>QWCF01000929.1_pt1 | contig 24564 bp, 17 predicted proteins | sample 1972521 | NCBI WGS metagenome assembly QWCF01 (sample SAMN09866715, study PRJNA288562) | Human oral metagenome isolate term4_saliva, whole genome shotgun sequencing...
CTTGATATCTTCTATCATACGCTCACGAGTTACAACATAACCATTTAGTGGATCTACCTCATGACGATTGGCTCCTTTGAAGAATACAGGCTGTCCGTTTACCCAAACTTGGCTTCCTTGTATCGAAACATTTCTGAAACCGACTTTAAAAGGAATAACTCCTACTGTGGTATAGTTTACTTTTGCGTTCTTACCTTTGCCCTTTCCTACAACCTCTTTGCGCATTACGTCTACTAAAAGAGTGTAAAGATAAGGATCTTCTGCACTCCATTGGTGAACATTCTTTATCTCATAAAGGTTTTGTTTATCTGTCGATGTAGCGTCAAGAACCATATTTCCATTTGCATCGAACAAACGATAGCGAGTTGCTACATTGCTGTTGGCATCTCTTTTTACAAAAATGGTTCCATCTTTATAATCGTTTTTCAAACCAGCAATAAAGCGAATGTCGTTTACATTTGTTGTTTTGTTACGCTTATACAAATAGCTTTGACGTGCAACTCCCGACAAACGCCAAAAGTCTTGGTCCTCACAATAAGTTCCATCGCACCATCTAAAGGTTTGGAAAGCTATGAGGTTCTTTCCTGGTTTAATATAAGGTGTAACGTCAAATTCAGCTGCTTGCTTTGAATCTTCAGCATAACCAACGAATTGTCCATTTACCCAAAGATAGATATTTGATGTTACTGAGCCGAAATGTGCAATGATTTGCTCTCCATTCCAATCGTTTGGAACGTCGATATATCTACGGTATGAGCCTACTCTGTTATGCTCTGTTGGAACCATTGGGGGGTTATCTTTAAAATGACCACGCCATGGGAAACCCACATTTACATAAACAGGGTCGCCAAATCCATTCAATTCCCAGTTACCAGGAACAGGCATTGTTCCCCACGAAGAATCGTTGTAATCAAGTTTATAGAAATCGGTTGGTCGTTCATTGGCATTCTCTACACCTTTAAAGCTCCACTTTCCATTCAAAGACAAATAATTGCTTGATTGTTCTTGGAGTCCTTTTAAAGCACCGTTCTCATTTTCATACATAAAGAACGACGCATGAACAGGGAATCTGTTCAATTCATTCACACTCATATCGTGCCACTCTGTAAACGTAGGTACAACCGTAGCACTAGCAGAAACTGCGCTAAAAAGTAGGGCAGCCGTAATAAATGATTTTATCATGTATAGGTTGTTATGATTTAAGTTTGTGCAAATATACTTAAAAAGAACTACTTTTGTATCACATTCTCGTTTTTTATAAATCATTATTTAAATCAAACGTTTTTTATATAGTACCTTTTTATATGCCATTTCTCACCTAGTCGTATGACAGACAACCTGAAAGTTGTAAATAACAGAAAAACAATTTCTTACCAAAACGATGATGCTACTCACTTAAATATTTTTAAACGGCCTATAACACCTCTCCTTTTATATTATCTTTGCAATAGAGTTTTCAAAGCGTTGAAATACTTTCAGAATATAAAAATGTTACCAAAAAGTTCCATTTCATCGAAGAATTCCTCCTAATTTTTCATCTGTTTGAAGAAAAAAGGCATAGGTTTACTTACAATTTATCACCTTTTATCTCGCAACATATCTCTTTTAGTGATTCAGTCTATCTATATTTTATAGATAAAAAAGCAAATTAAAGGCTTTAAAAGCCCTGTAATAAATTTGTTCATTTATTACTTTTATACTAACTTTGCACATTAGCATAATATACAAACAATAACGATTTTCGTTAACTTTCATAACAATCACTGCACAAAAAGGAAAAAGATGGAATACAATTTTAGAGAAATCGAAAAGAAATGGCAACACTATTGGGTTGAGAATAACACTTATCGTGTTCAAGAAAACAATGAAAAACAAAAGTATTATGTACTCAATATGTTCCCATATCCTTCGGGTGCAGGGCTTCATGTGGGCCATCCTCTAGGTTATATTGCAGGCGATATCTTTGCAAGATACAAACGCTTGCAGGGCTTCAACGTATTGAATCCTATGGGATACGATGCTTATGGACTCCCAGCAGAGCAATATGCCATTCAAACTGGACAACATCCTTTGATTACAACTCAACAAAATATTGAGAGATATCGTAGTCAATTAGATAAGATCGGCTTTTCTTTCGACTGGGAAAGAGAGGTTAGAACTTGCGATCCTACATACTATCATTGGACTCAATGGACATTCGTTAAGATGTTCGAGAGCTACTATGATACTGAAAAGAACAAGGCTTTGCCTATCAGTTTGCTTGTTGAGCAATTAGAAAAAGACGGCACTAACAACATTCATGCTGCGACTTCGGATGAAGAAAGTATTTCTGCTGAAGAGTGGAAAGCGATGAATGAAGAGGAACAACAACGTTTCTTAATGCATTATCGTATTGCTTATCAAGCAGAGACAAAGGTGAACTGGTGTGCAGCATTAGGCACTGTGCTTGCTAACGACGAAGTTGTTGACGGCTTAAGTGTACGTGGTGGTCACCCTGTTGTACAACGCAACATGTTGCAATGGTGCTTAAGAGTGTCGGCTTATGCGCAACGTTTGTTGGAAAGTCTTGACAACTTGCAATGGACCGACTCAATAAAAGAAACCCAAAGAAACTGGATTGGTCGTTCAGAAGGTGCTGAAGTAGAATTCAGATTACAATCAAACGATCTCCCTATAACCGTATTTACAACTCGTGCAGATACCATCTTTGGAGTGACATTCATGGTACTTGCTCCTGAAAGTGAATACGTTGACCTTGTAACAACAGACAAACAAAGAGCTGAAGTTGAAGCATATATAGCAGAAACAAAGAAGAGAACAGAGCGTGAAAGAATCTCAGATCGCCGTGTAAGCGGTGTATTCTCGGGCTCATACGCTATCAATCCGCTCACAAAGGTGGCTGTTCCTATTTGGATTAGCGATTATGTTTTGGCTGGATATGGCACTGGTGCGATTATGGCTGTACCCGCTCACGACAGCAGAGACTATGCTTTTGCTAAGCATTTCGACCTTCCTATTATTCCATTAATTGAAGGAGCAGATGTTAGTGAGCAAAGTTTTGATGCCAAAGAGGGTATTGTAATGAACAGTCCTGTTGCCGAGTTAGAAGCTGAACTCAAAGCAAACGGAGGCTTAATTCTTAATGGTTTAACTGTAAAAGAAGCTATTAAGACCACAAAAGCATACATTGCACAACATAATCTCGGTAGAGTTAAGGTGAATTATCGTCTTCGTGACGCTACATTCTCACGTCAACGCTATTGGGGAGAGCCCTTCCCAGTGTACTACAAGAATGGTATTCCTTACACACTTCCTGTAGATTGCCTTCCATTAGAATTGCCTACGATTGACAAATACGAGCCAACTGAAAGCGGAGAGCCACCTTTAGGACGTGCAAAGCTATGGGCTTGGGACGAAAAGAACCGTCAAGTGGTAGACAAGAGCTTGATAGATAACCAACAAGTGTTTGCTCTTGAGTTGAACACTATGCCTGGTTTTGCTGGAAGTAGCGCTTACTACCTTCGTTATATGGATCCTAATAACACCAATGAGCTTGTTAGTAGCGATGTAGTGAACTACTGGAAGAATGTAGATTTATATCTTGGTGGATCTGAACATGCCACTGGTCACCTTATTTATTCACGTTTTTGGAATAAATTCTTGTTTGACTTAGGCACCGCAAAGACCGAAGAACCATTTGAAAGACTTGTGAATCAAGGTATGATTCAAGGTCGTTCTAACTTCGTTTATCGTGTAAAAGACAGCGATAAAGAAGCTCCTTTATTTGTTTCACTCAATTTAAAAGACCAATACGACACCACACCTATTCACGTAGATGTGAACATTGTATCGGGCGATGTCTTAGATATTGAAGCCTTTAAGGCATGGCGTCCAGAGTTCAAGAATGCACAATTCGTTCTTGAAAACGATAAATATGTTTGCGGATGGGCCATTGAAAAGATGTCGAAGTCAATGTTCAACGTTGTTAATCCCGACATGATTGTAGAACGATATGGCGCCGATACCCTTCGACTTTACGAGATGTTCCTCGGTCCTTTAGAGCAAAGTAAGCCATGGGACACCAACGGAATCGATGGATGTCACCGCTTCTTAAAGAAATTCTGGGGTCTATTCTTCGACAATAGAGACAGCGATCAGTTGGCAATAAACAACGAACCCGCAACAAAAGAGCAATTAAAATCTGTGCACAAGCTTATCAAGAAGATCACAGCAGACATCGAAAACTTCTCGTTCAACACTGCTGTTTCTGCCTTTATGATTTGCGTTAACGAGCTATCTCAGCTCAAGTGCCACAACAAAGAATTGCTCGAGCAAGTTGTTATATTGCTCAATCCATTCGCACCTCATATCAGTGAAGAGCTTTGGAGCCTACTCGGACACACCAATAGTGTATGCGATGCAGCATGGCCACAGGTGAACGAGGCTTATCTTGTTGAAGATGAGCAACAGCTTACCATATCATTCAATGGCAAAGCACGTTTCCAAATGAACTTCGCAGCCACCGCTTCATCAGACGAAATCCAAGCTATCACCTTGCAAGACGAGCGTACTATTAAGTACATCGACGGCAAAACAGTAGTGAAAGTGATTGTTGTTCCGAAGAAGATTGTGAACATTGTATTAAAAGGATGATAACTATTTAAACACGAAAAAAATACTATTTATGAATTTACACAAAGAAATGGTATACGCAGAGATTAAAGACTATGCCTTCATAACCTTGGGTTTGCTTCTTTACACCTTTGCTTGGACTGTATTTCTACTACCTTATCAAATCGTAACAGGTGGAGTTACAGGTATCTCGGCATTGATATTCTTTGCAACCAAGATACCTATTGTTTACACCTATGTCCCTATTAACGCCGCACTTCTTGTGGTTGCACTCTTTGTCTTGGGCTTTAAATTCATGGCAAAGACCATCTATGCAATCTTTGTACTCGGTTTCTTCGTTAGTATTGCCCAACAAATGGTGACCCAAGCCGATGGAACAATGATCCAAATCCTTGGTCCTGGACAGGAATTTATGTCGGTTATCATTGGCTGTTGCATAACAGGAACCGCCCTATCTATAGTCTTTCTTCACAATGGTTCAACGGGTGGAACCGATATTGTTGCAGCAGTTGTCAACAAATATCACAACCTTTCGCTCGGAACAGTGCTCATCATTGTCGACGTAGCAATCATTTCAACTTCTTATTTAGTGTTTAACGACTGGAAGAGAATTGTTCTTGGTATGAGTTCTATGGCAGTTGAGTGTTTTGTTCTCGACTTTGTGATGAACAGTAGACGTGAGTCTGTGCAGTTCTTGATCTTCTCTCGCAAGTATAAAGAGATTGCAGAGGCTATCGGAACAGAGCTTTACCATGGCGTAACCATATTAGATGGACACGGCTGGTACACAGGAAACGAAGTGAAAGTATTGTGCGTTCTAGCAAAGAAATACGAAAGTCAACACATTTTCTTCCTCATCAAGATGATAGACCCTAACGCCTTTGTAAGTCAGAGTGCCGTTATTGGCGTCTACGGACAAGGATTCGACGAGATGAAAGTGCGCAAAGCTCGAAAGAAAAAACTAAAACAAGTAATAAGCAAAGATGAAGGAAGTAATGAAAATAGTGTTTGCAACCAACAACAATCATAAGCTTTCAGAGATAAGAGACATTCTTAACGAGGCTTGTGAGGTAAAGAGTTTAAAAGAGATTGGTTGCGATGTAGACATTCCCGAAACAGGAACTACACTCGAAGAGAATGCTTTAATCAAAGCCAACTATGTGTGGGATCATTTCCATACCAATGTCTTTGCCGACGACACAGGTCTTGAAGTAGAAGCACTTAACGGCGAACCAGGCGTTTACAGCGCACGATATGCAGGCGGAGAAGGGCACGATAGCGAAGCTAATATACAAAAAGTGCTCAAGAACCTCGAAGGCATAGAGAACCGCAAGGCACGCTTTCGCACCGTTATAGCATTCGTTCGCCAAAACAAAGTCACTGGCGAAAAAGAAGTTTCGCTTGTCGAAGGTATAGTAAATGGTAGCATCACCACCCACAAAAGGGGAACCGCTGGCTTTGGCTACGATGCTATCTTCATTCCAGAAGGATACGACCAAACCTTTGGAGAACTTGGAATGGACATTAAAAACGAGATTTCTCACCGTGCAAGAGCTGTGAAGAACTTTGCCAAAGAACTTGAAGATTATATTAAAGAATGAAGAAGATATTAGTTTGTAGTATTCTTTTATTAACATCGTTAATAGCCTTCTGCGCTCCAGTTGGAACGTGGAAGAATTATTTAGCCTATCACACTATCACAGAAATAGAGCACGTTGGCGACATCTATTACGTGCTTGCGTCGGGCGGTTTATATTCTTATAACGCAAAAGATGGAAGCATTTACACTTATGATAAGACCAATGGACTCAGTGATGCAAGCATAAAAGCTATTCAATGGAATAAAAGTTCACGCAAACTGATTATCGTTTATAAAGACAATAACATCGATCTGCTTTCTGAAAATGGCAAGATCGAGAATCTTCCCGACTATTATTTAAAGGCCATGACCGAAGATAAAACGATACACTCTATTTATAATTATGGTGTATTTGCTTATCTTTCCACCGCCTTTGGTATTCTTAAAGTCAACACAAAGAATGCCGAATTCAGCGACACTTATTTCCTTAACGAGTCGGTTGAATACGCTTATATAGCCAACAACCAGCTCTATGCAGCCATACCCACAAAAGGTTTAATGGCTTGTTCGCTCGCATCTAATCCGCAAAACAAAAGCAATTGGAGCGTAGTGGGAGCCTATGTAGCACCCAACAACGGACAAAAGTGGACTATGTATGAAGACGACTTAACAACTAAGACGCCTAACATACCTTATGTGTCTATAACATCAGTGGCAGTAGACCCCAAAGACGCCCAACATGTGTTTGCATCGGGCAGAACTGGCTTATACGAGTTTAGAGATGGCAAGTTTGTTAAGCACTACACCTATACCAATAGTCCGCTCAAAGCCTTCAAGCCCAATAACCCCAACTATGTTATCACATTGAGTATCTCGTTCGATTCACAAGGAAATTTATACGTACTCAATGGCAATAACCCCGATGGCACATCGCTACTCCGCCTCAACAGCAATGGCTCTTGGGACGATTTGCATCAAGATGCGCTTTTTGCTAACGGCTATTCGTTCCGTATTCTCACCAACCTCACTTGGGACTCACGCAACCTTCTTTGGTTTGTTAACGACCACTGGGACAACAAGAGCTTAGCTTATTTCAATCCTAAAACCAATCAATTGAAGCTCTACTCTACCTTTTACAATCAAGACGGAGTAGCTTTAGGCGAAGGACGAGTGCATTGTGTGGCTGAAGATAAACAGCAAAACATGTGGATTGGCACAGGAAATGGACCTATTATGCTCACCTCTTCGCAGATAAGAAATGGCAGTGAGAACTTTAATCAGATAAAAGTTCCCCGCAACGATGGCACCAACTTTGCCGATTACTTATTGAGTGGAGTAGACATTACTTGTATTGTTGTTGACGGAGCCAATAGAAAATGGTTTGGAACCAACGGCAATGGTGTTTATCTTATCAGTGCCGATAACCTACAAGAGCTAAAGCATTTTACAGCAGAAAACAGTCCTTTGCTCTCTAATACCATCGAATCGATGGCCATTAACAACAACACTGGCGAAGTGTTCTTCGGTACTTCAGAAGGACTTTGTTCGTATATCACTGATGCTACCGATGCTCCAAGTACCTCAAGCGATAGCGATGTGTTGGTTTATCCTAACCCTGTGCTACCCGATTACACTGGTTTAATCACCATAAAAGGACTTGCTTTCGACTCACATGTTAAGATTGTCACCACCAATGGTGCATTGGTTGCAGAAGGAAGAAGCAATGGTGGTAGCTTTACTTGGGACGGAAACGACCAAAACGGACAACGTGTTGCAGGCGGAATGTATATCGTTTTATCGGCAACAGCAGAAGGCGAATCGAGCGTTGTCACCAAGATTGCCATCATAAGATAATGCTTTCATCGAGGTGTTATACAGCCTTTTGCATCCTTACACCCTATTTTTATTAAGAGAAAACAAGCTAAGTGTCCTAACCAAACAATAGAGATGAAACCTTCTCAAAGCACCGCTACCGAGCAACACCTCATTCAAAACAATGCAAAAGCGGGTTCAAGTCCACGCATTGAGTGGTTAGATGTGGCACGAGGACTATGCATGTTGCTCATCATCTACGACCATTCCGACAGCTATTTCACCCTTCTCAATCCCCTCTTGCCCTACAATTGGTATGTAGCCAACGTGCTTTGCGCCTTTGTTTTCATTTCAGGCTATTTGTTTCCAACGCACACACAGCTTGTAGTGAGCAAGAAAATAAAAAGTATTTTCAGAACCCTTGTGGTGCCCTATCTCTTTTTTAGCACCCTTTTCACCTTCCCAAAAGCCTTTATTCATCAGCAAGATGTAAGCATTTCAGAATCGCTTTTCAACATACTTAGCGGTCAATCATCTTGGTTTATCTGCGCCCTTGTGGTGTCAGAACTGCTCTTCGTGGGATTAATTCAGCTGTTTAAAGGCAACAAAATAGCCGTTTTCATCGTGTCTTTAGCGTGCTTCCTTCTTGCAACGCAATTCCCAGAGCCCAACAATAACTATTGGAGTGCCGTGCAAGCCCTCATTTTTATGCCCTTTTTGTGCATGGGTTGGCTCGCCAAACAACACGCATTCAAGATCAGCAACAAGCTTTTTGCCTTCGTTTTAGTCCTTTTCATCGTTCTAAAAGTGGTGGGCACACAAATCCACTTCAACGAAGTTATTGCGCCCATGCTCATCAATCAACCTCTTCTTTTTATGATAGATATGTTTGTTGGCATTGCTCTTCTCATCTTTATAGCACAGAAAATCAATCGAAACACCTTTATAGAACATGTTGGAAAGCACTCTTTGATATGTTATTTTCTATGCGGAGGCGTTCCACTTCTTTTCACTAAGCTATTCGAAAAGATAGGATTGGGTTATCACAACGCCCCCTATCTCTTGCCGCTTATCTTTCTTTTCTCTACCATTATCATCGTTGTGGCTGCCACTTTGATACAAAAATATTTGGGCTTTTTATGGAGTTCTAAGCGCAAGCAATAATCAATTGAATTGCAACGACGATGCAACCAGATGAAAAGGAAGATTAAAGGGCGAAATTATTTAGACTCTTTCACATTTCAAAAGACACTCATTGAGTTACATTCTAAGTCATTTTTACAACATTTTTAGTCTCATCAACCCTAAAAAGTTGCGGTTTCATCGCCTATTTTTATCGATGAAATGGGCAAAAAGCATCGTTTTATAAAAATATTAGAGCTGTTTTTGTTTTTCAGCTTCACTGCTCTCTCACTGCAAAAGCATTGTTTTTAGGGCTCATCTCTCGCCTTCTTTCCAACAAAAAACATTCCTTTTGCCATCTTATCTCATTGCTTTTGCTTGCTAAAAGCTATCCTTTTGCCTCCTCAACTCAATGCTTTTACCGTCTAATTGATGCAAAAGCTATGCACTTTCTTGTCTTATTGGCTCTCAAGCGAAATCACATTAAAATCTACTCTCATTCTAAGTCATTTTCATAAGTAACTTTCTTTGTCTCCCTTTCTTCGCCTAAAATAGAAAAAAATCACTCCTTCAGATTAAGAAATCTTAACAATTAAATCATAAGAAAACAGCCATTTCATCGTTTTTATAACACACAAGCACCAAATGTTGCCCATTTCTTGAAAGTATTATTATTCATAATAATAACGAAATATGGGTAATAATAACTATCTTTGTACTCTTTCTACACCGCTACCATTTTGAAAGATGGAAAGCCTTTCTTTGTGCCCGACAACATGGGAACAATATCTTGGAAGAGTGCTTTGGTGGTGCGTTTATGCAAATTGGGCAAGTCGGTTCCTGCTCGTTTTGCTCACAGATACTATGATGCTATTACCATTGGAGTGGACTTTACGGCTACAGATATGCAAAAGCAACTGGCAAAAGAGGGTCTGCCTTGGGACTTAGCAAAAAGCTTTGATGGCTCGTTGGTATTGGGTTCGTGGCTCAGTATCGACCAAATTAAAGACGTTAACATGATTCAATTTAACACCAACATCAACGAAACGCCCAGTAGTGAGGGCTTTACCAACGACATGTTGCACAAGATTGATGAACTAATTGAATATATTTCGCAATTTATAACCATCAAAACTGGCGATTTACTTATCACTGGTGGCATTGGAGAAGAGCAAGAAGTGCTTATCAACCAACATTTCGAAGGATTTATAGAAAATAGAAAAGTACTCGATTTTTATAGTCGATAGCACTCTAAACCGCTTATCCTTGCACCGCAAAACACCCTTTATCAATGAAACAACGACATGTGCACATATTGCTTTTAACGCTTGTGCTGACCTTTGCTGCACAACTATTACATGCCCAACGCTTTTATAATTTAACTTCAGATCAAGTTAAAATCGACTCGGTGTTGCCTCATTTCACCTACACCATTCCACTTTCTGAGAACTATAACGACTCTATCTATACCGTAGAAATTCTCTATCCTGAGTTTATAGATATGAGTTCTACCGACATTCAACGTTATAATGCGTTGTCGGGAAGCATTCTTCCCAATCTACCTGCAATACAACAACAGGTGGTTTTCGATAGAAAAAAGCCTTCTTTGCAAATTTCTTTCACTCCATTGGCTATGCGCCAAAACACCAGAAAGATTTTGGTGAGCTTTATGTTGAGCGTTAAATCAACAGCAAAGAAACGCACTCAAAAAGCCTCTCTCACCCGAGTTGCAACGCTTCCTGCCGATAGATATGCGGCTAACTCTAAGCTATCTACGGGCAAATGGGCAAAGATTAGGGTAAAAAACACGGGCGTTTATCAGTTGACTAACGATGTAATTAAACGTGCAGGCTTTACTGATATCAACAAAGTGAAGATATATGGCTATGGAGGTTGGTTGCAAAACGAGCAGTTAAGACCACAAGAATTGGAGCAATTAGACGACTTGAAGGAGGTGCCTACATGCAACATCAATGGCAAACGTTTGTTCTTTGCCAAGGGAACGTCGTGGAATAGCAAAACAGCTACTCGACGAACACGTAATCCCTATTCTGATTATGGCTATTATTTCATCACTCAAACCGATGAAGAGCCACTTAAAATGGATAGTACTGCCTTTTTGGCGTCGTTCTACCCCACTTTTAACGACTATCACAGTATTTATGAGGTGGATAACTATGCGTGGTTCGAAGGCGGACGCAATTTGTTTGATGCTGAAGTGCTCAATAATGGGGTGTCAAAGACTTACACGTTAAACGCTCCTAAGGGTTTTTCTTATGCTCAAATAGCAGTGGTTATCACAACAAACTCAGTTGCCGAAGTAGAATTCTTTGTAAATAACGTGTCAATAGGCACTCAAAAAGTATCTTGGGGCAATGCTAATGGCCATCCAGAAGAGTTTAGTAAAGCCAAAGAGAGTGTCTTTACAACTACAATAAACAATTTAAAGGAACAAAATGAGGTGCGCATAGAAGTAAAAAAAGGTAATGTTATACGTCTTGATTATATTTCTTTAGCGTTTTACAAACCGTTTCCTCCCCCTCAATTAGCTACCCAAAACTTTCCTACTCCTGAGTATGTGTATAACATCACCAATCAAAATCTACACGCAGATGATTTCTATGACATGGTGATTATTATACCTACCACACAGAAACTACTTGCACAAGCTAAGCGTTTGAAGGCTTTTCACGAAGAATTTGACAAGATGAAGGTACGCATTGTGCCTGCTGATGAGTTGTATAATGAATTCTCAAGCGGTACACCCGATGCCAATGCTTATCGCAGATACATGAAAATGCTATACGATAAAGCTGGAAATGACGAACAGAAAATGCCTAAATATCTTGTTCTTTTCGGTGATGGTAGCTTCGACAACCGCATGAATACAACGGAATGGCGTGGCAAAAATCCTGATGATTACTTGCTTTGCTATGAAAGTGAGAACTCTTTTCATAAGGTATATTGCTATGTTGATGATGGCTTTTATTGTCTTTTAGACGACAATGAGGGCGGAAATCTATTATCGGCAGATAAACCTGACATTGCAGTAGGACGCATTCCTGTTGTGAACGACGCGCAAGCTAAGGTGGTAGTAGATAAGATTGTGGCTTATAACACTAATCATAACGCTGGCGATTGGCAAAATACTATCTTCTTTATGGGCGACGATGGCAACGAAAACTTACACATGCAAGATGTGGAAGACGCTGCTACTATGATAGAAGGACTCAACCCTGCCTATCATATTAAGAAGGTAATGTGGGACGCTTTCAACAGAGTTAACTCGGCACAAGGTGCTACTTATCCTGATGTTAGTAAGATTATTAAGCAACAACAGGCACAAGGTGCATTGATAATGGATTATGTTGGACACGGAGTGGAATATCAAATATCTCACGAAAACGTGTTGCGTCTGAGCGACTTCACCAGCTTTAACAATAAAAATCTACCCCTTTGGATCACTGCTTCGTGCGATATTATGCCCTTTGATGGCACTGTTGCGAACATAGGAGAAAGCGCATTGCTGAATCCAAATGGTGGTGCTGTGGCCTTCTTTGGTACTACTCGCACGGTATATGCTAACTACAATAAACGCATCAACATGTCTTTCTTAAAGCATGTGCTTAGCAATGACGCTAAAGGAAAGCCCATTTCGATTGGTGAAGCACAACGTTTAGCGAAGAATGATATGATTGATTCGGGAGCGGATCACACGGAAAACAAACTGCAATACGCCCTTCTTGGCGACCCTGCATTGGTTCTTCGTCGTCCAACTCTTAATATTTCTATCGACGAAATCAATGGAACTCCTTGCGTTGCAGGTAGTAACATCGTGATAAAGGCGGGCGAAGTGACTACCGTTAAGGGTCATATCGTAAACCATAACACCTTTAAAGGCAAGGCAACTATACTTGTTCGAGATGGTGAAGAGACCATTGTGGGCAAGCAAAACAATAAGGAAGAGACCACAACTGCATTTACATATAAAGACAGAACGAAGGTTCTTTTCAATGGAACGGATAGCATTAAGGACGGAAAGTTCACCTTCTCGTTTGCTATTCCTAAAGATATTAGCCACAGTAACAATAGCGGTTTGATCAATGTTTATGCAGTAAACGAGGATAAAACGGTGTCAGCAAATGGCTATAATAAAGACTTTACCATTCAAGGGGGCAACATCTCGCAAACAGACTCAGTGGGTCCGTCTATCTTCTGCTATCTTAATTCGCCCTCATTCACTAACGGAGGCAAGGTAAACTCTACTCCTTTGTTGGTTATTGAGCTATTGGATAAGAGCGGAATTAATGTGAGTGGCAACGGAATTGGACACGACTTGCAAGTGACTATCGATGGAGATATGAACAAAACATATAACCTAAATAGTAACTTTAAATTTGACTTTGGCTCTTATACCAAAGGAACTGCGTTGTTTAACATACCTGAATTGGAGCCAGGAAACCACCAATTGCGCATAAGAGCATGGGATATCTTTAACAACTCGTCGACAACTGATATGAACTTCACTGTTGTTAAGGGTCTTGAACCAACGATTTTGAATATCGATTGCTCTGAGAATCCAGCAAAGAACCACACAACTTTCATTGTGAACCACACCTATTCGGGTAACAACATGAATGTAAGTATCGAACTATTCGATTCTAATGGTCAGCTACTTTGGACTCATTCGCAAAACAATGTGTCTACAAATGGCTCGTATATGGTGCCTTGGGACCTAACAAGCAACAAGGGATTTGCGCTCAAAACAGGCGTTTATCTCTATCGAGTGCTTATCTCTGCAGAAGGAGGTAAACAGGTTTCCAAAACAAAGAAACTAATTATTTTAAAACAATAAAAATGTACTTTATGCGTTTATTGCTTAAAATACATCTCTAAAACATTGATAATACTATGAGTAGAATTAAACTGTTTTTCGCTACTTGCGCCCTTTTAGGCTGTTCACTCCATAGCTTTGCACAAATAGATAAGAACAAAATATTTAACCCAGTCACTACTTCTGTAACCTCACAAAGCGTTGCTCCTGATGCAAGAGCAGGCGGTATGGGAGACGTTGGTGCTGCAACCGATCCCGATGTTGCATCACAATACTGGAATGTTGCTAAGTATCCGTTCACCATTAGTCGTGCAGGTGTGTCGCTAAACTACACTCCTTGGTTGCGAAAGCTTGTTAGTGACATGAACTTAGCATATCTTGTAGGTTATTATCGCATTGGAGAACACTCGGCAGTGTCGACCTCTTTGCGTTATTTCTCATTGGGAGAGGTTCAAACAAACTATAACTCTACAGGACAAGGAGCCGCTCTTACGGTGAATCCTTATGAGATGTCGTTCGACGCTGGCTATTCTTTAATGTTGTCAGAGAAGTTCTCTATCGGTACAGCTGTACGCTTTATCTATTCTGATTTGAAAGCCGATTACACCGATGATGTCACTCCTGGCTCTGCATTCGCTGCCGACTTGGGTGCTTATTACCAAGACTATGTCAACATAGGACAACGTGAATGCCAGTTAGGACTTGGTTTAAACATCTCTAATATCGGTTCAAAAATCTCATTTGGAGGCGACAATAATAGCTATTTTATACCCACAAACCTTCGTTTAGGTGCTTCTCTTATGGTGCCAATCGATGAATATAACCGCATAACTTTTGCCGCAGATGCTAACAAGTTGCTTGTTCCTACTTATCCAAAGATAAGAGATGGCGAGTCACCAACAGACTTTGACGCTCGTGTTCAGAAAGAATATTACGACGTTTCGAGTATCAGTGGTATCTTTAAAAGCTTCGGAGATGCCCCCAATGGCTTTAAAGAAGAGTTGCAAGAGATACAATGGAGCCTCGGAGCTGAATATGTTTACAATGATAAATTCACACTACGTGCGGGCTATCATCACGAAAGTGAAAACAAAGGAAACCGCAAATATTTCACAGTGGGTGCAGGTTTCAAAATGAATGTGTTCTCTCTTGACGCTGGATATGTTATCTCTACAGCTGCAACTAACCCGTTAGACCAAACGTTAAGATTTACCTTAACATTTGATATGGACGGACTTTCAGACCTATTTAAACGATAATTACTATGATAAGAGTTGGATTTGGATATGATGTTCATAAGCTTGTAGAAGGCAGAAGCTTATGGCTTGGCGGAATAAAGATCGACTATTCTCTCGGACTTCTTGGTCATAGCGATGCCGATGTCTTAATACATGCCATCTGTGATGCCATACTTGGAGCTGCAAACATGCGTGACATAGGCTATCATTTCCCTGATACTGCGAATGAAACACTCGACATGGACAGTAAGATTATCTTGAAACAAACCATCGAACTCATCGCAACAAAGGGCTATCACCTTGTGAATGTCGATGCAACAATATGCGCCGAACAACCCAAAATCAATCCCCATATACCAGCAATGCAACAATGTATGGCAGAAATAGCAGGCGTAGACCCAGACTGTTTCAGCATAAAAGCCACCACAAGTGAGCGTATGGGCTTTGTAGGAAGACAAGAAGGAATGGCTGCTTACGCAACTGTTCTCATCGAAAAATAAAACACTTTAATGATAAAAGCATCACTATTAAAAGGAAACTTTGTCGCTAAAAGAATTATTATGAAGATTTTGTCGATAGCTACAGTTGGTGGCCAACACGTTAAATGGTTTTTAGGTTGCCTTGTTATTATAATGTCTGTCATATCTTGCGATACCGGGTATATACTTCCTTTGGCTAATAACAAGTTTAGCTATGATGTTTCTTTATCTGAGGGTAGCATGGTTAAGGTTAGCAGTATGTACTTCAAAGGCTGGTATTATCTTATCTTTGATTTAAAAGGTGAATATATAATTAACCCCGATTCCTTAAAATTAAAATTTTGCGATGAGAGTATAATGGTAGGGAAATTATTACCCTACTCTGAAACAGATACATATAATAAAAATAATACTTATGTAAAGAATCGTTTAATTGCAGTACAATTACACTATAAACCTAAAGCTAAGAATCAAGGGGTTGATGAGCCTATAGTCTTATTTGTTTTACCATCAAACTTCATTATGAAAAATGACAAAAGAGTAATCACTGATTCATTGAGAATAGTATTGAAGAGACCGAAGAAAAAAGCAGTGAGTAATTAGAGATGGCTACAATACATTAGAGCGACAGCTTTGGAACTGTGATTTGATATAATTTATACAATATGAACTGTAATAAGTTTGAGTATTTCTTCAACCCCAACCGTTGTACGTTGTCAAACAAAAGTGCATAACGTACAACTTTTGACAGTGAGTTGAGACGGCTCAAAAGTAACTAGCAAAAACATAGTGATATTAAAATCTAAACTATTGATAATCAGACATAAGGCTTAGAACTTTAAGATTTACTAAGTAGTGCTTGTAGAAGTATTATTATCGTTTCTACCTATCATTGCCACCATCTTTTCCAGATCATCACGATTTCCTACCGCTTTGTTTCTTACACGGGTACGGTAGTTATAGATGGTCGTGATAGAATAACGCAGGAATTGTGCTATTTTCACACTATCGGTAATGCCCAACCGGATGAGAGCAAAAATACGAAGTTCTGTGTTGAGTTGATGTCCGGCCTTAGGAACAATCTGTTCGTCAGGCTGTAGCAATGCATTGAATTCATTCACAAAGTTAGGGAATAGCTCCAAAAATGTATCATCAAAGTTATCGTAAAACTCGGAGAGTTCATTATTGAGTTCCTTACTCGACGAGATGAAGAATGCCTGCAATTCTTTTTGTCCGCCATGCTCTACTAACTTACGTAAATTACGACGAAGATGGTCGAGTTTATCAAGATAGCTGGAGCATTGATCCATGTATCTACCTATATAAATTTCCTTGAGGTACGAGTTTTCGGCTATTTGGCGTTTCTGTTTATCCATCAACTCATTACCTTCTTTCAGCTGTCGGTTAGCCTCCTTCAATCCATTATTGGCCTCCCATAGGCGCTGACGCGTATTAAGCAACTTGCGCTTCTGCTTCACAACATAACAATAAGCAACAAGTAGTAGTACAGCAAGCAAGCTGATTACCACGATCGCCCATATCAATCGTTCCTGTTGCTGATGCTTCTTTGCAAGATAAGCCCCATTGATAACTGGAAAAGAGTCAAGAATTTCGAGGACACGCAGACGAGCATTACAAGCCTTGGCATCTTCCATACATATAGATAGATAGCGATAAGCACGGTCAATGTCGCCCTCCTCGTAGAGCATCATTGCGAGTTTGCGTAGCGCAATGTACTCACGCGTATCGTTTTTCATGTCGTTAGTGGCTGCAATCACATAATAATCGAATGCATTTTGTTGATCATGCGCACCCCTATACGCCTCCGCCAATGTGTAGCTGTAAGCTGCATCGAAACGACTATCTCCAGAAGGCTTATAGGGCAACATCACCTTAACACCTTCGGCAGCATGGCCGTCGACAGTAAGAGCATCAGCATAAACCATTCGCCACATACTCGTTTTACGTTGATAACATGCAAGTACAGAGTCACGATACAACTTTGTACAATGCTGATAAGCAGCGCGTTCTGTCGGAGTCACTGCATAATCGGTCATATAGCCATAGAGCGTGCGACAGAGATGGAAGTAGATCGTGGCGTAGTCAGGATTTTGCGAACAGCTACGTATGGTAGCCAACAGGTCGAAAGCCTCCTTAAACATGCCTGCAGTCATAAGGGCATCAGCGCGATGGAGAATGGCATAGATAATATGAGGACGGTCATTTAGCGATGTTGCCAACTTATACATCTGTTCGGCATAATAAGAAGCTGAGTCGGTATTAAATGCTGAATATTCCTGCCAGAGCGACTCGCTCAGGCGCAATCGAGTGGTTAAATCATCTTTTCGAGAATGTGCAAGTTCTTGCTTAATCTGTGTAATGCCACGTTCCTTTCTCAGCATCAACTCAGGTCTCATGTCGATAGTACGGTCGAGTTCATCCAACAATTCTTTACGATCACTTCCCCAAGTATTTAGGAAAGAGAGTAAAAAAAGAGTTAAGAAAGAAAAGAAACGTAGCCAACTTATTGTCATTGTGTGTCGATTACCATGTATAGTGAAACATAAACAAGAGATACAAAAATAACAAAAAAAGTACAAGAACACATCACTATAGTCATACATTTTATTCTTTTATAGAGAATTTTTGTAGACCTACCCACATCCTTCCGAGTCTTCATGTCTTATCAGAAGTAGGTTAGCAAACTTTGTTGTACTTGGCTTTCAATTATTTAAAGATTTCTTTGTATTTGAAAAGTCACATCAAGTTATGCCCCCTTCGGCATACTTACGGTATCCTTCACGTATCACCATAAACTTCCAAGAATAAGTTTGAGCCCCTCTCTTACCAAGGAGATCAATATCCGAGCGAAGATATAAAGCAAAAAACGATAGGTTCTGTTAACTTATAAAGGGACATCTTGTTGTTTCAAACGATAAACTCCCAGAAATGCGCAAATCGCATTTTCCGGGAGTCTACAAATCTTAAATCTTTATAAATAGCCTACTTTTTTATGAAAGTAACCTTCATGTTGTTCACGTCTACAATAATCTTGTAGTCGCCTTCCTCTGTTATTTCCCACTGATTATCTTGATTTGTTCCTACTATCATCTTCATAGAACTACCATCAGTTTTGATTGGAGTAGGATGTACATTAGCAAAATTGGCAACTGTGACTGTTGTTGTCACACCATTTTCTGGCATCAGATAACTTGTCTGATTGAATCTAAAATCACCAAAGATATATGGAAATTTGAGATAACCTTTGGTTAGATGTCCTTCCCAAACAAAGTGATTTGGATCGTCAGCTGCATTATAGTTCATAGCGAGAGGCATGGTAGCAGTATAGTTCTTGACAGGTGTTGCCGTACCAAACAACCATAATTTATTGATAGTCTCTTTAGAACCATCTTGTTTTGTAACCTGCAATGTGGGCAGTGTCCCGGTGTAAGGTTCTACCTTCACCTTACACGTACGCACATTAACAGTAATCTTGTAAACTCCTGCGTTAACTACTTTCCATTTATCATCAGCACGAAACGAATTATCATAGGTAGAATAGTAGGCGGTAGTCTCCTTATCGGTGTCATTACCCGTTTTACGCATGAGGCCTGCTCCCTCATAAAGACCATTATTAAAAAAGTAGAACTTAAAATTTCCATCGCCACCAGGTATCGCCTGATAATCTGGATCTGGGCTTGAAGGACTGTACATTTGTGTTGGTGCGTTGTTAGCTCCTATGGCAGGACCAATATACGTAAACACACCATTTCCTTCATTCTTCATCTTCTGGGTAAAAGGCCAAGTACGCGTACTATCATTCTTTGCCGTAGAACGAGCCCAACCAAATGGTGTTGCGTCACCAATGATGTATAGATGATCTGCGTCTTTAGTCCATTTAGCGATGTCGCCGAGGTTATAATAGTTATTCTGTGCTGTAGCATCAAAATTATTCTTCGTATAAATACTGCGCACTGTAGTCTCGTCTCCCTCCTTGTTCTTGTTTTTACCAATCAGCGAGATAGTTACTTTTTTATAGTCTGTTTCAACCATAGGCATATAAATCACACCTTTATCAAAACTCTCCGGCTTCTTGTCTGCCAAGCGAAGCACTGTGTTTTGGAGAGTGCCCGGTGTATAGGTCTTGCCAGATAGACTATAGGTTGCTCCATCATAATAACCAGAAACGGAACCATTTGATACACTTTGTGTCAATGAAACTTGCTTGTAATCGTGCATCATATCACGAAAATACATTGTCATCGATGGTGTGACATCGAGCGTACACTCCATTCTTACAGGAGTGCCATTATTGGCAAGCTCAGGACATTTATCTATTTTCCCTATACCGGTAAAATTTGTATTGGTGAGCACTGCAGTGTTCTTATCAGCAGCTCCCCATGCAAAGCCTGCATTATCTGGAGTAGTATAATCAAAACTTACTTTATCCTTGTCAGCGGCTACTGTAGGCTTCTTTTGTGAAGCAAAGAGGTAGATGGTATTATCCGTAGTCCATTTAGCATCTGTAGAAGTGAATGTAGCTCCTGCCCCATTCGCGTCTACCGACTTACATATAAACGTGCTGACAAAATTTTTGTTCGGATCATAAGTATAAAGAGCATCCCCCACTGCCCAAATATACTTATAGTTTGTCACCTTACCCGTCGTAGGATAATTCTTCATACCACGGTCTGTTCGTTCATTCACTTCATAGTCGTTTACCACCGTAGCACGTGTCCCGGGGTTACTTACATGGATAGATACCACCTCATTATGCAAATCTGTAGATTGAGCGCTATCGACAACATCTGAAGAGCATGCTGTCCATAGGGGCACTACTGCGAGGAGTGTCATTGACTTTACTATTGATTTCTTCATTTTCTTCATTTTATTTATTATTACTCGTTTTCTATAACTCTATCATAACTTTTGTAAATATTTAGGTTGCATTTAAGCTATGATAGCACAAGTGCTCACACTTGATGTTTGTTGTAAATCAGACCATAAGTTAATCCCAACCTATTTCATCCCAATCATCATCAGTAGGATCATCAGAGATATCTACTCCATTCTCATCCTTTTTCTTTCCACCATTATTTACTTCATGGAATTTTACGGTAGAGAGTACCATAATGGATTGTTCTACAAGAGTTGTAAAAACATCCGTCTGTGGCATTCTAAAAATATAGTTGAAAAAACAACACGTTCTGTGCATGAAGCTACATAAATGATGGGGTTATGGAACATATTAGGTGCACATATGATTATGAAAGAAAACTTAAATTCTCATTGATAACAGCTAACTTATCATGATAAATGTACGTTGTCAAACAAAAGTGCACAACGTACAATCTTTTGGTTGGGGATACACTTCACAAACAAATAGAAAAAAAGCGTCGACAAATGCAATTGTCAACGCTTACTATGTTTACTCCTTATTGAGCTTTCTTTTAATCACAGCAGGGCTTCCAGCCACTACACAATCACTAGGAATGTCATGCATTACCAAGCTGCCAGCAGCAATAATACATCTGTCTCCGATGGTAACACCTGGTAAAATCACCACTGAACCACCAATCCATGTGTCTTCTCCAATAGTTATTGGCAGGCAAACTTCTTGCGGTTTACGTCGCTCTAAGTAATCTGTTGGGTGTTGATTGGTGTAGAATTGGCAGGCAGGACCTATCAAAGTGTTCTTCCCTATCCGTATTTCTCCACCATCAAGAAATACACAATTACAATTAATAAACACGTTTTCGCCTAACACTATACCATGACCATGGTCACAATTAAATGGAGGTGTAACTACTGAAGAATTAGGAATACCACAGGTATTAACTGACTAATCACCTTTCGATAATCATTACTATACACTGTCAGATTTTGTAACTGTACGCATAATTCCTTTGCATGTTTAAAGCTTTCTACGATCTCTTCCTTACTAAAGTCATAGAGTAAAGAAGCTCGCATCTTGTTCATCTCTTTCATACGTACCTCTCTTTCAATATAAAACTTTATTCAATCGCAAATATACTACTTTGTTTTTACAATGCAAGAATAAATTACTTTTTTATTTAAAACATTTTTACGAGGAAACAATATATAAATTTTATTTGTACTTAAATTCTTTTATTATAACGTTAATATGTGTTTTTATTCTTCTTGAAAACGCCATTTTTCGTAACAGAAACATAACTGTTATATAAATTCAACACTTAAAGTATAATATTTTTCGAATGTAAGTTTTTTCGATAAAAATGCTCTTTTTCAACAAGTGCTATCCATTTACGAACAAAGTTTCAACAAATTGAATCTCAATTGCTAACCAATTTTCCACAAGTGGCTACAAATTGAAAGCAAAATAGTATGAGTTGAAGATGTAAACTGCAAGAAATGGGGTGACAAATAATAAGGAATTGCATTACAAATAGCATCGAATTTCATTCAAAAAGAGTCGATAAAAGGAACAAAAAGCATTAAAAATACAACTCCACACAACCCTTTTAGCCTCTAAGAAGAGCAAGAACGCACCCCAACGAAGCACGAAAAGGGACTAAAAAGCAAAAACATACTCTTTTATTTTGTTGTTTATTGCTTTTCCACTACTTTTGTATTTAAATCAGAAAAACCTCTATGAAAAGACCAGTTACACAAATTGTACGTGCCATTTCATTTGCCTTTGCTCTATTAGCAATAGCATCTTGTGGCGAAAAGAAATTCCATGTTCAAGGCGAAATCAAAGAAGCTAAAGACTCAATGCTTTACTTTGAGAACATAAGTCTCGATGGAATTAAAGTTATCGACTCGTTAAAACTATCGGAAGAAGGTAGCTTTAACTTTGCACAAAAGGCGCCTACCGCTCCTGAGTTCTATCGACTTAGAATCGCAAATCAAATCATTAACGTATCAATAGACTCTACTGAAACTGTTGATATCAAGGCTTCTTATCCTGATATGGCAGTGAAATACGAGGTGAAAGGATCGGAAAATTGTAGTAAGATACAAGACCTTGCATTGCAACAAATTAGACTTCAAAATAGAATTAACACCATTGTGAATAGTCCTTCACTTGGAGTTAAAGCCGTAGAAGATAGTATTTCAAAGGTGATTTATGCTTATAAAGATGGCATTAAGATGAATTACATCTTCAAAGAGCCAATGAAAGCATACGCTTATTTTGCGCTTTTCCAAACCATTAACGTTGGAAATATCTCTACATTGATATTTAATCCTCGCTCAAATGAAGAGGATGTGAAAGCATTTGCCGCTGTTGCTACCAGCTGGGACGCCTACCATCCCAACTCAGAAAGAGGCTTAAACCTTCATAATATCGCTATCGAAGGAATGAAAAACATTCGTATTATGAAGTCACAACAACAGCTTACAATCGACCCAAGCAAAGTAAAAGTGACCAATAGTGTCGACATTTCGCTTGTAGACAATAAGGGAGTGACTCGCAATTTGAGCGACCTTACGGGCAAAGTAGTGCTCTTAGACTTCCACATGTTTGCGAATAAAGAAAGCACTAAGCGCATTATGATGCTTCGAGATCTATACAATAAGTATCATGATAGAGGCTTAGAGATCTATCAGGTGGCGATAGATGGCGACGAACACTTCTGGAAAACACAGACAGCAGCATTGCCTTGGGTTTGTGTTAGAGAAACAGAAAGCACCAAAGGTCAAAGCCTTGTGAAATATAATGTACAACAAATACCTACATTCTTCTTAATTGGTAAAGACAATGTAGTGTATAAACGAGACATACAAATTAAGGATTTAGATGCCGAAATAGCATCTTTATTATAACAAACATATCGGGTGTTGATTGCAACAAGCAGTTAACACCCTTTTTTAAAGAATGATGTTACTCAAAACAACACTGATTATTGCACTCGGAGGAGCACTCGGTTCGGTGGCACGTTTCATGCTTTCAAAACTCATTAGCGAAAGTTCTACCACCTCATTCCCCCTCTCTACCCTCGTTGTTAACGTGCTTGGCTGCCTCATCATCGGCTTTGTTTATGCCTTGTTCGATAACAAAGAGAATGCGAGTGTTGCGCTAAAGCAGTTCTTAACCATTGGTTTTTGTGGCGGATTCACCACCTTTAGCACCTTCAGTAACGAGTCGTTCAACCTCTATCAACTGCAACATTTCACCCAATTAGCCCTCTACATCACCGCAAGTGTAGTGCTTGGCTTCTTCTCTATTGCCTTAGGTGCCACCTTAGGTCAATGGATTAAATAAGCAATTTATTTGCGCTAAGACGGCAGATCGTGTATTCAAGCAAGAGCAACTCAACGCACTTGCAAACAATGCGCTATGCGCTTTAAAAACACTCCCCACGACATCGTTCACAAAAGCAGTGCTATTGCAAGGTAATATCAATGTAATTACAAGCTAAAAGCAATCCTTTTACCACCCAAAAGCAATGCTATTGCAAGATAGCATCTATCTCATTAAAATAGAAGGTTATACAACAAAAAGAGCAACACCTGTGATGTTGCTCTTGTATATTATCTCTTTTCGAAGTGAATAAACAAAATAATATCTTTTGTTTCGGTTCTCTTTCGTTGCGTTTTAGCAATCAATTTAAATTGATAAGTTGGATATTTCTTCATCCATTTGTTTATTTCTCCCTCCGAAATCAATAGTATTCCTCTCTGAGGTTGATCGAGATCGAATTGTCGAATGCGGTTGTTTGCATAGAAATTCAAACAGAAGAAGTGCATCATTCTACTCTCGATATAGCTGTAAAGCTGTTGTTTGGGATAGTGATGCATGATATATTCGCCCACTTCTTTATCGCTTTGAGGAGCCAACAAACGTGGAAGAACTACCCCGTCGAGGGTGAAATACAACGCAAA
>QWCF01000571.1_pt1 | contig 24543 bp, 19 predicted proteins | sample 1972521 | NCBI WGS metagenome assembly QWCF01 (sample SAMN09866715, study PRJNA288562) | Human oral metagenome isolate term4_saliva, whole genome shotgun sequencing...
GACCTTGTTCATTGGATAGTTCTTACCGCCTTCGCCTGTGTAGCCATTGGCAGTGAAGATAACCTCTGGGTCGAGCATCTTCTTTAGCTTTGTGAAGGTGAGGAGGTTCTCACCAGAGAAGAACACCTTCACCTGCTGGAGCTTCATCTTCTGTGTCCAAGCCTGTGGGAGGATGTAACTCAAGGTCAAGTTCTTCAAACGACAGTAAGCCGCACTCTGCAAGTATTGGTCAGTAGGCTGGCTCTTTGTCTTCGCTGCGTATGGACGAACGCCACCTGCTGAATTGATATAAGGCTTTGGATAGTAAGCATTAGGATTACTCTCTGACCAGTAGTCAAGATGATCTTTGAAGAGCGTTACCTGTGCGTAAGGACCTGTTCCCCAGAAGTAAACGCTGTTGGTTGGGTCCCAATCACGCTTTCCTACGCCTTGGAACATGAAGCTCAAGCTCAGTCCCTTCCAACTAACCATACCATTGATTGTGTATTGATAGCGTGGTGAGGTGTTACCGATAATGGTCATATCGCCCATATCATCGAGTTTATTCTTACCATTGTTCACATATTTGTCGTTGTTAAGATCGCGATAAGCAACGTCACCCGGTGTCCACTTCAAGGTTGAGAAGAAGGTGTTGTTGTGTGTAGCATTGTAAGCATCAGCCTGCTCCTGTGTCTGCAATAAGCCGTCTGTACGATAGCCCCATATCTCTCCTACGCGTCTACCTCTATACCAGTTGCTTGCTGGTGCCGTACCTGTTGGGTTTGCATAGTCTGTCACAATAGAGGTATAGTCAGCCAAAGAACCACCGATACTATAGTCAATATCCTTACCAATCTTACCACGATAATTCAGCGTTAGCTCCCATCCACGATCGCGCAAAGACGCATTATTGGTTTGTGGGGCATTAGCACCGAAGAAGTCAGGGAAGTCTACACCAGGACCTAACATATCCTTTGTCTTACGCTCGTAGACGTCAAGACTACCCGTAAGGGCATTGTTCATAAAACCGAAGTCTAAACCGATATTCTTGCTGCTTACCTTCTCCCATGTTGTTGCTGGGTTTACAACGCCCGGCGCAAGGAGGTAAGCATGACGACCATCAGCAAAGATATAGCTTCCCAATCCACCACTGAGATTCATGGTTGATGCAAAGGTGTAGAGGGCTGCACCTGCCTGATTACCGAGCTTACCGTATGACATGCGCAACTTCAACTGCGATACTTTTTGACTGAGCGGCTCCATAAACTTCTCACGACTGATGTTCCAACCGAGGGATACAGATGGGAAGAAGCCCCAACGATGGTCGCGTGCAAAGCGTGAAGAACCGTCATAACGGCCGTTTACTTCGAGCAAGTAACGACCCTGATAGTCGTAGTTGATACGTCCGAAGAAACCACGTGTTGCCCATCCATTGCGGATATCGTCTGGCTGCTTGTCGCCTGTTCCCATTGCTGTATTTGGATTGTGCATTGAGTAAAGACCAGAGATAGCGTTCTTCAGATAGTCTACCTTGTTATTTTCTTCCTGATAACCAGCCATCAAGACGATGTTATGATCCTCTGCAAGGGTCAATGAGTAGTTACCATAAAGGCTGATATTCTGATAGTGGATGTTATAGTTTGAACGCTGATACTTGCCATCAGGACTTGCATCCAACTCTCCTCGCACTCCCTTTGAAGTGGTCACGCCATCGGCTGCATAGATGTCTGGCGCAACGTTCAATGCCTCGTATGAGGTCGAGATAAACTTATTAGTATAATCAGCATTGATAATCAATCCCTTTACTGGATTAAGCTCGAAGCCTAATGTGATGTCGTAATGATTGCGCTTTGTACGTGTGAAGGTGCCACTCTGTAGGTAAGGTATCATTGACAACTCCGTGAAATGACCATGAGGATCAACCACAGAAATCGTCGGACGGAAACGTGCTAAGGAGTGATAGAAGCCTTCGCTCAAGCCGCCTGCACCAAAAGGAGTGTTATCGACAGAGTGAACATACTTCAAATTAAGCTTCATCTTCATCCATGAGGTGAGACGAGAAGTGAGGTTGGAAGCGAGGTTCATACGCTCAAAGTTCATCTTCGCATAACGCAGAATACCGTCTTCCTTGAAGTAACCTCCTGATACATAATACTGTGCCTGCTTACCGCCACCACTCAAACTTACGTTGTGCTGCTGCTTGAAGGCATAGTCTTTATAATGTAACTTGAAGTAGTCAACGTTTCCAATACCCTTCTCTGTGTTCTCAAAGGCAGGGTTCATCAAGGAGTTGGCAGGGAGTTCTTGCCATGGATTCACACTTGATGGGTCGTTCATATACTGCTCTAAGAGCTTAATCTTTTCGTCGCTGTAGAGACGAGAGGAGTTGGCATTCGTAACACCAGCATTCCACATCTTGGCAAACTCTACGGCATTTGCCATCTCTGGTAATACGGTAGGACGATTCCAACCCATGCTTCCCTGATAGTTTACGTGCATCTTGCCTTCCTCTCCTCGCTTGGTCGTAACCAAGATAACACCATAGGCAGCGCGTGCACCATAGATAGAACAAGCAGAAGCATCTTTCAATACAGAGATTGACTCGATATCATTTGGATTGACATCGGCAAGACTCATCTCGATTCCATCTACCAAAACATAAGGATGACCAGTACCGGAGAGGTTGCCCTGACCACGCAATGACAAGGCTGCCGTGGCTCCCGGACGACCAGAGCTGCCATTTGATACCATCAAACCCGGTACCAAACCCTGAAGACTCTGCGACGCGTCTGTCACTGGACGCATCTCGAGTGCATCGCCCTTAACAGATGAAACAGAACCCGTGAGGTTTACCTTCTTTTGTACTCCATAGCCTACGACAACCACTTCGTTTAATGCTTGGTTGTCATCCTGCAGACTAACGGCATAATTGGTCATACCTGCCTTGACGGTTACAGACTGAGGCTTAAAGCCCACATAACTTACTTGTAGCACAGCACCGGGTGCAGCGGCAAGCGAGAAGTTGCCATCAACATCCGTAACAGCCATGGCAACTCCATTAACCATCACAGAGGCACCGATAACGGGTTCACCATGGGTATCTTTCACAACACCCTTGATAGCCTGCTTTTGCTGCTGTGTACTCTCAAACATTTTTACATTCGCACTCGTAGAACTAAGTACTGGGGTAGCAGCCAATAAACTCAGACACAAAGAGAGTGCCACCCTTCTTGTTGCGAATGGGGGATGCTTCCTTATACCCAGGAAGACAGTAGTAGATTTAGACATAATTACATTGATTTAGGTTTACAGGTGCAAATATAACACTTTTTTTTATAAATCCATAATCCTTTATTAATTCACAATTCATAATTCACAATTCATAATTATGATTACCGATATTAACTGTGGTTTATCGCTACAATCAACTGGTTTACTCGTAAACCTGTCAACTACCACTTATGATTACCGAAGCTGGGAAAAATAAAATGAGTAAGACCCTATCAACACTCCTTATTCGAGCATTGATAGGGTCTTACTAAAATAACCGTAATCTATCATAAGTTTAAGATTGATATCTTAACTATATGACAGAACGAAATAATAACTATTCGTCTACAGAAGCCTCAGGCTCTATCACCTTATTATCCTCAAGCCAACGACGCTGATAACTACGGCGAGCAGCCCAAGCTATATCATTAATGAAAGAAGCATTGAGTGCAGCCCCTACAGCTCCACCAATGAAAGGAATAGACTGAGAAGCCTTACGCTTGGTAAGGTTCACACCGATAAGCTTTGCCGCCTGACGCACGCTCACAATACTCTTAGCCAAAAAGTTGGCAGTTCCCATCTCTGCCAATTTCTTCCACGCATTTCTTTGTATCAACAAAGAAATCTGCTTGAGACCCAAGATAAAACTGGCTTTCTCACCTAATGTACTCGCATTTGCTGTAGCAAGAACGCCCAAGACAAAAGCCTTTTCTTCCTCCTCATTATTTGCATCAGCCACATAACCATAGCATACACCAATCTTTATGGATTGTACGAAGTGCCAGTGTGGTAATGAACGGAATGTCAGCAACAAGACCTGGCAAACCAACAAAACCACCCGCAACACCTTCTGCCGTAGCTATTCCGACAGCCCAGTTATGCACCGAATCTGCCATCTGGTCACAGAGTTTAAGGTCCTTCGTACGTAGTTCTTCAATACTCTCTACATTTCCGTCACGCAGCACGTCGGCTGTGTCCGTAAGGTACTGTGCAGCAGCATTTGCAGCGTTTATGGCACTCTCAATGACCTTTTCAGGCACTACTACAGAAATAAGTTTACCAACGGGACTTAAAAGCTTACCAAACGTTTTACTAACAACACCTGGCTCCTCATTCTCCCATGCTTTGATGAGAGCGTACTGTTGCATCAAGTAATCTGACTGTTTCATAATAGATTAAAATGCTCACCTGTTCCCAAAAGTTAAGCGGTTTATAAATTATTAGATAGAAAAAGCGTGGAAACTATTGCTTATTATTCCACTGAGGCTCTGGACTGCCCACCACTGTATAATAAAGCAATAGCCCACGCCTATAGATATATCATGCCCCAAGTATAGGGTATAATAATCCCAGCGTGAGCGTAATTGCTATTATCCACAGTGTATGAAATTGTCCAGATTTCAGATGGAGGATAATGTCAAACGCTCTTTAAATATATAGGACTCGTATAAAATACACCTTTAAAAAGATGTAAAATCTGGTCCGTTTGCAAAGGTATAGATTTTATATTAATTATAACAATTATTTAATAATAATGTTATATATAGCTCTAAAAAGGTGGAAAAAGAATATATACACATCGTTTATGACTATGTGACACATATTGAAAACGCACATATAATTAGCAAACAAACGTTTACTCTATTGAAATTATATTACAAAACACTCAAAGAAAAGGCGGAGAAAAGGGCTAAAAACGAACTTTTTAAGCCTCCTTGTAAGTGTTTTGTTATCAAATAGTTATTGAAGTGTGGTTTAAAAGGTGCTTAGTAAGGCTTCAAAAGGGCGTTAGTAAGGGTCTTAAAGGGCATCTTTTGCAAGCTAAAAGGGCGTTAATTCGAATGGAATTAACGCCCTATTATTTTTCAAGGTTTGAATTTCCTTTACAATACAGAGGGACAAAAGAAGACAGAAGAATAAAAAACAAAGATTATCTGTTTTATTGCCACAAGCAACTTGTTCACTCGTCCACTTGTTCACTCATCCACTCGTTCTTATGTTACTATGTCTTCCTCACAAGCAACTTGTTAACTTGTCTACTCGTCAACTACCCATATCATAAAGTTCAAAGTTAATAGTTCAAAGGAAAAAGCATCCCTCAGCAAACTGTTTCCAGCACTCCCCCTCTCTCTCGGAGAGGGGGTTGGGGGGTGAGGTTCCCCCCCACCCCGATAGGGTATATTTACGTTAAATAAACCAAACTTTATACCCTTTAGGGATTATCTGTTTTGTTTTTCATAGATATTTCGTACATTTGTACCCGTAAAGGTATAATCAGCATGGAGAAGAATCAACTATCAATCACATTAAAGCAACTGCGGAAGGAATATCATCTAACGCAGGAGGATATGGCTTTCAAAGCAGGTGTAGGACTCCGCTTTGTCCGTGAGATGGAACAAGGAAAAGCTACACTACGCATGGACAAAGTCAACCAAGTACTCGAGCTGTTCAACCTACAGTTAGGACCAGTACCCATTCCAAAGGACTAAGTGACAAAAAAATCAACATCATGAGACAAGGAAAAGTATATGTAAAAGATAAGCCGGCAGGCATTATCACAGAAGACGAGAGGGGATATAGCTTCGCTTATCTTCAAGAGTATTTGGATAGTAGTAAGCCAACTCCCGTAAGTCTGACATTGCCATTACGTGCAGAACATTATCATAATAATGTACTTTTTTCTTTCTTCGATGGTCTTATTCCAGAAGGTTGGATGCTGAATATTGCTGAACGAAACTGGAAAATCAACCGTAGAGACCGCATGGGATTACTCCTCTCGTGCTGCCGTGACTGTATAGGAGATATTAGCATCGTACCCATAGAAAAGGAGGAGGAAAGAAGATGAAACGTTGCCTGTGTTGTTATAAGCCGTTAAAAGCTGGGGAAATTGACTATCACCCACATTGTGCAAAGAAAATGTTTGGAACTGAAATAGCCCCTATCCTTCCCTACACACGAAAGGATATTAACCGTTTGGCACAGATTGTCGTTGAAAAACGAACAACAGTGACAGGTGTACAATCAAAACTATCAATTGACCTTGAGCATGACGCAGCAGGAAATCCACAACGTCTAACGATAGTAGGCGTTATGGGACGATATATCCTTAAACCCCAAACAGAGCAGTTTGAATGCCTCCCAGAGATAGAGGATTTATCCATGCATCTGGCTGAGATTGCGAAGATTCCAACAGTTCCGCATTCTCTTATCCGTTTTGCTGATGGTGAACTAAACTATATCACAAAAAGAATTGATAGAACTGACGATGGACGAAAGCTTCCTATGGAGGATATGTGTCAACTAAGTGGTAAGCTGACGGAACAGAAATACCAAGGAAGTTATGAAATGATAGCCCGTTTCCTCGACCAATATTCCAGTGTCTCTATGTTAGACAAAGTGAACTATTGGCAGCAAGTTGTTTTCTCGTGGATTATAGGCAATGCGGATATGCACCTTAAAAACTTCTCTTTGTATAGCATACGAGAAGGACACTATGTACTCTGTCCAACCTACGATCAGGTTTCCACAAAGATTGTTATGCCAGAAGACACAGAGGAAGTGGCATTGTCGCTCAACGGCTTCAAAAAGTCACTCCTCGTCTATGACTTCCGAGAAGCTATGTTTTCGACAGGACTCTCCGAAGTGGTTGCTAACAGAATCATATCTGGTTTTGCTAAGTTTAGGGACAAATGGATGGTGTGTATTGATAACTCTTTTATCTCTGATAATCAGAAAGAACAATACAAGAAACTTATTGACCACAGATTGGAAACCTTAGCAAAAGAATAAGACTGATTTAATTCACAATTCACAATTCATAATTATGATTACCGATGTTAACTGTGGTTTATCGCTGTAATTAACTTGTAAACTTGTCCACTCGTAAACTACCCTCATGATTACTACTGTTAACTATGCTTTATCACTACAATTAACTTGTTAACTCGTCAACCTGTCTACTCGTCAACTACCAATACAGCACTACGAATTTCTCGAATGACACGAATTACATTACAATAAATATTAGCGTAATTAGGGAAATTCGTAGTCATTAATAGTTCATATCATAAAGTTCAAAGTTCAAACCTCAAAGTTCAAAGGTAAAAGAGTTCAAAGTTCAAAACTCAAAGTTCAAAGGTAAAAGTCTTATCCTGTGTTATTTGGAAGGTTTTTCTCTCTGGAATTGCCTCTACCACATATACCATACCAGGTCGGAAATTAAAGCTCATCACCTTTTGGTAGATTACGTTACGTGTATTGCGAATTGAAAGAAAACGATCCTCATAGAATTCAAACACAGCTCTGTGTCTTCCTGCAGAAATAAAAGATCCATCAAACCATGAGAAACTTACGCCACGACCATAAGCAATATCATCTATCTTACTTATTGACACACATAAATTCTTAAAACCTTTATCCCATGAGGGCAGCATCAATCTACTATATTTGAGATTATGACGTAGCCAAATCGTTACAAAAGCCCAAAAATGATATATATACATAAGGGGTGTTATTCTCTTATTTATAAAATGTTGTTATTTGTTTCGGGCCTTTTGCACTTAAAATTATAGGTCAATTTACCCTCCTTACCTTCTCTTTTGATAATATACATCGAGTTTGGCGCTAAGTCGAGGTCCATGTGCTGGGTGAACAAAACATTATCGCCACCTTTGAAACGGCTTTCTTTCACCTCAAAATGGAATGTGTGTTGGCCTGGCACAACCAAGTATTCGTTGAATGTTCGGAAGGCAAGTCCGCAGCTAATAGGTAGGAAATCATCGTTCAATATTCTTGCTTTTTGCTTCACATACCCCTTATATAGTAGGTCGGGAACCAGTATGGCATAGTCTGGGTGTTCGCTTATCCACCGCTTCAAACGCTTGTATTGGATAAGAAAATAGACAAACGTCAGAAATAAAACAACTAATAGGTAGAGGGGATCGCCCTTCTCAGAAAAGATATATCTGGGCTTTGAGGCTTTAGAAGAAGGGCTGTTTGTATCCTGAATTTCGGTTTTATTAGAGGGTTGTTCGTACACATAGAATTTGCAAAAGAACATACCTAAGCTTATAAAAAACACAGCAGCGCTGAGTAATACAAAACTTTTACTCCGCCTTAAGAGGTTGTTCCAACGATCGAGAATGGGGGCAGTCCATTTTAAATATAACATCATTGCAACCAAAAAGGATAACAACCATAAGTTAACAAGCCAAAAATAATCAATGTGCATAACCTATTTTTTAAAATTGTTTCTTTACTTTCGTTATCTGTTTTGGGCGCTGAACAACTATCATAAACGTGCAATTCGTCTACCATAGTGTCTTCTTCCACCACATACTGATGGCCTGCAGAGAGCTGAAGTTCCATTTCTTGGTCGAACAAATGCCTACAGCTGCCCTTTCCATGTGGTGTTCCTACCCAGAATATATACTTATGTTTGCCTGACACCACCAAATATTTATAATAAGACAAGATGTATCCGGCACAAAATTGTTTATTATCTATGGTGAGTATAAATAAATTGCGAGGCGGCATATCGGGTGCCCCCTTGAAAGTAAGTATTGAATAGTGTGGGTGTCTACTTATCCACCATATTAAATATAGGTGTCGGATAAGCGGAATTATAGAAATACCAACTATTACAGGAAACATTAAGAAGTAATCTGCCTCGAAAATGGGCTTCGACTGTGGGTTGGTAAGATAGGAAAAAAAGTGGGATATTGATTTAAATTCTATGTTATTCTTCGCTTCATACTCCTGTATATATACATAAGAATGTCCTATAAAACTTAAAAAAGACACTGCTAAAGCCGAAAGAACTACAAAACGACTTTGCTTTATAGGGTTGTTCCAATGCACATGCGATGGCATTACTAAGTAGGAAATATATAAATAGCAGCATCCCCACCACAAAAGTAAACAGACATAGAATGCACCTGCGTCCATATTTATAAGGCCTTAATTCTGCAGCATAAATTCTTGTAAGAACTCCAAGTGTCTGAGAAACAAAGTTTTCAAAACGCTTGGACATGTCAGATTTTCACCTATCTTGGTGCTGCAAACATAACAAGTAAGCAAAATTCTGACATGACAAAGGTAGCAATTAAAAACGTGAATATCACTTCTTTCGGAGGAATTTATCACATGATGGATGTTTTTATAAGGTCCAAACATCAATGCTCAAAGTTCAAATCTCGAAGCTCAAAGGTAATTCTTCCGTGTCGTATCTACCGTGATTCGGAAGGTCTGTCTCTCTTGAAGTACCTCTATCACATATACCGTATCTGCTTTGAAATTAAAAACCATCTCTTTTTTGTAAATAATCTTACGGATAGTGCGGTATGTCGTGAAATAATGTTCATAGTATTCAAACGCCACTCTGTGTCTTCCTGCAGTAATAAAACATCCATCAAACCATGAGAAACTTACGCCACGACCATAATTGATATCATCAATCCTGCTTATTGACACACCCATATTCTTAGAGCCTTCATTCCATGAAGGAAGCAACAATCTGCTATGCTTGGGATTACGACGAAGCCAAACACCTTTATCATATCGAAAAACACCTACTATTGCAGCTATCAACAGAAACAATATTCCAATACATAGATATATGTACAAATAGCCTGAATGGGATAATCCTAATTCGCTTTCAAAAAACACCAAACAAAAAAGCGTACCGAAGTAACCTACTCCAATTATGAACATCTCAAAGAGAGCTCTTGCAGAAAGGGTGGTAACACTCGGAAATGAATGAACAGGAGAAAAACGATAGTAAAGGTAATTAACCGTATAGATCAGTCCTAAAAGCCCTAAGAAAAGAACAGTACTTACAATCAATGAATTCATCTGTGTATTCCTTTATTCGATAAGAGCAGCAACTTATAATTCAGAATTATGATTACTACTTTAATTTAAAATTATGATTGGCAATGTTAACTGTGGTTTATCACAACAATTAACTGGTCTACTCGTAAACCCGTTAACTCGTAAACTACCACTCATGAGTACCGATGTTAACTGTGGTTTATCGCTACAATTAACTTGTCTACTCGTCAACCTGTCTACTCGTCAACTACCCCTTATGATTACTACTGTTAACTGTGATTTATCGCCACAATTAACTTGTCTACTCGTATACTTGTAAACTTGTACACTTCTCAATACTTTAATTTAGAAATAACCACCAACGCTTAAGAAGAAGGAATTATTCAACTTCTTTTTAGGATAGAAATCATCAAAAGGCTTCCCTTGGACTGATATCTTCCGATAGGATGAGTAAACATCAAAATCAGAAAGTCCATAACCAAGAGCAACGAAAATATTATTACTTTCGACCCTAACAGTAGGGCGCATATCCCAAAAGCACCACTGCATATTGCTTGTGTATATGTTTTTTTGATGTGATTTTTGTGTTGTGGTATTGATATATTTTACAGAAACGAGAGTAAACGGAAGCTGGAACATTACACCAACGTCTACTCCGAGTTTGAAAGTCCAGTTTCCCACTTGAGCTATAGCAGGGCTATTTATTGATAACGAAGGTTCTAAATAGATATTCTGTGGTTTACAATCCTTTTCTGATAACTTCCAATAGTCCCATTCCTCATGATGAAGTTCTGACTGCGGGATATGGTTAGCGTACCATTGCTTATAATATCCGAAAGAAGCACCCACACCAATACTTTTGTTCAAGTAATATTGATAGGTTAGCCGAGTATCATAAGCTTGATTTGTCATAATACCTACACTCATGGATATTTCATGATGAGGTTCATCCCCTTGCGCCATAGCACACAATGGTAAAAAAGAAATTAAATAAATAATATTCCTAAATTTCATTTTGTTCAATAATTCCTTATCTGTTATGAATCATGATTATCTCTATTGACATGTTTCCCCTAAACGCATAGTAAACACATCAACTACCACTCATGATAACTAATGAAAACTGTGGCTTATCGCTACAATTAACTTGTCTACTCGTAAACCTGTCTACTCGTCAACTCACACAAGGGATATCTCGCATTTCACGCCCCTCCCTATGGGGGAGGGGTCGGGGGAGGGGCCGCTATTGTTTTTTTACAGCAAGCTCTCTCCAAATATCGCGTTCTTAATATCCTTCTCGTGTTCAAATACGAAGCGAGCAACGATGGCACTCAATAGGGCTGTTGAAGGAAGTTTCACACTCGTAGCAGACTTCAGACGGTCGAGGACACCCTTGAGATCTGAGTCGATGTAAACAGTTGCCAGACGAGAGTCGCGTGCTTTATAGTCGCGTGCCAAGTCGAGGAAAATCTGCCAGCTATCCTCACCGCTATCCTTTGCAAGAGAATACTCACGTGCCAACTGTCTGCCCTCCGCCTTTGGGAGCTTCTTTGCTGCTGGTGCAGTACGGTCCTTACGATCAGTGGCCTCTTGTTTTGGCTCTACACGACCAAACGGACTTGCAGGAGTCGTTGGTGCTGCTGCTGGCTCGTCAACATCTCCAATAGCTTCAGCATACGCCTCTGGCTGCTGTTCCTCAACCTGAGTACGCACCTCCTGCTCAACATTGTTCGTATCATACTGTGCGGGCTCGTTTGCTTCCTGCTCATCCGTCGTCGTCTCCTCTGAATTAGTAGTAGGATTTGGTCTTGCACTCTTCTGTACGCTATGTGCCAAGTCGGTCATTGCACCAGGCATCATAACCATTGTTTTCTTCTTCTTAGCCATTGTATCTTTATTTCTTTGTTTTTACTTTATTATATATAAACGTGGGACCTTATCATTTCCTTTCACTTGATGTGTCCCCCTCGTCATCGTCTCTCCCCTATTGCACCCTCTTGAAGTCTTCTCGCCTAACATCGTTTGTCCAACCTAATCTGCTTAACTTTTATCCAAATTACATTGTCCGATTTTTATCCAACTTCATCCCGTTAGGCACTCCCCCTCTTTCGGAGGGGGCTGGGGGGAGGTTTTTTACTTCATCCTCCTCAGCATATAATCAAACGCCTTCTTCACCGCATCACGCTGCGTTCCGAGCAATTCGAAAGTGTTTGTACGCTTCAGTGTTGCACGGCTGTTGACAACTGGTGTGACACGTCCGAAGTTACCAAACACCTCGTCAGTTCTGCGCCACATCTCCTGCTCCTCAGCCGTACCGATACGTGGGTCAATGCGGTTTGGAACGAAGAAGAGCTGTGCTGTCATCTGTGGGTTATGTTCACGAAGTACGTTAAGCACCTGAACGAAGACGCCCGTTGAGTCTAACGCCTTATCCTCATATTCGTAAGGACAAACGATGTAGTCAGCACCTACGAAGAGCGGAGCAAGACCGTCCTCACTGATATTACCAGGAGAGTCAAACAATACGAATCCTTCTACCTGTGAAGCTGAGTCAACTAATGTCTGCATTGTCTCGACATCAGTCACGTCAAAGTCCTGAACGTTATAAGGTTCTTCCTCGCCCTCATAGATCAGCTTATCCTTTCGACGCTGCATCAGAATCGTCTTCTGCAAGTCGGTATCGATGATACATACGTCCTTACCCTTTGCAGCGAGATAGTTGGCAAAGAGGATGCACAACGTACTCTTCCCTACTCCACCTTTCTGATTTGCAAAAACAATCTTCTTATTCTTCATTGTTTATATATTTATATTTTTAATTTCTTATCTTTTTCTTTATTTACGTATTTGCGTGTTCAAATATTTATATTTTCATTCGTTCACTTGTTTACGTTGTTGCCTTCTTTGCTGTTTCCTCATTCGGAGTCTTGCAAGTTGGCTGCCTCTCCCCCACTCTGCTCTTTGTGTCGATTCTCTCTTTCTTTGAGCGAGGAAGGACTTTTCAATGGTTTTCTCCTTTCAATCTATCTTTTCACGCCTTTTAAACGCTATTTCCTTCTCTTTCATCAACAAGTTTGATAGTATTGTAAATATCTTTTTGATACTTATACCTACCTCTTCTTCCTCCTCTTCATCAGAGCTGATTACATTTTACTACGTAGACATAGTATAACACTTTCCATCTGCCAATTCTCCTCCATTTCATCAGGACTCATTTCTGCAATATTTTTTATTCTTCGTCCCTCTACCCACAAATTCTCAAGTTATAAATTACTTATTTCTGCCCTCTCGTCTGAGAAACTCATCTTTCTGGTGTCAAGGGTTCAGACGAGCAAGAGCATCAATTAGTGAGTAACTTCTTAATTCTGCTTTTTTAGTCATCAACTACCATAGTCGTCTTCAACACGCAGAATGGAATCAAAGCAAGAACGAAGCTTAACAGAGAGGTAATAGTAGAAACATACGTAATCTCTGTCATCTTTCGAGAAAGTTGTAAAATATGTTGGTAATCCACCATGAAGAATTGCCATCATTTCCTCCTCTTGAGTAAAAAGAAACTTTGGTAAAATGCCAGCAAATAACAAGCAAAAGATAAGTGACATCATGATAGTGACGGTCAACTGTGCTGCCTTGTCACCATTCTTATTTAAGCATCTACGAAATACTTCCAACATCAATAACTTTGTCGCAACAATGACAAAATACTCAATAGCACGAATAAAGCTATTCGACTGCACTGTCGCAAAAGCATTCGTAAGAACTCCCTGCCCAGCATTGGGCACTGATGTCCATCCATCGATCAGATTGAAAACACTAAAAGCGACGAACAAGCCTAAGCTCCAATTTAAAACTTGACCCTCTTTAGGTGTAATAGAAAAAGCCTTTAATTTCATATATATTTATATAAAGGTTGAATTAAATAAATACGCACATATTGATGTGGTTATATTTTTATACTTGCAAATATACATCTATTTATCGAAACAAGCAAATACATCTAAACATTTTTAATGAGAAAAATAAAAAGATAAGAAAGCAAAAATGCAATAAAATATTTATTCTTTTGCTTTTTAATCTTTATATATATTTACGTAGATACATATACACAAAAGAGATAAAGAAAAGAAGAAAAATCATCAATTAGAAAAGAAAAACATAAAGAGTAAGATGAAAGCATAATCCATATTTATATATTTATATTCTTAATACAACTTCAAACAAAATAAATCCAATATATATTTACGTTATTATATATCTTTGCAATTAACGATTTGAACATTTAAATAATAACACAAACAAATAAAGAGCAAGACAAAAGAAAAAAGTGAGCGTAAAAAGGAACAAACATATAGGATCAGAAAACTACATTTGAAGAGAAAAAAGGAAGTATTTGCAAACGATAAAAGAGAAAAACTAAAAGCCAAAACACGATGAATCCGAATAAAAACGCATAAACATATTTAATCAAATATATAAAAACATAGAATCCTAATAATCAAGAGGAAAAGCAAACAACAAAGCACAAAGAAAGCCTATCATATAGAATCAATAAATATATAAACATAAGAAAAACAACGATTTCATCGAGAAAAAAGCCACAAAAAAACTTTAGACAAACAAGAAAAGAATATCCATTGAAGCAAAAGAGGAAAAGCAAAAGAAACAGAAAAATAAAAACATAAATACACGTTTAAGTAAATATATATAATACTGACATTCTAATATTTACAACGCATTAGGAAGAAAATAATGCAAAATAAAAATATAATGACCGATTAATACAAAGACATAAATAAGAAAACACACAGAAAAAAAAGAAAACGCTTGGCAAATAGAAATTGAAAGCAACAAAATAAACAAACAAAGAAGGAACCACAAAGAAGAATCTAAAAAGCAAAGCAAGAAAACTGATAAGATAAACAAAAGTAAGGGAAGCTATTAAAGAATACAGAGAGAGTAAAATAAAAGACAGAAAGAAAAACTAAATACATTTATATATTTACATATTAAAGAGCTTATTAAAACGCAACATTGCATCTTTTATATATTTCAATATTTGATTAATCATGTAATTATGTATACTAAAACATATTTATATATTTATTAAACATAAACACACAAAAATAATATTACATGGTTATATAAATATAGATTTATGTTATAACGCATTAAATTAAAAAGTCAATTACATAAATAAAAAACGAAAATAAAAACAAAGTAAATAAACAAACAAAGAGATAAAACGATAAAAGTATTTTTATATACTTAAATATTCAGGCAAAAATATCAAAAAAATAAACAGATGAAAGGGTAAAAATGAAGCCAAAATGAGGGGGAAAAAGGGGAAAGGAAGTGCGACAAAAAGATGAAAAGAGACAGAATGACATAAAGACAAAGTAACAGGAAAAACAGAATGAGAAAAGACAAAGTAATGAAAGAGACAGAGTAACATAAAGACAAAATAAGAGGAAAGACAAAGTAATAAAAAAGACAGAGTAACAGGAAAAACAGAATGCACAAAAAACAAAATACAATCTGAAATAAGAGAAGTAAGGTTATAAAAATGAAAAAAAACAGGCTATAAACAGAGGTGAGTAACAAACAAATTAAAAAGAATAGATAACTAACAAGAAGAGTTTTGATTTAATTTGCTGTCACTTTTAATAATTAAAATAAAACAACTATAAACCAAACGGTTACAACATAAAACTGAGTGAGAGGAGTGACAGCAAAACGAAAAATACTTCAAAACAATGAAAGGAAAGACAATGATCATCTGAAATATAGAGGAATAAAACAAAACGCTTATATCCTTAATTCCGCAGTATTTTTTCTTGTGAGAAAATTTTATATGTTGAGACGTCTTTTTGGGGCTCTATATGTTGATATGAGGTGCTTCGGTGTTTCTTGGCTCTTTTCTAAGCATAAAATCCCCCACCCAAACCAATGGGGAAGTATGATAACCACAAAAAACACTTCCATAACAGAATGCTTTGCCGCTACTTCCACGTTTACCCAATACAGATTCGGTAAGTTTTTCAAAGCCCAACTTTGAGAAAACGTCCATAATGTGATAAATTCCACCGAAAGAAGTGATATTCACGTTTTTTATTGCTACCTTTGTCATGTCAGTTTTTTGCTTACTTGTTATGTTTGCAGCACCAAAATAGGTGAAAATTCTGACGTATCTAAGTGTTTTGAGAACTTTGTTTCTCAGGCACTTGGAGTTCTCACAAGAGTTTATGCTGCGGAATTAAGAAAATACTTGAAAGAGAAATAAGTAGTGGTAAAATGAACCTGATATACGGAGCAAACAAATACTTTATAGGTGCGGTGAAGTTCTTTGACACAAACAAGGACTTCGGCTTCATTGCGTCTAACAACTGTAATATGCCAACACCAAAGTATAACCAAGACTTTTATGTCAGTTCTGCGAGTTTCATTGAGAATGAAGCAAAGAAAGAAGAGCAGATTGTGGTTTTTCAGGTGGACAAGCAGAACAACGGCAAAAAACGAGCTGTGAATGTCAGGCGCATTACCAAATCAGAAGAGGATTCACTGTTAGCATTGTCCTATTACGGAGACCATGAGTATATTGAATATAAAGACAATCGAAAAATAAACCTCTATACGCATACATTCAAACCTTTAGGGATGGTTGCAGATAAGGTGAGACGTATAATTGAGGAGGATGCTGGGCGTTCCCCTGAAAAAACGTCTGAACACTTTAAGTTTTTTGTAGACCATTACAAACAGAACGAATACTCCAAAGAACGATATATCTTTGACCGACAGTTCTCAACAGAAGAGAAATCTATCTGGCGTTCACTTCTCTCGATATTTACAGATGAAGAACGGATTGCTGTACTGAAAAGATATCCAACCATTGTTAGATATTTTGACGATTCAGACCTCATTCAGACATGGCTGGGACAGAAACTGAATAATGATAGTGAACTTTCTGACTGGCAAGAGGTGGAGAGGATTTTTGAATATATTCCAAAAGAATGTGCGGGGTATGCCAAACAGCGTATCGAGACTCTGGTAGATGGTAAAATTTTTAAAGTGTTTGAAGAACTATCAACACGTTCAGATATATCCGAAGATGTCTTAAAAGTGTCAAGTGATTACCGCCAGAGAAAGGCTATGGGGATGTATGTTGATTACGATAAACAAAATGCCGTCAGCAAACTATGGTCATATCTCCGCTTGACTTCCAAGCAGTATGAAGAGGAAAAAGCTAAATGTTTGGCTTCGGTGAAGGCAAACCGTTTCAAGAAAGAACTGACGGAATTCGTTGGAAGACAACATAATGCCTATGGGCGGAACGATTTCTTTACCTATCTCAACAACCTATCTACAGAGGAATTCCAGTCTATTAGAGAGGATTTAGCATCGTCAATCTCGCCTATCCTTGATAAAGCTATTGAGGAGAAAAAATACTGGCAAGTGGTTGGTGACATTGGACAACTTTCGGTTATGGGGGAAGAATTCCTTAACCCATATATGCAAAAAATGCTGCCTTTGATAAAGGAAACTCTAAAGGAGTCGTTGCGCACCAACCTGAATTCTCCCTACAGAATAAAGTCAGATTTCTTTTCTGCGTATGAGCATTATAGCTCAATCTATGAAAAGGCTGAGAAAGTGGAAATTAAACAAGAACTTATTCCAATATTGAGAGAAACACGGTCTATAGATGTGCTTTCTGAGGTGTCAACAGGTTTTCATACATGGCTTACGACAGACGAAGCAATAGCCTTGTCTAAACAAATCGTTTCGCAATGGGGCTATGCGGAAATAAAAGAATTTGTAAAAGATGAGCCTAATTTGTTTGACCATAGCATCCAAATTGCTGACCTAATAATTGCGAGAGCCAGAGAGATAGTGAAGACCATCCCGCTCAGTCATTTCTTTGACGGCACTCCTTTGGAGAAAGGAAAGAAAGAGTATTACAATCGCTATCCAGAAAGGGAGAATTGTGCTTTCCTAAAAGATTTGAAGAAGCTGATACCTAATGGCCAACATTCTTCAGAATGGGATAACTATATCAACAGCAGGTCGGTTGACGACCTACTGGTTTTATTTGAGCATGATGTTATCACGTCATTGCCAGAGAATATTGTAGAGATTATCATTAACGCAATCTCCCTTAATGGAGTGTATGCAGACAAGGAACGATGGTATAGTAAGCCGATGCTCAAAAACAGAACACATTCCAAGGTTCTGGAAACTACCAATGCAAACTTGTTTCCATTGATTGCACAGAGATTGCAATCAATGGAAATGACTGACGAAAATGTTGCGCTTGCTGTTCTTTTGACAGAACTTATGACAGCCAACATGCCAGATAGCGATAGTGATTGGGAAACAAGTTTTACAAGTCAGATACAGAATTTCAAGAAGACAAATAGCATCGATCAAAGACTTGCCGTGATATGGTGGGCTGTTCATTCTAAGACCACTACATCAAAGGCTTCTTTGACTGAAGTCTTTGCAATTCTGCCACCATACCTCCAGATAAAGATCGTCAAGAAGCTTTTCAAGTCCATGAGTGAGGGAAAAATCCATCACACGGCAGAATCCTTTTATAGTCTTATTTCCAATGGAGAGAGACCGATATGTTTCCCTCTGGAAATTGCTTTTACATATTTGAAATTGCGAGAGAATGACCAGACAAAGACACTGGATAACAATATTATGCTTCAGTTACTTGAAGGTAGAGAAGATACGGACGAGTGGATTGGCATTAGAAGTATTGTTACTCAATGTTCTGGCAGATGGGTGGCAAATGAACTCCCTAACAATAGAAGCAATTGGAGGCGTAACAGTTATTTCAATGGCATTATAAGCAAGATACAAGATGGCAGACTGAAGGTTTTCATTCCTCAGAAGATGGTTGATGAATATGGCAATATAAAAGAATACAATAATAAGCACTATGCCCGCACCATCCAGCAGATACAAATAACATACAAGGAGGATGAATACCAAATTGTAAATGAACCAAATGGGGTTTCCTACTATTTTGACGAAGCTTACGAGGCAGAACTTTTTGCTATAGCAAGACCATTCAATTTTAAATTTAATGGTCTGAACAATTTTGTCGGATTTGAAACCAAAGAAGAAGATCAAGAAGAATTCTGCGAATGTCGTCTGTCTGATAAGGTGAGCTACTTTCATCGTATTGCTTTTTACTGGTGTGGAAACAAACCCTGCTTCCGACCTCCAGTTAGATATAGAATTGACAGCGAATGGGAGTCTTATACTATCCTCGATTTTATGCGCATTCTCGGTATATCACCAGATTATACAAATAAGAATGGCAAAAAAACGAAATTTGGACATTATATTATTTTGTCTTCCTATTTAAAGAGTTTTGCCAAATTCTATGAGCATTTAAAGTGTCGTGAATGCGATAAACTAATGAAACCAAAAGATATAACCAATTTCACGTCACGGGCAGTTACCGAATTCGCTTGTGTTAATGAAAATTGCGTTAAGAATGGATTCGTTGTTTATCTTAATCATTGTTTCAATAAACAAAAGTGTAATGCAACTATTGACAGCCGTGATTCAAGGCAATGTCCCAATGGGCAGTATATCTGCCCGGAATGCGGTGCATGCTGCTCTACGGAGAACTTTCGTCTTAGAATAAGTAATCTGCATATGACCGGCGGCTATATTTCGGATAGGCTAAGATTGTTTGTTGAAAATGACTTAGGCCACTGGGAAAAACACGAGTTTTTCTGCTATAGGTGTGGCAAACCTATAACAAATGAGAATGGCACTTACAAGTGCAAAGATTGCGATGTTTCATATAATAACAAATAGAAAACCTCAAATCCGCAACTAAGCCTTTCAACGTCCTTCTTGCGTGTACACATCCTCTCATTACAGTATTTGCAGATAATTTGAACTTGAAGCACCCACTTTTGCCTACAATATCCCCTTACCCCACAATGTGACTTGAGGCAATACGCAATATCATTCCCATAAGTTGGGCTCTTCAGCAATAGGGAGTGATAATCTGAATCTATTACACAATAAGCCAGACTGAGTTTCAAAAGAACTATTTTCTCTTTACCTTCCTCAATACTATTCTCAACGAATCAGTGAGTACTCTTTTGTCATTACACATAATGAAATCTGAGGGCATAACAAATAAGGCTAATGAATCTTCGTCGCCTACACCTTGGCGTTCATAACGTAATTGAACTGAAATGATTTTATTCTTTACGTGCGTATTATTATTCTTATATGTATTGGTTCCAGAAAACGGAAAAGATTTCCCCACCTTTATACTCTTATCACAAAAGTCCAACCGTAAGGAATCCCTTTAACCCCAATCGGTCATTAGAGCCTAAACATATTTTGTTTTATTATCGAGCAGATTGTTTGGCTTTGTAACGCAGGCGTAGCGGGCTACGTCAAGTTACAAAGACAGACAAGATGCCGATAAGAAAATAAAAGATGTTAGGAAACAATACCATAGTAATAAGAATTATACATATTGTGGTCTAATGACCGATTGGCTTCATATTACTGAAAACTCAAAAGAGTAGGGCACACCATAAACAGAAGTTATGATATGCCCTAAATATTCGAAGTTTACGAAGGGAAAAACATTAATTGTTTACATAAGTAATAACATACTTATAGCGCGAAGTACCATAATAAAGCACCTCTATAGGACGCCCCTTTGCATCTAACTTATAGGTAATATTCTCAGGAGGAAGAGCTTCTTTATAAAAATAAACAGTCATCTTACTAACCAAATAATCTGAACGAAGACCAAACTGATCTGGCCAAAAGTGAGCACAATGTTCAAAGAGATAAGACGTAATGATATACAAATTCAAGTCTGGAAAAGACTTATTTGGAATGGTAGAGTAACTACTTGTCATGTACAATTGGATAGCAGGCCTCTCATGCTCTTTAAATCGTACTTCCGACAGATTACCATTCGTCCAAGTAAAATTCATTAACTTTCTACGATTATGATTATAATAAGAAGTCAGACGCCCATCCCTATCATAAACAAACTGATCATAAAGAACTGTATGGGGCGTTCTAATTCTATCTGGCTCGTAAGCAATAAACGACTCATAGAAAAACTTAGCTGCTCGTCCCTGACCATCCAAAGAGAGAGTAGCCTTCCATTCAGGAATAATCGTTTCTTTTGATTCGTGTCCCTCTTGCTGAAGCACATACTCAGACTGAGAATAAGTACCCTTACCAATCATTGCAGGTTGCGTAAAATACTTTGGTACGGTACTCGAAATTCCAACAAGGCGCATCTGATTATCATAACTGAAAATCTCCGTCTTAATAGGTTCTTCATCCGGTCCATAGTATGTCTCTATTTTTGAGATATAATCAAGTACCTTCTTTTTAGGAACAACGGGGTTCAAATTATTCTTGTCATCCGGACGACTATTGTCAACATTAACAATATTATCCCCTTCCGTCACCTCCGATTCATCCTTCGAGCAAGCTGTAAAGGCGAGCGCACCAACAAGTAATAGGGCTAAATACTTCATATAAGTTTTGTTTTTAATGATTATGCCGCAAAGTTAAGAATTAATCATAACTTCCAATAACAAAAAAAGTTATACTCTGTTTCAAAAAGAAAAGCATTAGAAAAAAGTATACATGTAGCTTAACCCTGAAACTTTAAGTTTACTTATAACCTACAAAATTAAAAATTTGACATAAAACTTAGGGCGCATCATAACCAAAAAAAGTATGATGCGCCCTAATACGATAATCGGAGAACTATTAAATGTTTGCGTAGGTGATAATATATTTTGTCAAACGAGATATACCAGTATCTACTATTGTCTCAGAAACTCTACCTTTAGAATCCAACTTATGTGAAAAGGTTCTATACACTCTTTCTTTTAAAAGAATCCTACTTAGCATGTGTGCAGAACGGAATCCAACAACATCTGACCAAAGAGACCACCAGCGACCATCCGAGTGATAATCTGCAAAGAATAAGTTGAGATCAGGGTAACTCCTATTTGGAATGTTCGTATAAATATAGTTTTCGTCAATCCCAGAAGGCTTCGGATTAATTTTCGATACTCCCCCCTTAGTATGGTAAAGTATCGACTCAATATTGCCATTCTTCCATACCAAAGGGATAATACTTGGAAAACCTTGCTGAGCGAATGATGTGCAATGCCCTAAGCTATCATGTTTAAAGAAAGCGTCAATATATTTAAAGTATTCCCTGTTAGATGAATGAAGATACGATCCATAAATATAGGTATTTACCTGTAAAGCCTTTCCCTGCTTGTCTAATATAATAAAAAAGTCTTCGGGATAACGACGCTTACCATTATAAGTAGATTCCAATTTATGAAACTCTATCTGATTCTCAGAGTATGACATCTTACAATTACTCTTATGACCATCGTCAAACTCATTATAATAATACGTACAGCCTACAAGCCGTTTCTGTTTATCATACGTAAAAGTATACTCACCTGCTTTTTCATAATCTTTTACATTATTACCCAATGGTTTATAGAAAAATTCTATTTTAGCAATATAATCTTTCTTCTTCTCGGATAGGGTAGGGCTCATACCCTCCTCATTATCTTTTGAACAAGCCGTAAGGGCAAGTAAACCTAATAGCAAAATTGCTAAATGCTTCATAAAGAATTAGTTTTTAATTATTATGTCCACAAAGTTAAGGAATAAACAATAAACTCACGAATAAAAAAGCTATTATAACATTTCAAAAAAGGTAAGACTGTAAAACATGAGTTTACCACTGCACTAAATCTTTATATAATAAACCACAAACTAATCAAATATATCGTGCTAACGCTCCGCACACATGGTGCGAAGGCTTAGCACGACATGTGCGGAGGACTTATAAAATAAAAAGAATAGGAAAAACCTCAGCAGGTGTGTGGTGAATGGTGCGACATATAGGGAGAGAAAACTCAAGATAAAGCATTCGTGAGAGTCGACAAAATAGGAACATATTTCCTTCTTATAGATTAAATAGATGGAAATAGACTAAAGATAACCGTGTCGTGAATCAAAAATAACATACTTTGAGAGCATAAAGCGACAAAATGGGAATATTTTTTAAAGACGCAATAAAACAGTATAACTCACTGATTATCATCATAAGTACGAATATTGATAAAAGTAAAGTGCGACAAAAAAGTGACAAGTTTTTGTACTTTTTGAACGTAAAAGAGAAAGAAAACATCCATAACTTACTTAATATTAATGCTTTATCGCATAAATAGAGTAGGGGAGTATCGAAAATAGCTTCCCTATTTGTCTCCGCTATCTTTAAGCGATAAAACAGCATTTTGCGAATGATTATAATCCTACTAAACTCGATACGAATACCGACAAGCTGATGACAAAGAAAAACATACAAACGTCCTGGCACATCTCCGCCCTTTAATCATTGAAAACGAGGAAGTAAAGAACAGCCTTTGAGATAATTAAAAGCCGATAATATACTGATACACAAATATATAAAAACATATTTGAAGATAATAAGAATCCTGTGTAACCGCCTAAAAAACAACCGAATAAAGCAAAGATCAACGGTAATAAAAATAAGAAAACGAAACAAAACCTACTACCAAACCGACATGAATCTCACCAAAATTTCCTACCCGAAACCACCGACTAAAAACCCACAAAACCATGAAACGGAAATGAAAACCCGACTCAAAACGTTCGTCCTACAAGCCTACAGCAAAACAGAAAACGCCTACAACGCTCCCAAAACGTATGTGCGACAAAAAGGGAGGTTGCGTCCCAAACCTTTGTTTAAAGTCTTCTTCCCCCAGCGAAAAAATATATATTTTCTCAAAACAAAACACCTCTTCTTAACTTAGAATATCGTTATATATTCTTTATTAGATATTAGTAGAGGCCCTCAAAGCCATTGAAACTTAAATAGTTACACGACTAATCGACGACAAATTAGTAACTTAGCGGCGACAGATTAGTAAGTAGGTTGCGACAAATTAGTAACTATGGTGCGACACTTTAGTAGCTATTGGGGTGGGGTAGTCGACAAGTTAGGAGGTTAGGTGCGACGAATAGGGAAGGAATAAGGCTTTGTTATGAAAAATATAAACAAATTCTTTATATTTATAAAGATTCTTCCTTTCTTTTATTTCTTTTCCTGTGCTTCTTCCATAAATAAACTTATTATTTTCTGAACTTTGTATTCTTTATTTTATCTTATAAACTATTGTGTTTTTGATAGTTACGAATTAATCTCTAAACGTTCGAGACAAAAAGGGAAGATATTACCCAATCTTCTGTTTACTATTTCTCGACAAAATAGTAAGTTCGTAAAAATACTTTACATTTGTTGAGCCAGAATGTACATAGTCATCCCTTAAAAACTATATTTCAGCATAAAGCCTGTACTAACAAGCTCTATGCTGATTCTTTTTATAAGGTCCAAAAGAA
>QWCF01001069.1_pt1 | contig 24402 bp, 18 predicted proteins | sample 1972521 | NCBI WGS metagenome assembly QWCF01 (sample SAMN09866715, study PRJNA288562) | Human oral metagenome isolate term4_saliva, whole genome shotgun sequencing...
GCATAGTCGTAGTTCAGACGACCGAAGTAAGACACCATTGACAGCTCGCGAGTGTTACCAGCATTCTGCTGTGTCGAAGCATCACCAGCGTTCATATCGGTAAGTTCGTTGTTAGGGAAGTTCTTACGATACATCCAGTCTGGCAGATACTTATAGCGTTCAGTATGCCAACCGAGCATAGCCTTGAAGTTGTGCTGCGCAAATGACTTGTCATAGTTCAGGAACGCATCGAAGGTTGTGCGGTGCCAGTCATAGTGAGCAATCTCTAACTTGTTAGGGTCAGAGGCCTTATTAGGGTTATACTGAATGAACTTTTGGAAGTAAGAGTAACGCTGTGAAGCATCAACATATGCGCCCTGCAGCGTCAACTTCAAGTCTTTCAGAATCTGATAGTCAAGACCAATCATACCCGTAAAGTTACGGTTGTTGCGGTTTACAGTCATGCCTGACTCCAACCAAGCCATTGGGTTACCATCAGAAACAGTACCATATGTACCATCTTCATACTTATAAACAATCCAAGGGGCGATGATATTCAGCTGACGAATAATCTGATCGCTACTACCACCAGCGTATGCACTACTTGCATCGCGGTAGTTGTTTTGGATATAAGCGAGGTTAAGATGGGCAGTGATGCGCTTTGACAACACCATGTCGAGATTTGCACGACCATTAAACTGCTCACGACCTGCATTAGGAAGAATACTGCTCTGCTTAAGATAACCAGCAGAAGCCAGATACTTCACATACTCATTACCACCCGTAATGTTCACGCTATGGCGATTCTGCCAAGCGGTTTTGAATGCAAGATCGTACCAGTCGGTATTAGGATAATTGTAAGGGTCTGAACCATCACGGAACTTCTTTATTGCTTCATCAGAGAAACGTGCAGCCTTACCACTACGCTCCAATGCCTTATTATAATAGTAAGCGGCATCGGCAGAATTCATCCTTTCCATCAAGGCTGTTGCATTCTGAATACCAAAATAACCTGAATAACTAACCTTTGGCGCACCGTTCTGCCCTCGTTTTGTAGTTACCAGTATCACACCGTTAGATGCTTTTGAACCATAGATGGCAGCTGAAGAAGCATCCTTCAGGACTGAGATACTCGCGATATCCTCTGGATCAAGCGAGTTGAGCGTTCCTGCTTCAACACCATCAATCAATATATAAGGTGAAGCGGAGTTCAATGTTCCCACACCACGCACAAGAATCGAACCATTGTCAAGACCCGGCGCACCGTCAGCTCCGGTCACCGTGATACCTGGCAATAAGCCCTGCAAGCCTGAAGACACGTTAGAGATAGGGCGGTTTTCAAGTGCCTTACTATCAAGTTGTGCAACAGAACCAGAGAGGTTTGCCTTCTTCTGTGTACCATAACCGACAACAACAACCTCACTCAAGGCGCTGTTCTCATCCTTCAGAGTAATGTTATAGTTCGTCACACCACTTCTCACCATGACGCTCTGAGTGGCAAAACCAACATAACTAATCTTCAACTCCGTACCCGGAGCGACAGAGACTGAGAAGCGACCGTCCATGTCGGTCACCCCTACTGGAGTACCATTTGCCAGTATAGAAGCACCAATGACTGGGTCGCCATTAGCATCTTTCACTACACCATTAATACTCTGCTTTTGCTGCTGAACACTCATACTCGTGTTCGCATCCACATTGGCTAATACTGGGGATGGTGCAAATGCCATCAACCCAAGTGCAAAGGAGAAAGCTAAGCGACCACTAACAAATGGTGGGTGCTTTCTGCGACTCTGACTTACTTTCATAAAATTAGACATATATTCTATTGATTTAGGTTTTGTGCTACAAATATAGTCGTTTATACAACAAATACCAAAAGAAATGTTCTTTTTTTTTAATCAGAAGTATTGTTCACGCACACAAGTAGCCTCAAGCAGCCCCTCCCCCTTGCCCCTCCCCCATAGGGAGGGGAGTGATTAGCGAGATACCCCTATGATAGGAAAAGCTGTTTAGTCGTTTCTAAGCGAACTGTTCCCTGCACTCCCCCTCTCCCTTCGGAGAGGGGGTCGGGGGGTGAGGCTGGAGGGGGTTGGGGGGTGAGGCTTTTTTTAGTCCAAAGAAAAAGGGAAGACGTAAAATTATCTTTTACATCTTCCCTTTTGGGTTATATTCTTTTCTCAGTCCCCTACTTTCAACTCCCTCCCTACGAGGAAGGGGGTTGGGAAAGAGACATAATTGTTTTACTGACCAATGTAGATTGGACGGATGCTGTACATATCTGTTTTTGGAGGGTAATCATTACCAACAGTAGGATTACCAACTGTAGAAAGTGAATATTGATTCCCGAGCATACCGAATACAAATGAGTAAGCTTGGTCTTTGTTTTTAGGGTCTGCTGTCCAATAAATTCCTCGTTTTCCTGGATAAATCAATTCAGGGGCACCATCATTATACGCACCAATAGTACCTGCAGCAGGGAAGAAAATACCTTCGTTGATTTTCTCCTTCGTAAAGGCATATAACTGATTTCCTGATAGTTTCTCGCTACCCTTACCTGACTCCTTCAATTGATTTTTATTGGTAATAACACCACTTGCATTCTTGTTCACCCTTACACCATTAGGTACGGCATATCCATGCGCAACACCATCATGAATAAAGAGAGAACCATAAATCCTATGTCCACCAACATCAATATAGCCAACATACTGTGTAGTATTTGCCATGAGCTTCTTAAAGTCGTTCATTGTAGGCAGTCTCCAGTTATGCTTTGATGCATAGTAGGCAAGGTCACCAAACTCGCTATTACTATCCAAAATCTTTTCACTTATTCCAGTTGTAGACTTAGAATAATGTGGTCTACTTGCGTTAGCGTAGTTATGAGCCTTAGAGATATCTCCCCAGCGGAAGCGGTCAAACTTGACGGCATCAGGATTTAATCCTCCGTTTAATCCAGGGATATCATTATCTGGGTAGAAGTAATCCCATGGGTTCTTGGCAAGATGATAACCATCCTCCCAACCATCAGTCTTCGAACCTGGAGTGTATTGGAGGTTATACTTACCCCACTTCACATCACCGATTTCAATGTATGGAGGATTTGGAATATATTCCTTAACCTGCAAAGTAATTGGATAAACCTTAGCAGCTTCAATATTAACTCCAGAAGAAGTTACAGAATAAGTATAGGTCTTGTTATCCGCTGTAGTCACATCAAATTTCGGTTTGAAATCATTCTGTGGTAATACAACTACATATACCTCATCAAGTGATTTGTTTGAAGGTGTGTTAACCTCAATAGAGCCAACCTCAGGATTCTTCGAGTCACCTATCTTAAGGTCGAATAACTTCTCTCGGATAACATTAGAAAGAACTACCTTCTTAATGTTATGTAGTTTGTCACCCTTGAAGTTGAAATCTAACTTCAATACAGCATATAGCTTCTTCATGTCAACACTACCTGACGCAGAATTACCATCTACTGTAAGAGTAGCTGTACCAAAGCTATAATCAAAGTCTTTTAGATTATCTTCTGTACCATCCTGTCCCTTTTCTGTGATTCGGCTCTTATCCATAACCACAGGTGACTCGTACTGTTCAAATCCTGTAGAATACATACCTGGATAGAAAACAGCCAACTTGTCATTATTCTTACATGACACATGACCTCTCAACTGTATCTTTGTATTTTCTCCACTTGCAGTCAAAATATCTGTTCGAGACTCAGTAGGAAGACCTGTGAAAGTAACGTTGTAAGTGAGGAATTTATCACCACTCACCCACTTATTACCAGTAGTAAGGTTCACTTCTGAACGTGTCTTTGCATTTTCAGTAGATAAGCTCAGCGAACGTCTTGCAGTCTCATTAGGATTTACAGGAGTATTTTCTCCGTTAGTCAAATCGCTTGAACATGATGCCAAGCCTATGGCAACAACACCAAGGATGGTGCCGAAAAATGTCTTTAGTTTCATGTTGTCTTTTTTAATGGTTTATGTTACTGTTCATCTTCCTGTTGGAAAGGATCTTTTTTAGCACCAGTTGTAGAAGCTCCCCATACTTGGTGAGTTTCTGTTGTGAAGTTTTGGTTATTCAACGTCACACCGCTTCCTGCTAACATAGCTTGCTCAACAGCTACGACCATACTTGAACAGCATGGCTTTTCATAATTCTTTTTCATTTTACTTGGGTAATTTATTACGTTTTTTATATGATTTCTTGTGGTGTATCGCTTAAGTGGCATAACACCTGAATACATTATCGTAAACTGTTTTCCTGAATCTCTCTTTTAGCTATAATAAGCTTTATTATAAGATTTGGTGCAAAATTACGATAATTTTACCAAACAAAGGATTCTAATATTGTTAAAAGTACAAAAAGGTGTAATGTTTTAACAAATGTTTGAGGATATATGAGACCTCCCCCGACCCCTCCAAAGGAGGGGAGTGTCAAACAGATGACAGAGGATAATGATAAAAGGGGACCTCCCCCAGCCCCTCCAAAGGAGGGGAGTGCCAAATGGGGTAATGATAAAAAACGAAATCAGCCAAAAGACAATCAGTTTACTCTGCTAATCTTTATCTATTAGGCACTCCCCTCCTTTGGAGGGGTCGGGGGAGGTGGGGGGCTGCTTGTTTGTAAACAATTTTCCATACACTGTATTTCAGCACATAGTCTTTTAGCTTCTCAAAGACGCCCTTTAGGCTTGCAAAAAGTGCCCTTTTGAGGTCTTATTAACGCCCTTTTGGAGTCTAATTAAGCACCTTTTGCATTACGAGTCTGCAATAATTTGATATACTGTTAGTTACAAAGATATTCAAAAAGGCTGTTTTCGGGTATTCTTAGGGGTGTTTTTGCCGTTATTATGTAAGGAAAATTCAAAAAGCAGGTGCGATAAGAAAAGTAGGAAACGACTCTGAAGTGTTAGTTACGCCATGAATATTTCTATTAATACGAAATAGGCAACAATTGGGAAGAAGTCAAGCACCATAGCCACGACGAATGCCAGTATGGCTAAGAATGTCCCTTTTCCCAAAGCAAACTTATACGCGCAATAAGCATTTATCACTATTGCTACTAATAAAAGGATGAAGAGAAACAGCTCGGAACTTACTCCTTTGTCAAAAATAAGTAGACACGCCACCATCCAAACAAACATATAGCCGAGCCATCTGTAGGGTGAAGGAGATTCTTCCATAATCGCTTGTTTTATAAGATAATACTTTCCTAATTTGAGGGATAAGTTTCCCTGTCGGTGGGTCTTTGTAAGTAGGTAAAGATAAGAAAACTTCGTATATTTATGTTTGTCTGCCAACACGTTACGTTAGTATTCTGTTAATGATTACCCCTGCAAAGGTAAACATTATTCTTATTTATCAACGATTTTATTAGTATTTTGTTGATAGGAGTGAGCAGGAAGTGAATTTTATATTATCTTTGCACATATATTTATAAAATAATAATACTATGACAAAGAAGGGAGAAATCTTCGTTAAAGATGTAGCAATTAAGACTATGACAAAAGATGGTATTGATTACATCTGTATAACAGACATTGCTCGACAGAAGAATGCTGCTGAGCCTAAAGACGTTGTTAAGAATTGGATGCGCCAAAAGAATACGCTGGAGTATTTGGGTTTATGGGAGAAACTAAACAATCCTAACTTCAAAGGGGTCGAATTCGACCCCCTTTTGGCAGAAGCAGGTAGTAACTCTTTTACTATGAGCCCAACCAGATGGGTGGAGTTGACTGCAGCAATAGGTGTCTTCACTAAGAATGGAGCTGGTGGTGGTACTTTTGCTCAGCGTGATATAGCTTTCAAGTTTGCCAATTGGGTTTCTGTTGAGTTTGAACTTTATCTTGTCATGGAGTTCCAACGTCTGAAAGCTAAAGAACAAGAGTTGATAGGATGGACTGCAAAAAGAGAATTATCTAAGATAAACTATCGCATACATACGGATGCTATAAAGAGTCATCTCATCCCTGAGAAAGTTACCCCTACGCAGGCAAACATCATTTATGCAGAGGAGGCAGACGTGCTGAATGTTGCCATGTTTGGAATGACTGCCAGACAATGGCGAGAGTCTAATCCTGATTTGAAAGGTAATATTCGTGACTATGCTTCTGTAAATGAATTGATTTGTTTGTCGAACATGGAGAATATCAATGCAGTACTTATCAATGACGATATACCTCAAGGGGAAAGACTTGTTAGACTTAATCAGATAGCTATTCATCAAATGCAAATCCTTGAGAGGAATAGTAATAGAAATCTTTTACGGTAATTTCTTTTCGTCAATAAAACAATTGAAAACAATACATATTCTCTCGTTCATAAAGAAGATAGATATAATAGTCTCTGGGCCGTGATAATTATTAGAAAGTCGCTATATGTTGAGACAATAAAAGGCTGAATCCTAAGCGTTCTTCTGTTACCCTGTCTTTTATATTCTCTGTCTTCTTTCCGCAAGCACCTTGATTACTTGTCAACCTCTTAACTTGCCAATATGAATTATTTTCGTTATCTTTGCCTACAAAACAAACGAAAGAATAAATGGCAACAGTAGACGACAAGAAGATTATCTTCTCAATGGTGGGTGTATCGAAGATTATCCCACAGAACCAGAAACAGATTCTGAAGAACATTTACCTCTCGTTCTTCTATGGTGCAAAGATAGGTATTATTGGTCTCAACGGCGCAGGTAAGTCTACGCTGATGAAGATTATCGCCGGTCTTGTGGAACCAACACAGGGCGAAGTGGTATGGAGTCCGGGCTATTCGGTGGGTTATCTGCCACAGGATCCACCACTCGATGAGGCGAAGACCGTGAAGGAGAATGTTATGGAAGGTGTGCAACATATCTATGATGCACTGAAGGAATATGACGATATCAACGTAAAGTTTGGCTTGGAGGAGTATTACTCTGATGCTGACAAGATGGATAAGCTGATGCAGCGTCAGGCTGAGTTGCAGGATATTATCGATGCAACAGACGCCTGGAATATTGATTCACGCTTGGAGCGTGCGATGGATGCACTGCGTTGTCCAAAGGGCGATTTGCCTGTGACCAACCTATCTGGAGGTGAGCGTCGTCGTGTTGCACTCTGCCGTCTGCTCCTTCAGAAGCCAGATGTATTGTTGCTCGATGAGCCTACCAACCACCTTGATGCTGAGAGTATCGACTGGTTGGAGCAGCACTTGCAGCAGTATGAGGGTACTGTCATCGCTGTTACCCACGACCGCTACTTCCTCGACGATGTGAGCGAGTGGATTCTCGAGCTCGACCGTGGCGAAGGTATTCCATGGAAGGGTAACTACTCTTCATGGCTTGATCAGAAGACAAAGCGCATGGAGCAGGAAGAGAAGTCGGCTTCTAAGCGTCGCAAGACCTTGGAGCGTGAGTTGGAATGGGTGCGTATGGCACCAAAAGCTCGTCAGGCAAAGGGTAAGGCGCGTCTGAACTCTTACGAACAGATGCTCAACGAGGAGCAGAAACAGCGTGAGGAGAAGCTCGAAATCTTCATTCCTAACGGTCCACGTCTTGGTAATAAGGTTATCGAAGCACAGCACGTAAAGAAGGCTTTCGGTGAGAAGGTACTCTTCAACGACCTCAACTTCATGTTGCCTCCTAACGGCATCGTAGGTGTTATCGGTCCTAACGGTGCAGGTAAGACTACGCTCTTCCGCCTTATCATGGGCTTGGAGCAGACTGATGGAGGTACGTTCGAGGTAGGTAAGACCGTTAAACTTGCTTATGTTGACCAGCAGCACAAGGATATCGACCCTAACAAGACGGTATATGACGTAGTTTCACAAGGCAACGAGACGATTCGTATGGGTGGACGTGACATCAATTCACGTGCTTATCTCTCACGTTTCAACTTCTCAGGAACCGACCAGAGCAAGCTTTGTTCAGTACTCTCTGGTGGTGAGCGCAACCGTCTTCAGTTGGCTATGGCATTGAAGCAGGAAGGTAATGTCCTCCTTCTCGATGAGCCTACCAACGATATCGACGTGAATACACTCCGTGCATTGGAGGAAGGTCTTGAGGCATTTGCCGGTTGTGCGGTTGTCATCAGCCACGACCGTTGGTTCCTCGATCGTATCTGTACCCACATCCTTGCCTTTGAGGGTAATGGTGAAGTTGTCTACTTCGAAGGTGGCTTCTCTGATTACGAAATCAATAAGGCACGCCGTCTTGGCAATGAGGAGATTAAGAAGCGAAAGCAACTGGCCCCACCCCCATCCCCTCCCCCGTAGGGAGGGGCGTAATTAGCGAGATACCCCTATGGTTAGAAAAGATATTTAGTCATTCCTAAGCAAACAGTTCCCAGCACTCCCCCTCTCCTTTCGGAGAGGGGGTTGGGGGGTGAGGCTGGAGGGGGTTGGGAGGTGAGGTTTCCTAAACAAATACTATTATGAAAACATTACTTTGCAAATCCAAGACAAAAACTATCTTGTTCGTACTTTTCTTCTTATGTTTCTCCATTTATGGTAAGGCACAGACCGCACCAAAGAAGTTAATCGCACCCTCTCCAGAGCGTTTCCAAGCTATCAATGACTCTATCCTTGCGGAAGGAATGTGGTTATATACTTATGAGAAATTGGCGTGGCGAGCGACTGATTCGCTTATGAAATATAATGTCAAGAGAGAGGAAATCAATTCTGCTACAGCTTTTGAAGACGGAAACCTGACATGGCGTTATATCTTTGCTAACCTTGATAAGGAACAGACCATTTTTGAACTGACGCTCCACTTGAGTAACGACACGAGTTTCTATGTCTGTTCTGCCACACCACGTAAACTTAAACCAACCGAGATTGAACAGCTCAAAGCAAAGCAGATTGCACCTCGTAAGGTCATAAAAGAGAAGGGAGATAGTATTTTCTTGGCTAACACTTCTGGCTTGAACTGGGACTTGCTCCCTTTGGAGAATGGTGGTTATAGACTCTATCTTCTGCATGGCACAACAAAGCATGGGGTGATTCCTATCGGTGATGACTACGCTTTCGACTTTGATAAGGATATGAACATACTCAGTTGGCGCAGGTTTCATCGTAGTTTTCTTGAGCAGCCAATAACAATGAATGGTGAAGAGATAACAGAGGTAATACACTCACATACTCCGATGACACCTTATTTCACAACGACAGATATCGCTAACTATATGCTTTATGGTTGCGACCTGTATGGGATAAAGAGGTTCTCCGTTCTCTCAACAGCCTTCGCAGATGCTTCTTACCTCACTACGCTTGATGTCGAAAAGATGAAACTGACCTCTACTGTTTATACGGTAAAATAACTATTAACTTTGAACTTTGAACTTTGAGGTTTGAACTTTGAACTTTATGATCAGAACTACGAATGACACTAATGACACGAATTCTTATTGCTAAGTGATTAGTGCAATTCGCGTAATTCGTAGTCGTCAGTGAAATTTGAAGTTTGGACTTTGAACTTTATGATCAGAACTACGAATGGTACTAATGGCACGAATCATTATAAGAAGGTAGTCCTTGAAAATAATTTTGCTGTCATTACTGTCACTTACGATTACGTTCTAACTTATTGATTTACATTGGGACTACTTGAAATGTTAAAAGTGACAGCAAATAAAAACTAAACTTATAACGTGCGATAATCGTATCTCTGGTTAAAGAGTTCTTATCCTTCCATATACTGGGAGTATATCAAAAAGCTTGTAATCAATATTGTCTTTTTCATTGCAATAAATTATCATATCCAACAGAAAATAATGGAGAAAAAACTTGGAACTTATCTTTTAATTTTATACTTTTGCAGTATTAAAAGCATCGCTCTGCTTTCTTGCAGAGTTTCAGCCACTTCCGAGTGGCTTTTTTATTTAATCTACATACTATGCCAAAGAGAGTAACATTCTATTTCGATGGTTTCAATTTCTATTTTGCATTGAAACGCAAAAAAAAGATTTCCCCTGAATGGAAGGATTTTTATTGGTTGGATTTAGTCGCTTTCTGCGAAAGTTTTCTCGGTCCCGACCAAGTTCTTGAAAAGGTGATTTACTTCACAGCTTCTCCTCTTAGCCCACAGAAGAACAGTCGCCAGAGTGCATTCCTCAATGCAAACCGCATCCTGCATTCTGATAAGTTTGAAGTTATTAGGGGTAAATACATGTCTAAGCAGATTGAATGTCCCTATTGTAAATATTCGATATCGAAACCTGAAGAAAAAAGGACCGATGTAAACATCTCAGTCCGTATGATGGCTGATTGTGTTCAAGATAAAACAGATGTTATTGTACTGATAAGTGCGGACACCGACCTTATCCCTCCATTAAATTTTATACATACAAATTATCCTAATAAGAAGGTCAAAGTCTTTTTCCCACCAGGCAGTCATGCTCATGACTTGCGTAACCATCTCAACGCTTTCCGTAGTAAGTGGGTGTTCCTTGAAAATAACGAACGCCGCTTTCGCAATGCAGTCATGCCTCCAACCATAACTATTGGCAACCAATCTATTTCAATACCAGAAAAATGGAAATAGTTGGAAGGTATAAAATGAATCATCCCAAATCGGTCATTAGACCACAAAACAAAAAGACAGAGTTACAGTTTTGCTTGTTACTCTGTCTTTTTCCTTTGGGGTATCCCGCATTTCACGCCCCTCCCTTTGGGGGAGGGGACGGGGGTGGGGCTACTACTACTTACCCACTACCACCTTCTTACCACCAACAACGTAAACGCCGTTAGGTAAGCCTTCGAGGGCTGTCTCTGGGTTCACCTTACTGCGAACGAGGACACCATAGATGCTATAAACATCTACTTTACCGCCATTTGATGGTGCGGTGAAGGTCTTGATACCTGTTGGAATGGTACCTGGATCAACCTCAGAACCATCTGAACCACAAACCTTAACCTTGATATCGTTGTTAGCATCCTCCATCACTTTCTTAGGAATAGTGAAGGTCTTGGTGTTAGCAAAGTAGATAAGCTGACCCTTACTGTCGTAAATCTTGAAACCTACCACGTGGCTGTTCTTAGCCTCCATAGTATAGGTGCGACGACCATTAGCATCGCTCTGCGTCTTGATAATAGCATAACCCTGACCGAGGCTGTCTCTCTTAAACTGATCCCATGAGCCGAAGTCGCCCATAGTACCAACACGTACGGCACCATTGAAGTCCTCACGCATTGTGCCAGGAGCAGCACCAGGATAGATAGCTGGGGTAGGACGGATATGATCGTCAATGAAAATCATATTGTTTGCAGGGCCCTTAGGAAACTGCTGCATGAACTTCTTCGCCTCCACCCACTGTGCTCTTGTGGTATACATGGTTGTGTTGCTGTAGTCACCGATAACAGAACCGTTCACATCATAGAAATGTCCCCATGCTTCAAAGAAGCTTGAGAGGTCTTGATTGGCTGCTACACAACACGCTTTAGCAAAGAGTAAGTAGTCGTTCTGACCCTGACAGTTGGCTGTTCCCTGACCTTCAAGGCGGTGGGTACGGAGATAATCGAGGCACTTATGCCAGAACTGATCATCAAGACCAGTCGAATGGAACATCATATAGAGCTTGTAGTACATCTGCGTTGTACCCCATGTGCCATATTCAAACCACATCTTCTTATTAGCAAAGCGGTCAGCATAGGTTGAGACAGCACTCTCGCAAACACCATCATACTTCTTACCGTCAACATCTGTATAAGAACAGTTTTCTGAACGACTGGTTACACGACCAGAAGTAAACATCACCATATTAGAGTACATATTGACAGAAATCTCCGTCATACCTGCTGTGTTAAACAGCTGCTGATGGTTATGACCGAACTCGTGAGCAGGACCCCAGAGTGTACCATTACCCCACTTCATCTTGTCGTAGTTGAGTACGTCACCCAAAGTGTTGTAGTTATAGTAGGTACCACCCGTCGTAGCATACATATAACCATGATCAACGGCAGTAGCATTAAGAACGTTGTTGCACTTATCACGCTTAGCAGCACGGAAGCCCATGAGGTCGTCTTCACGCTGTACGATGCTGTTCCAGATCTCAACAAGTTCCTTCATGTGAACAGGAGTATAGCGCTTGCAATCAGCACCAGGCATGTTCATAACAACCAATTCGCCCTTCAAGTTGAAAGCCTTAGCCCAAACAAGACCATCTGACTGCATCTTCTGCCAGTCCTCATTGGTATTACCCTTTGTGAGATCGAAGTAACCATTCACCTTACCACCCTCAATGTGGATATTCATAGGCTTATAATCTCTAAGGTACTTACCATTGTCGAAGGTACGACCGATATAGTTAACGAATACGTTGTTCTCACCCTGATTGAGGATAATATTCAATCCCTTCTTCAAGTTATGGTACTTACCAGCACTGCGTGTACCCAATGGTACGAGCTCAATCTGTACCGTTGCATCCTGTGGGATGTCATCGCCCAGGAATACGAAGAGGTCCTCGCCATCACGAGCAGTAACACCAGTTGGATTCGTCATACTACCATAATCGTAGCCGATACCCATTGAACGCGCCCAAGCATTATAGTTATTCTCACTGTAAGCCTTATAGGCAGCGATACGGAACTGCTTCTCCCAGTTGCGACCACTTGGATAAACGGTCCAACTCTGGTTCTTAATCTTCAACACAACCTCCTGCAACCCCTGTGGAAGTTTGTCGGCATTCATCTTTGCCTTCAATGCTGCATCGGTCATATTCGTCACCTCACCAGTAACCTCAGTAGCGACACTGTTAGTGAAATACTTAGCCACCTTCTCAGCATAGACATCCACATTCTTGGTCAAGTTGACACGTGCCTTGTAAGCCTCCTGCTGCTCCTTGAGCTTTGCCTGATCGATTGTAGCCACCTTGAAGACCCACTTATTAGCCTCGTTGTTCACATACCATCCTACAGGATGATAGCCCTGACTCTCAGCACAGTGGATACCTACGTTGTAAGCATCAACCATCTCGAAAGTCAATACGTATGGGTCGCTTTCGTTAAGATTGAACTCAAAGCCATTGCCCTGCTCCTCAGATGTTGTATAGTAACGGCTTGTCTGACCATTCTGCTGAGCAATATACTTACCTGTAACAGCATTCTGGAAAGCGTAACGACCGCTACCCAACTTCACTAATTTCCAACAGTAGCTGTAGTCGGTATCAACAAAACCACCCGTAGACAACTCTCCAACAATATAGTCCTCACGCATTGCTCTGCCGTAAGTATCAGACACAATCTGATAGTACTTATTCAAATCCTTACGTGGGTCAACAATCTTTGTCAACTCAGCCAAACGATCGAGAACCTGCTGCTTGCTGAGCGTAGTCACTGGATCAAGACGAAACTCACTTGGTCCGAGTGCTATTCTGCCGTTATCTCTCAAAGGATACCAACGTACAACGTTTCTCTGAGCATCGAGGTGCCAGCAGAATTGGTCTCCTCCTACATTATCATTATAGATATTGAAATAAGACTTACCCGTACCACTTGACTGTGACTGATAAACAATCTGGAACTTATGAGCATCGTTGCCTGTCTTATAAGGGACACTGTTACCATTGACATTCTGCACATACTTACCATCCTTCAAACTCTGAATGGTATACTTGTCGCCCTTAGCATGAAGGAGAAAAGCATTAGAATAGTCTGCTGCAAGAGAAGTATAATTCTTTCCATGCAAACCACTTTCGTCAACATAGACATGGAGGTCCGTGCCTGCCTGACGCTTGTCATTAACAATGAAATAAACTCCCGCCTTGAGTTGCTGGTTCTCCCCCTCAGCCGTTGGAGCAGCTGACAGAATCGAAGCCTTCGCAACACTTGGCATAACAGCGGTCAATGCCATTGCCGCCATCAGAGACTTATTGCGTAAAAATCTTTCGAATAACATATATGTAAAAAATAAATAATTGTTCTCTTTAGTTCTCTTCGGTAATATTCAAGCACTTATTCATGCACTATTAAGATTGTGTGGACGGCTTGCACCAATGGTGTTTACCCTCTGCACACTCCGTGCTAAGGCTTCGCACATTCCTTAGATGTGATTAAATCCGAATCAATTAGTAGATTACAATGCTAATAAAGTTTACTAATTATATTGATTTCTAATGCCTTTTATTTTCTTATCAGCATCGTGTCAGTCTTCGTACCTTGGCGTAGTCTGCTACGTTGGCGCTGCAAAGATAGACAAACTAATTGATATTTATACAAAATAAGTTTAGAATCTAATGACAGATTCGGGTTTAAAACTATGACGTAATGTCACACGGAAGAAATCAAAGATAGCATAGAGGTTTTTAGAAGACAAGTTTTTTAGAAGACAAGTTGACAAGTAGACAAGTTAACGAGTTATATGCTTTGTGACATATAACTCGTATACTTGTTAACTCGTATACTTGTTAACTCGCCCACTCGTTTACTTCTTACGGGGTATCCCGCATTTCACTCCCCTCCCTTTGGGGGAGGGGTAAGGGGGAGGGGCCAGTTGGGTGTTAGGTGGGGGGTGTTAGTTGTTAGTTGCTTGCTTTTCTACAACTCCACCTGATTCAACTGCTTATCCACCAACAAGCCCTTGGCTGTTGTATTCTTAACGGTGAATGGCTTGAGGGCTTTCATACGGATGACGAGGAGGTCGGCATCGCCATTGATCGTATGGTGGTCGCCCACATTCACGAAGGTTGGATAGAGAACCTGAGAACCATCGCTGTGATGACGGTCGTAGGTGAGGTTGCGCATTACCATTGATGGGTCGGTCTCAACCTTAACGAACTGCAATTCCTTCGGACTATATGGGAAGATAAGGTTGAAGGCATTGACTGACTGCAGGTCCTTACCCTTCACCTTGATGATGACATCGTCGCCTGCAGCGTAAGACTTACGGTTGTATTCGTAATAAACCTTACCGCTAACAGGGGCTACGTCATCGTCGTTCCAACCATCCTCAAGGTGCATGGCAACATTCGAAATGTCGTAAGCATCAATGAGACCGTTGCCGTTGATGTCACCACCAGAGATATAACCATCGAAGTCGGCATCGCCCTTCTTAAGTCCTGTATAGTTCATATAAGAGGTGAAATCGTTCTCGTCTACCTTACCATCAAGGTTGATATCGCCCGGCAGAATAGTCTTTGTGCCCGGCACTTTAAAGACATAGAACTCGCGACCAGAGCCGAAGTTGCCAACAGCTTCCTTCACACTCACCTTCACATAACGTGCCACTGGGTGGGTAGAGAGCGTCACTTCCTTCGTTCTACCATCTCGAGCCCACTGCTGTGGACCGATTTCTGTCCAGTTTCTACCGTCTTTGCTGACAGCGATATCGCACTTCGTAATCGTACCGTTACCGCCATTTGCACGTGGAACATACTGCAGTTTGTCAAGGGTATTGGTGCTATGGAGGTCGACAGTGAAGTCGAATGGCACCGCCTTCGTATAATAATAGGTGTGCCAGATGTCGCCAGTCGTACTGAAGTCAACGAGTCGATGGATTTCGAAACCTTCCATATCACGGGCGGTAGAGGTTGCGGTAAGTCCTTGGATAGCATACTCCAATGGATTGACAGCCGTCTTCACGTGTAGTGGCGTCCACTCACTTGCCCCATCGCTATTGACTGCACGCACCTTGAAATCATAGTCGGTGGCAGGCTGGAGATCGTCGAAGAGGAGCGAGTTGTGGCGGATAGTGGTATAAGTCTGACCGTTGAAGGCTATCTCATAGTAGTCAGCATTCTGCACAGGCTTCCACTTTGGAGTGACACTATACGACTGAACGTCAGCCTCGAGGAGTTCTGGAGCTGTCAAGGCACCCTTCTTTCGCAAGGTTTCATTAGACTTATTCAGACGTGCGAAACCCTCCACACGGAGTTCTACAGCCTCCTTTGTGATGTCGCAGGAAGCCAAACGCACGATGATTTGGGCATTTTTAGTTACCAAAAGGCGTTCCATCTCGCTGTTAGCCGTTGAAAAACGGTTGATATTCAAAGCCTGAACATACTGCCATGTGTTATCGCCCTGCTCTGCTTCTGTGAGTCGAATCTTCTTCCCACCGATAACGGCTGTGAGCTTCTTAGGCTTTGCATTGGTGTTCAGATAGAAGGTTGTTGACTGATTTTTCACCATTCCATCGAACGATCCTTCGGTCTTGTCGATACTTACAGTCAGCACCTGCTTATCGTTGAGATCGGAGGTGATGCGGGTTGTTGCCTTCTCATTAGAGAGATATTTCTGTGTTGTACCATCGTCATCATAGAGTGTGAACCCGGTCTTGCCGTCTGGATAGATCTCAAAGACACGACGACTCTTGTCAATCTCTGAAGGGTTATTATTCGGATTGACCATCGGAATGATAGCACCCGACTTCACCAAGACTGGCAATTTCCAAATTGGAGCGAAGTAATCGTTGAGTATGCAACCACCTTCGTAAGTAGCACCCGTGAAGTAATCGTACCATGTTCCCTTTGGTAGGTAGATGCCATTGCGCACATCGTTACCCTCCTTGTCGGCTGCCGTGTTCTGATAGACAGGTGCCACGAGGAACGAAGGACCATACATATATTGGTAGCGTGTAGCACTGCTGTGGGTGTAATCGTTGCTATCATCAAGGAACATCGCACGCATGAGTGGCTTGCCTGTCACCGCCTCATGGGCACATGAGTAGGTGTAAGGCAGGAGCATTGACTTGAGTTTGAGGTAAGAGCGGTTGATACTTGTGGCTGGTTCGCCCAAAGCTTGTGGATACTTAGGGTTGCTACCCCACCCATCCATATTCAACTGCATTGGTGTAAAGGTCTTCCATTGGAAGTCACGGATGTTCACAGAGAGATTCTTTCCGCCGAAGATACCGTCCATATCGCTCGTAATATTACCCATTCCGGAGAGTCCAGAGCCGATATAGGTTGGGATGTGGAAACGGATATACTCCCACTCGCCACCGGTTTGGTCGCCCGACCATACACCACCATAACGCTGTGTACCAGCCCAGCCGTCGAGGGTGATAATGAACGGACGCGCATCGCTGCCGTAGTAAGGCATGATATTAGCCACGTCGGCAATACCAGGTTGGCTATATTACCATCAAGGGTCGAAGTTTGCCCATATCCAGCTCCGTAACCATCGTTAGGAAGAATCCATCCCAATGGCATATCGTCTTTCTTATATCGGTCGATAACGGCACGTGCAGAGAACTGATAGTTCTGCTTTTCGCCATTAAGACTTTCCTTGATACCGCCATTGTCCTTCTGACTTTCTACATATCGCTTGCCGTCTTCAAAAAGGATTCCCTTGCCTTCTTCGGTTGTCTCCTTCCAATAGTCTCGGTTGTAGGCATTGAGGTGACCCTCATAGAAAGCAAACTTTGGCAATAAGACGGGGTTACCGGTCAGCTGATAATAATCTTGAAGCAAAGAAACTGGGGTTGTATCGACCATCAGGAAGAGGTCGAGATAAGGCATATCGTGACTGATTGTCACCGTGTTCTTATCCGTACTTCCGAAGTCGTAAGCACCGGGAGCAAAGGTGTAAGGCATGGCAGCATAACCCCCTGTTGACCAATAGAACGGAGCTGGCGAAGCAACACCGCCATCGGTCCAGCTGTTGGTATTGACAATCTCAATGCGTTTGCCACGATGTGAGAAGCGACCGTTTTGTACACCGCCACCATAGAAATACTCTCCTGCTGCATTGGCGAGGGTAACGGTGGTGCGATTCTTTTGGAAGTCGACTCCCTTCACCTCCTTAATAACCTCCTTACCATTGCGAAGGTCGGTGACAGTCATCAACCCCGTGCTGCGGTCGAAGCGCACGCGCACCTCAGCTGTTGCGACAGCTACATCGGCATCAGTCTCATTAACGCTCAGTCGTCCTGCGTTCTTACGTGGATTATCGAGGAGGATACGTGCTGGAGGATTACTAACTGAATCACGAACGATGCCACCCTTGGGGTCGCGAAAAAGGCGAAATACATTCTGACCATAGAAGTCTATTGTCATCACGCCACCGTCGCTATAAGTAATCTCTACCGTTGTTGGATTGATTTGTCGAATACCACTCACTGCCTTTCCGTCAGCGAACGCGGTCTCTCCCACTGCCAATAACAAGGCAGCAAGTAAAATCTTGGCTTTCTTCTTTTTCATTTTATAGATCTTGTCGCCCGTCCCCAAGCTTAGGTTTACTTGGTTTCCGAACTCCTTTTGGTTTTTAGCTAATAGTTGTTTTTGTTACTGAGTGGCAAAGATACACCATATTTTTATAAACTACAATTATTTAACTAAGATTTTTTTAACTAAAAACACGAAACTTGGAACTTGGAACTTGGAACATTGAACTTTATGATTTGAACTCTTTTAACTTTGAACTTTGAACATTGAACATTGAACTTTATGATTTGAACTTGGAACTTTCTATGACTACGAATTTCGCTAATTACACAAATCCTTATTACTAAATAATTCGTGTCATTCGCGTAATTAGTAGTCATTAAAGGTACATATCATAAAGTTTAAAGTTCAAACCTCAAAGTTCAAAGTATAAAAATTCGTGTCATTCGCGTAATTCGTAGTCATTAAAGGTACACATCATAAAGTTCAAAGTTCAAACCTCAAAGTTCAAAGTATAATGATTCGTGTCATTCGCGTAATTAGTAGTCATTAAAGGTACATATCATAAAGTTCAAAGTTCAAAGTTCAAAGTATAATAATTCGTGGCATTCGCGTAATTAGTAGTCATTAAAGGTACATATCATAAAGTTCAAAGTTCAAACCTCAAAGTTCAAAGTATAATGATTCGCGTAATTCGTAGTTAACTTTATGATTGGAGCTTGGGGTCTGAAACATCCTATTTGGAAACTTGAAACACAGAGGTTTTTAGCTTTTTATGCGCTCTGTTATTACTATTCATTCATTAATTATTCGTTGTCTAAATAGGTCGTTTGGTATAAAAAAAGAGCGATTAAAGTTGACAGATTCGGAAATAATTAATAACTTTGCACCCAGAAAGATTGTAATAATTACAGAGCAAGAACACAATAGATATCCAACTGATTATCAGTGGATATTAAAGCGATACTATCCGTAATTCGTACACATATCATTATTATAATACAAGAACATTATACAAATACAAGAACATTATGAAAAAGAAATTTATTTGCACCGTTTGTGGTTACATCCACGAGGGAACAGAGGCTCCAGCAGAGTGCCCAGTATGCCACGCTAAGGCTGCGAAGTTCAAGGAGTTCAACCCAGAGGCTTTGAAGGGTACTAAGACTGAGCAGAACCTTAAGAACGCTTTCGCTGGTGAGAGCCAGGCACACACTAAGTATCTCTACTATGCTTCAAAGGCTAAGAAGGACGGCTATGAGCAGATTGCAGGTTTCTTCGAGGAGACAGCACGCAACGAGAAGGAGCATGCTAAGATTTGGTTCAAGTTCCTCCACGGTGGTGATATCCCTACAACAACCGTGAACCTCGCTGACGCAGCAGCTGGTGAGAACTACGAGTGGACTGATATGTACGAGCAGATGGCAAAGGATGCTATGGAAGAAGGCTTCCCAGAGTTGGCTGTTAAGTTCCGCGGCGTTGGTGCGGTTGAGAAGCACCACGAGGAGCGTTACCGCAAGCTCTTGAAGAACATCGAGGATAGCGTAGTATTCTCTCGTGATGGCGACTGCATCTGGCAATGCCGCAACTGTGGTCACATCGTTATCGGCAAGAAGGCTCCAGCTGTTTGCCCTGTATGTAACCACCCACAGAGTTTCTTCCAGGTTGAGGAGTCAAACTACTAAATCGACGCAATAATAATTCCATAGCGTTAGTCACATACCGTGCCAAGGTCTTTGCGGACCTTAGCACGGTTTTTTGTTGCAAGTGGACGAGTGAACGAGTAGACAAGTGAACAAGTTGTTTGTTATGAAGTGGACAAGTGAACGAGTTAGACGAGTAAACAAGTTGATTGCGAAGAGAGACAAGGTAACATAAGAACGATTTTTCCTTTATAACAAGTAACTTTTCTAACTTGTCTACTCGTCTACTTCCCACCATAACAAGCAACTTGTTTACTTTTCTAACCTGTCCACTCGTCCACTATCATTCAGAAGGGCGTTAATAGCGTTCATATTAACGCCCTTTTGGCTTGCAAAAGATGCCCTTTAAGACGCTTACTAACGCCCTTTTGGGACCTTAATAAGCACCTTTAAAAACGCATTCTCACAACTAATTGAGAATAAGACACTTACAAAGACTCTGAAATAATACATTTTTAACCCTTTCCCCTACCCTTTCATCAACTAAAATGTAAAAGAAATTCGAATACATATTACGAATTTTTCTTATCATTATTGCAAAGTAATACCAACTACGAATTACACTAATTACGCTAAACCTATTGCTATATAATTCGTGCCATTCGCGTAATTCGCAGTCAACTTTTTAATTAGAACTACCAATTTCACTAATTACGCTAATGATTTTTATCCTTTGAATATTGAGGTTTGAACATTGAACTTTATGATATGTACCGTTAATGACTACGAATTTCACTAATTACGCTAAACCTATTGCTAAATAATTCGTGTCATTCGCGTAATTCGCAGTTAACTTTTTGATTAGAACTACGAATTTCACTAATTACGCTAAACTTATTGCTAAATAATTCGTGTTATTCGCGTAATTCGCAGTTAACCCAAGTTTAACAGGCAAAATTATTTTTCATAAATTTTTGGGATAGTTCTACTATATAAGCTACATAAAAAATGAGAAGAAACCCAAGCAGATTTACGATAAGTTAAACTTAAAACACTCACCATTCAAAAAGAATAAAATTTGTAGGACACAGAGCCCATAAGAAGAACGAGGAAAGTACGGTGATAGTTAGATTTAGACGAAAGTGGGTGTTAAACTTGGGTTAGTAAGATATTATATGCTTTAAATACCGTATATAGTAACTATTTTGTATATTTGCAAACAAAAAGAGATAACTACGCCTAAGTGAAATTATAAAACAAATAGAAATGAATACTTTGAAGATATCTATAATTACTTGTTTTTCAATACTATATTCTCTCACATCTTTTGCAGAGATAAAATCGAATGTCAGCATTGAAATAGGAAGCTTCGACTCTATACCATCAGAGATAGATGGTGGATGTTGTGTCTTTTATAAGTATCCAAACAAAATGCGAAATAAAAGCTACATAATGGTGAATGACCTTGCAACCACAGCCTACATGGTGATTAATCGTCGTTTAGAAGAGTTTACTCTTGTGTCCAATCGGAAAGACGTATTTTGGTACAAGAATAAAAGGTTTACTTTAAAAGTGACAATCAACCATACACAAAGCAAAGGTGATAGTGAATTCTATAATGTGAAAGGCATTCTTATTGTGAAAGATCGTAACAAGAATCAATGGAAACTATCTTTTTGCGGGAATTGTAGCTGGTAGTTTATACTTTGTAGTATTTGATGTCATTGACGTCTTACCCATAAGTAGTATATGAATAGTAGGTGTGTGAGGATGAGCATTCGCAAGTCCCTACACATTATGTCCTAAGACTCTGTTGGCAATTGGGTGTCTCGCTGACTATTGCTTCCTATATACCTACAATTGTGTTTAACCCTTGAGCTTTGAACCGTCACTACATCGGTAATCATAATTATGGATTATGGATTATGAATTATGAATTATGTGTCAAGTTATCAACCTTTCCAATTCTTTCCAATTCTGCAAACATTGGAAAGAATTTGAAGGTCTATAAGGGTGTTAGTCGACGAGTTAAACAAGTTAACGAGTGGACAAGATGTTTGTGAAAAAGGATAATAGATTAGCAAAAAGAAAACGAGTGAACAAGTTTGGAACTCATTCACTCGTTATCTAAATGTAAGGACTGCAGTTAAAGTCATTACGTTTATTATGATTTACCACTATTTATTTCGTTCGTTTTGTAGAATTAGCTCTAATAACATTCATAGGTATCAGTGGTAGCACCACATTATCTAAAGGTGTTCCTTTCAGATTCTTTACAAGCATACCACGGATAGCACCAATACACACACTTATAAACGTGTCTATAAGCGCGGGATTAGACACCTTTAAATCATCTTCCTGCATGTCATTTACAAAGCTGTTGAAAGGTTTTACCTTGAAGATAGCTCTAACGCCTTGCATAGCTATTTCTTCAGCACCATTCATTAAATGTACTCGCATTGAAATGATTATGTTTTCAGGTTCAGCAGATACGTTGATACGTTGCTCTATCTGAAACTCTAACTCTTCTTGGTTTAGCTTTGAAAAGTCAATATCGTAATTGACCTTATAGGAATCTTCTTGCATTCCTACAATGGCAAACTCTATTTTATCTCCATTTTTCATTATCCTACCTTTTGAGTTTTATTTCTACAATCGATATAACCTAAGCTACATGTCCATTGCGAACTAACGGAAATCTTTGTATTTGACACATTTCCTGTCTCGGGTAAAAAAATACGAGTAGGAAATGAGTAAACGGATTGTACTTCGGTATCCAACAGCGATATATCAAGTGCCAGTGAAATCTCCGTAAGCGTATCTATTGTAAAGTTCCTATCGCCTGATAACCATGAAGAAACTTCAGACTCAGACTTTTTTAATTTCTTGGCAAATTCCTTTTGTGATATACCCTTATCTTTAAGTGCATTACCAATCTTTGCAGCAATCATCATTCGATTGCTTGTCTTTTTAAGTGCAACCTCATCAATAGTAGAGAGAAGTTGGCTTAAAACGTTCTTTTTTACTTGCATCTTACTCATACACTTCAAAATTATCGAGATTTAGTTCCCCATCTTCTGATACTATGATATCTCTTTCTACGATAGCTTTGTTTATCTTCTTAGCAACAAATTTTATTTGTTCTACTTTCGCATTAAGAATAGGATCGTGTTGATAGGCTCTAACATTCTTTTCACCTCCCGAACCTAATAGAACGACTGTATTATTAAAATATATTCCATATAGTCTGAGATTTCCTACAGAGAGTGCAACAACACCATCAGCAAGACTACCCTCTCCTTCTTTAAAGAATTGTTTAAGACATCCAGTCTTCGTTGCCATAACAATTATTTTATGGAGCATCTCTTGTAGATTCTTATTGTCTTCATTCTCATTAAAAAAACAATCTAATAAAGTTTCGTCATAGCCATCGAATTTTACAGAATAGATATGCGCCTTAGCTCCAGAGAGGTCTTTCATCTCCACTATACGAAAACTCATAAATGTGTATATTTACGATGCAAATATATAAGAAAATTCGGATATATGCAAATAATAAGCAAAAATAACCCGTGCTTTAACTTTTGTAGGAAGTGGACGAGTTAGACGAGTAGACGAGTAAACAAGTTACTTGTAATAAAGAAGAAACATGTTCTCATGTTACCATGTCTTACTTTGAAGTAGACGAGTTGACAAGTAGACGAGTTGACAAGTTACTTGTTAACCTATCTACTTGTTAACCATGTTACTCTGTCTCCCTCACAAGCAACTTGTTAACTCGTCTACTTGAACAACCCCTACTTCCGCGTAAGTTTTGGCTGCACATAGACCTCACCGATACCACGGTAGGCACCCATGACTGGTTTAGAGTCGGAGAAACGGTTCCAACCGTAAGAGGAGAAGGTTTGCGCAGAGGCAAGCTTCTGAGCCTCCTTGAAGACAAGGTTACCAGCATCGTCAATAGACAGGAGGATGCTTTCCTGCGTACCATTGATGGCTGTCTCGTGCTCCTTACTAAAGTCGTCAGCCACGATGACAGAGATAAAGTATTCGTAAACACCTGTCTGCACCTCATTCTTTGCAACGACCTTACCGTTGGTCATCTTGAAGCCACTACCAGGAATGAAGTCTACTGCCCACGCATATTTGTTATCAACGATGAAGTTCGCCTTATTGGTACCCGTCGCCTCGATGCGCACGTCAGAAGTCTTCTTAGACAAAGTACGGTCAGCATTACGCATCTTTGCCGTCTGCTTATATTCGCCAACGAAGTCAGCCAATGAAGCCTGCACCACCTTCAGCGAGTCAACTAAGCCAGCAGCCTTAGCGATAACCCATCCCACACGAGCCTTACCCGTAGTGTTCTCCGTTGCCTTTACGGTCAGTTCACTACCTTGTTCAGCAACAGAAAGCCAGTCGCCAGTCGTTGTATAGGTGACAGGAACGTTAGCCGTAGCAATCATTGTCTTCTGCACCGCCTTATCGTCAGTGAAGATATCCTGCCCAGCAGGGAGTCCGAAGGTGATACCCTCTTGTTGAACGTTCAGTGTGATAGAGTCGCCCTTTGCGTCTTTGATAACCAAGAGCGTGTTACGCGTCTGTGGACTGGTATTGGTTGTAGCCGTCAACAAGAGTGTTTCAGCCTTCTTCGTAACCGTCAGCCACGCATCCTGCGCATAAGCTTGAGCAGGTTCAGAA
>QWCF01000258.1_pt1 | contig 23775 bp, 14 predicted proteins | sample 1972521 | NCBI WGS metagenome assembly QWCF01 (sample SAMN09866715, study PRJNA288562) | Human oral metagenome isolate term4_saliva, whole genome shotgun sequencing...
ATCAGAAGAAGCAAGCTTCTTCCATGCTGCCCCTCGACTTGCATGTGTTAAGCCTGTAGCTAGCGTTCATCCTGAGCCAGGATCAAACTCTTCATTGTATATGATATTTGTTTGTTTTCTGTTTTTGTCGCTCAGGTTCCTGTATCCTTTATTTTGTTCAGGAGTAGAATTTGACGGTACAATTCATTTTACCCGAAGCAACTTCTTTCCACTTAAGAAAGAAAGCTTCATGATCGATTGTTCCTTGTACTTCTCTACAATCTGTTATGTAAGACTTTCAAAGATCACAGCAGCGCTTTCGCTGCCTCGGCGCTTTCAGAGCGTAACTCTCTCTTGCAAGAGCGTTGCTTCCCGATTGCGAGTGCAAAGGTAGGGCATTTCCGCATTCCCTGCAAGACTTCGCCGAAAAAAAATGCGAGAAAAATTCATTTGCGCCCATTTTGCTACTTCATAGTATTGCAAAATCGGTAGTAAAGCCCATTTTTTCCCCTCCACACCACCCCTCCTTTTTCGCTCCGAAATCTCCGTTTTTCGCGCTTTTCCCCATTTTAGACTCAATCTCCGGCACTTTTTCGAGGAATCGCCCTCGTTTTTTGCCCTGTGAAGCCCATTTTTTTCTCGTCTTTCCTCGTTTTGGGTCCGTTTTCGGGCGATTTTTCGAGAGATCGCGCTCGTTTTTTTGCCCCGCGAAGTCCACTTTTTCTCGTCTTGCCTCGTTTTGGGTCCGACTGCCGACGATTTTTCGAGGGCACGTCCTCGTTTTTTCCTTGTGAAGCCCATTTTTTCTCGTCTTTCCTCATCCTGACCCTAATTTCTGAGGATTTCTCGTTAAATATTTCGCGATTCTCCCTCCGCCTACCGCATTTTCAATTCATGCTCCCCCGCCCTTCACCTCCCTCCCCCACTTTCTTTCTCATTCCTCCCCACTTTTCCATCTCCCTCCCCAATATACGCACGAACGCGCACACCCTCGCGCAGTACGCGCGTACGCGTACGCACCCACATACCCACACGTCAGGAGGTTTTCGTTTATTGCCTTCACCTCTTCACCCACCCCTCGCAATTCACTGTGCACCAATGCGTTAGGGGTGAAGGAAAACGAGAAGAAGCCTTCACAAATCACACAACACCCTCACAATCAACACATTAACATGAAACACCCGATTTCATCCGCAGTAAACTTCATCTAATCACCGCGGTGAACCCATCTACCACCACCGTGAACATAAAAACAAAAAACCTTCACCCCTTACGCGCTGTGCCACAACCATTTGCGGCATACGGGTGAAGAGGTGAAGGATAAAAACGAAAACCTCCTGACGCGCGCGCGTACGCGCGAGGAGAAAGTGGAGGGAAAATTCAGGTTCATCCGACATTCGGAATGATGCGACAATCGCGCAGCGCATATAGCCTTAGCTGAAAACACCTTTCACCCCTAAAACCATAGGGCACTCTCTTTATCACCTTTATCTTATTGTTGATTCCTTCTACTTTCCCGGTCGATATGGGGCAGTCATACCACGCAATTTTCTTCTTTTTAGAAGGTCATCATCCAAACACCGGATGAACCAAATACCTTTTCCCATAAAGCCCTTGGCTACTCTCCTCGTCCCCTTTATCTTTTTTACATCCAATACCACGAAACATTCCAATTCTATAAGTCACGATCGTGTCAACTATTTTACCAACTACCACCTAATCCCCATCCGCTTCTTGTTTATGCATGTAACATTCTTCGGAAAGCACGTTCATATCCAATTTATTATCTACGTGAAGACATCCACTCGATTTTCTGAAACAAGCATCGTGCTATTGCAGTACTATCTCAATAAGAAAATCATATCTGACAATCTATCGCAGATAGAATATCTTCACAGCCCCCTAAGTAAATATCGCTTTCCACTTCAAAACAAAATCATATCGAGACGAAGTTGATATAAATGATGTATCTTTGCAACCTATATCAACAACAGCGTTTATCAGTCACTTCAACACCAATATGGAAGAGGTACACTTCAATAGTATTCAACTCACTATCACACGTTTACTAAAAGCATCCCAAAACAGCGTACATATCGCCATGGCTTGGTTCACCAATGGAGACCTGTTTCAAGAACTATTGAATTGCATAAAGCGAAAGGTGAACGTCGAATTGATCCTACTTGACAGCCCGACAAATTTTATGGAGTTCGCTCCCGACTTTAACAATTTCATCAAGGCCGGAGGAACCTTTAGGCTTGCATCTCTTGAAGAAGGACTAATGCACCATAAGTTCTGTATCATAGACAACAAGCTTGTAATCAATGGATCATACAACTGGACTTATAATGCAGAAAACAAGAATATCGAAAATATCATCATATCAGACACTCCTGCTGTTGTCAAGGAATTTTCAATTGAATTTAAAAGACTCGCAAAGCTCATCGTGCCTCAAAGCAAAAGCCCTAGATTAACTTGGAGTGAAATCGAACAACGTACAGACACTGACTACCAAGAAATAAATCGCGAGATCAAACACATTTGCAAGGTAAAGAACCTACCGTCACGTAAAGAAATAAGACCCATTACAACCGTTCAAATCGTAGAAACCCAAAAGAAACCGGTGGCAAAACATTGTATTGGAATTGAAATCATAGATAAGAATGGAAAACCCGCTTTTGAACCGTTCATCAGCGAAAAACAGCACCTTCCATTCAAATCAAAGCCTATACGCCTATACATGGATACCAAAAATGAAGTTTCCTATCCGTGTCGAATTATTTATGGGCAACCCGACAATAATAGCACTTGGAGACTAATTAAAGAAGATGATCTTGCTTCAATTGCAAAAAACATATCAGACGAAAACTTGGAAATAGAATTTTCTATTCACCTCAACATAGACGGAAGTCTCCGCACAGACATAGCATGTCGAACATCAGGACGTACAATGATGATCAGTGCACTAAATCCTGAACTTGCAACATATGAATAATCAAACGTCTAAATTTTGGGCACTGGTTGGAGAAATCAATCAACGATACCTCCAACTTCACAGTTTATCCAACGACGAGTTACGCTTCGCCTTTCATCGTGTTGCGTCGACTATCAACAAGAGCACCAACACTAACGAAGCATTAAATAGCAACTTAAAGGAAGTATATGCCATAATCAAAGAAACTACCAGACGATTTTCGCTTGGCGATATCATTGTTACTGCAAATGAATACGATCACGCCTTAGCGACACAGTGTTGCTTTATAGAAATCGAGAAAGAAAAAGCCTGCTACAAAAAAACTTGGTTTGTCGCGGGAAAGCCTTTCTGTTGGAACCTAATCCCCTATGATGAGCAGATCTTAGGCGGGATCCTTTTACACTATGGATATGCTGTTGAAATGGCCACAGGCGAAGGGAAAACTCTCGCCGCAATTTTCCCCACTGCCTTAAATGCTCTCTCAGGCAAGGGCGTCCATGTTATGACTGCAAATGACTATCTATCGAAACGCGACTTCGAATTAAACTCTCCCATCTATTTATTCCTCGGACTCACAGTAGGCTGCATTGAGAACTGCTCACGCAAAGATGCCTATCGAGCAGACATCACCTATGGAGCAAACTCCACTTTTATATTTGATTATCTCCACGACCATATCGAAAAGTCGCCTGAAAAGTTCCTTCAAACAAAGCATAATTTTGCAATAATCGACGAACTGGATTCGATTCTAATCGACGACGCACAGACTCCTCATGTAATTGGGGGACCAACCAATAAGCCAGCAGATGACAAACAATACAAAAAGTATTACCCTGTCATACAAGAAATGACGACAGAAAAACACTGTCCACCGCTGTTTATCTCCATTCCCTTGAAAAAGGAAACAAAAATAACACCGGAAGGAGAAGAATGGCTATCGCAAAAGACAGGAATAACCAATCTTTATACCATAAAACGGATCCACCAAGTAACAAACTTCGAATCATTAAGCAAACAGGAAAAGGAAGATATCCTCTACAGAATTTCACTGCAAAACGTTTTACAACAGCTATTACTTGCTCTTACTGTTTTCGAACGTGACATTGACTATATTGTTAATAAACAGGAGATAAGTATTATATCTCCAAATACAGGAAGAATACAAGAATCTCATAGATGGCAGCATGGCTTACACACGGCCATAGAGACAAAAGAGCATTTGTCGCAATTCTACAATGTTACCATGGAAACAGATGCTGTCATTACCATAAAGAATTATTTTAAGCTCTATCAAAAGATTGCAGGAATGTCCGGCACTATAATGCCCGTCAGGAAAGAACTCGCAAAAACTTATCAATTAAAATGCGCTCCTGTCCCTACTCACAAACCTGTGATTCGCAAGGACATGGGACTCCAAATATTTCGTACTCGCAAAGATAAAGATAAAGCCATCATTCAACTTATCATTTCTAACCAAAAGAAAGGTAGACCTACCCTTATAGGGTGTCCAACCTTGAAGCGATCTGATCAAATTGCAGACGTTTTATTAGATCACAATCTACATTTTAATAGACTCGATGCCAGAACTGTAAAAAGCGAGGCTGAATTAGTTGCTAAAGCGGGAATAGGAAACACTATCACTCTATCTACAAGCATTGCTGGACGAGGCACCGATATAAAACCCTCCCAAGATGCGCTAGCAAATGGCGGTCTTCTCGTTATTGGAACGGAATTATTTAATTCGGAGAGAAGTGATCTTCAACTCAAAGGACGAAGCGGCCGGCAAGGCAACCCCGGCAGTACAATATTCTTCGCCTCCTTGGAAGATGAAATACTTACGTATCTCTCTCCTAACGAGACAAAAGAACTCACCAAGCTCGGAGAAACAGTAAAGTCAATAGACGATTTAAACCGGCTGGCGGCGCCTTATTTTATAAGAGCGCAAAAACTCGCAGAAGAAGACTCAAAAAAGAATAGAGATAAAATCGCAAAAAAAGATGATATTATCGCCCCACGAAGAGATCTATACTATAGGATGAGAGATCAATTACTACTGAACCCTCTCGGCATAGATGAGCTATTGCAATCTATTTTCAACACGTCACCAATCGATTTGAAAGAAATTGGATCACACATATCAACTCTATACAATGGTACCAAGGTTTTAATCGAAAAACATATCTCTGCTACCTATTGCGCAGACTTTCTACTACCGTTTACTGTAAATCGAGAGCCATTTTGCATAACAGTGGATCCAACAATGACACTACAGGATTACTCCTACTTTAGTAACGAGTACAAACGGCAGGTTGTCCTTCATACTTACGACATGCGCTGGAGAGAATTCATCAACCACATGATGGAGCAACTAGACGATTATGAAGTAAGTCTATTGGACGAGAAATACCAAATCATGATCGAAAACGTCAATCGATCAATCTACAATCGATTAACTAAATCCATCCTGCTTTTTGCGCCAAAAAGCACTAAAGAGGAAACTCGAAATCATGAATCCACCACGCCACAAACATCCACTATTCAGATCTCACCCGACTCACCATGTCCATGCGGGAGTGGAAAAAAATTCTACGAATGCCACGGAAAGGACACTCGTAGAATTCATAGACGACGCCGATATGATTAATCACATTTAAAGAAAGGAACCAAACTCTCGTTCAAGTACAAGAAGAAAGATACTGAACCATCGGGGTTCCTCAACGCCAACAAGGGGTTGTTTGTATTAATTGAAACGTCTTCAGCCTTATCTTTAAGAGAGAGCAGGCTTTCTTCTCGATAAGTATTGGTATCTACCCCAGAGTACGTGTAATCTCCGATATAGTCTATGATTGATTGCGAGGAGTAAAATGCGTCACTGAGTATTTGTTCTGCACCAGCAGCCTCTATTATATGAGTCACCATAACCATCCCACCGTCTCTGCTGTAACTCCCCAAAATGTAACCGATTTCACCACTTGACACATCAGGCATTTCTTCTGCATCCATCAACGCCTCAGAAGGCACAGTGAGCCAAATGTCATAACCTTCAGCTTTGTAACCAATCAACCGGTCAACCAAAACGCCTCTACGATTATGGGAGAAAATCATCGAATCTGGAATTTTATCGTCTGCTAAGTATACATCTAACTCTCTAATAGCAAGATTAACGAGCGAAGAAATGTCGCAATTTCTAGCCATAAAGGTAGGAGCATAACAACCTCTTCCTTCCTCGTAGTAATTTTTCGTATCCTGCTCGATCCTAGAAAGATACGATTTACGCAACTCAAATGGATTACCCACTCTATTAGTTATACACAACAGGTTATTAGCATGATTTGTTATACAAAGACTAATAAGGACTATCTGAGGAGCCACGTAACTCAAAAAGTGCAATAATTCATTGCTACCAGTGCAATCAATCACCACTTCAAACTCCTGAAGCATCTCGCGAAAGTCCTCTTGATTTCGGTAATTGACATTGGTATAAAATCCCTTTGTATCGTATGCCACAGTTCCAGAAGAAAAGGAAAACTTTGAGCCGATACTGTTTATTGCCACTATATTGGGGTTTAGCGATCTCAGCTTCCGTGCTATCGAATAAGCCTTGTTTTTGCCGATATCCCTCAAAGTATATACACTCCTACAGATATTCCCAGGTTCAACAACATCATTGTCCCACAATCCGGCAACAACGACTCCACTTCTCGCCAAAGACTCTGCCACCATTGACCCTAACGCACCTAAACCAATCAAGCCGATACGCATCCCTTGGAATTTATCAGAAAGACTCCCCCGCCCCCAGAAATTCCCCTTCCCAACAACTTCGGGTATGCCTATGGTCAAAGCGAACGAAACCAATTTAGAGATGTACAAATCAGCAAAACCTAGATCCAACTTTATCAGGTCAAACCTTGGACTCTTAACATTCCCCCCTAAAAGGAGCCAAGACAAATTCCCATCCTCAGGGTACCCGACAGCGAAATAATGAAATTTCCCAGAAAGGACCTCATCTTCATATCTGCTTACCAAAGGTACGTCATCGTAATCCTCGTCGTCGTCGAGTATACTACGCACCTGGGGCAGAACCTGTCCGTCTGAGGTAAGCCTATCAAACTCAGCAACTTTCTCATCAACTAGCTTTGATTGATCAGGAGATAACTTGAGAAATGTATCGCTTTTAAAGTCCGTAGGACATAAGAACTGATCTTCCTGACTGTTCAACAAAGAAGCAGGAAAGGAAAAATCTCTTTGAACAAACTTCTCCCGAATTCTTTTTATACTTTCTCGAATATCTTGTTGCGATTTCGCTTTAAAATTATGATTATACGCTTGCCAAGAGAGAGAACGTGAAAACCAAGGAAGCAGATGCTTAAAAACTTTTTCGCCCAATCCGTTTCGCTTGAGTAGTACAACTAAATCCCGTAAAATGCTGAAATCAGATATTTCGTCTATAAGAATATACGGTAACTTACAATTAGCCAATTCCTCATCAGCAAATGCATAATATCTATCTTCGGGTGTACGAATACAATGTAGGTACCCCATTTGTTCCTGAAAGTTTTTCAAGTCATAAGCAAAGTCTCCGACAAAAGTAAGCTTTGGTTTTGCGCTTATCTCTCTGATTTCATCGGGGTTTTCCCACTCATAAGCATTCGCCACTCTTAAAGCATGTTTTACTTCGCTGTCGGCAATATGGGCGGGGAGTTCCTTGTGCATATTACGACCCACCCATTCTCTCAATCTTTCAACCTCAACATCCAGTTGCTCTTCCGCAGTTTCTGCAAATGGAGAATTCAAACAAAACCAATATACAGTATTCTTCCTAAGCTCATCAAAATGCTCCCCACTTCCAACCGGAAACACAGATATGTCAGATACTGGTATTAAATGCGGATATCCACTTATCGAATTAGTCAAAAAGGTTAAACCCTGATGTGGAAACTGTCTTGGGATGGTAACAACCAATATCAACTCATGGACAGTATCACAGACCTCCACTACACCGACATAAGAATTGGCATTCTCAACGAAATCCTCTCTAACTACAAAATCCGGATGATTATTGAAGTAGGATGTATAAAACGAAGCTGGTTTATACTCAATCATAAGTAATCACTTTCATGCATAAGCCCTGGGAGCAGGCGTGTTGGAAACAGGATTCTGTGTTGTCACTTTATGGACTGTTGCCTTAGGTACCATCGTCTTAGGTACCGCTACTTTAGGTGCTGCCACTTTAGATACTGACGGGGTAATTTCAACTACTTTATTTTCCACTTGTTTTTTCGTCAGTCGGAGGTTGGATTTTTTCCCCGAAGCCAAACCATTATATGAAGGATCGTATGCCATAACAACTTATTTTTTTACAAATACACAAATCAAGATTTCGACACCAAAGAAAATTACACATTAGGTACAACGAGACGAGAGATAGGTCAAAGCACTGAATGCCTGGATAAAACAAGCACTTAGTAGTGGTATTTGCACTATCGCTACCCCATCAACGGCAATCAACGTTTCATGAATTGTCGGATTCGCTTCAAGGGGATTCCGAAATTAAAATTGTCGGAAACTCTCAACTTGGCAAAGTTGACCGCAACGAGGTTACCCTCGGCATCGATGACAGGGCTACCGCTCGAACCTTGCACGGTGGCAATGTCATACAGCACCCTTTGTCCGTCGGGAAGTTGGGTCACCTTTCCACTCGTCATCTGCGCTTGGATACCGGTACTCGTTTTGGCAAGATCCGGTCCGGCATTGTAGCCGATCATGTAGAGCGGTTGTCCCATCTCCAACGGGAGATCCTCATCTTCGATGGTGAACACTTTGGCATCGCCGGGTGTTCTCTTGTTTTTCAACTGGATGAGCGCCAGATCCACGTCTTCGAGATCGGAGATTTTGATGACCACACAGGGATTTTTGCCCAAGAAATCTTCGACTCCCGTCACGTGCGTATTGTTGTAGGCGATGCCCAGTTCGCAAACCGAACTGATTCTCAGCGCCCGGGGATCGTCGAGTTCGTTGAGTTGCTGAATGGCTTGATCGCATTGGTCATACTGGCTTTTCAGCTTGCTCTGTTCTTGCTCGATTTCGCTAATACGGGCGTCGTTCGAATAATATCCTTCCTCTACATCGTCGTACTCCTCATTGTATGCATACTGCTCTTTGTTTTTTTCCAACTCGTCGAACCGGTCACTGAGTTGCTGCTTTTGATACTCGTAGTACTGCTGTACGGCGTGAATGAGGTTTCTGTAACCGGCCTTGATGTTGTTTTCATCAATCGAGGGTTGGGCCACGTGGCGGTTGGTCATAATCGTACCGTTGTTGTCGACGAAGAAACCGGTGCCGGACATCCACGAGCAGTTGTTTCGGATCTCATTGACGTCGAGCGTGACGTTCTCCAAATCTCCGTCTTTGTCCAAATCAGAAAAGAACATGGATTGGCCGTTGGGAAGTTTGATTTTGTAGTAGTACTTGTTGAGAATGAGCACTACCCCACTTTTGTTCTCGTCGAAGAGTTCGGCCTGCGTCAATTCGCGTTTGCAAGACGCGAACAACAGCAAGAGTAAGGCGAATAGGGGGAGAAGACGTTTCATACGGTTGAATTTAAGACGGGTGTCAAGGTGTTCTTTGAAAGGATTTGAATGTTGCCGCAAAGATACAAAATATTCTATCTTCACCTCTATTATAGGATAAAAAATAAGCTCTATTTTCTCGCCAATCGGGCCCCGTCGCGCGCAATTGGGTGGCCGACCAAACGAAACACCGCGTCCCCAATAGCGATGGGGACGCGGTGGAAGATCTGATCGGTGCAGGAACGGGACGAAACCGTCGCAGCGCTCCGTACCGCTGAGGGGAAATTCAATAACGGCGCATGGTGGTGGTTTCCTCCTGTCCGGTGCGGGCATTGACGAACGTGACGGTGGCTTTGTTGCCGGGCAAGGAGAGGAGTCCGCGCGTGGTGGCCGTTGCCAAGTCGATGGTGTCGAAGCGCTGCCCGTTGAGCGCCACGATGCGGTCACCTTGTTGGATGGGCAATTTCTTGTTCCACACCACTCCGGCCACGATTTTCCCATCGAGGGTGGCCGTGGGAATCACTTCCCAGTCGGAAAGATAGACATCGGCCGTTGTTTTTCCGTCGTGGGGGAGGAAATAGAAGGTGCGTCGGCGGAAGTCGATGACGACATCGCCATATTCAAGCAAGCGCGCTCCGATGCGCGAGTCGTGTCCGCCGGTGGTGACGGCGGCGACGTTGCGAAAATCAAAACCGGCCAGACGGAGATGCGGCACCTTGACGCGGTGTTTGAGTGTGGGCGGTTCGATGCCCGAAGCCCCCATGGAAAGTGAGCCCATGGCCGAAGCCTGCGTGCGGAAGGCACTGCCGGCTTGCGACAGTCGCGCGTAGTTGCGCACGGCGGGTTCGTAGAGAGCATGTGCCCCGAGGTCGAACATGACGGTATCGACCACCGCTTTGTCGAGTCGCACCTCGATCATGGGCACATAGGGATCGGGCAGGAGGGGCGTGGCGTGCGAGAAATCGAGTCCGAGGCTATCGGTGAGTGTGGTGAAGATAAAGGTGTGGGTCGCGCGGCTGAGTTTGACGATGCCCATCTGCATGAGATTGTAGCCCAGGATGCCGTCGATGCCAAAGCGCTCGGTGGGACTGCCCTCGGGCCAGCACATGGCGGCGACGTTGCGGAAGTCGACACTGCCGAGTCGAAGGGAATCGAGCTGAGCCATACGTGCTGTGACGGGGCGACCGTTGGAATCTTGTCCGGTCTGTGCCTCACCGAGTGTAATGTGGGCACGGCGAGCAAAGGAGTAGCTCACGCAACAGGGGGCACCGGTGTCGAGGAGGAAACGGCCGCGGGTACCGTTGACGGTGACATCGACCATGAATTTGCCATTTTGCTCCACATAGGGCACGACGGCACGAAAACGCTGTGCAGTGCCGGCGAGGGGCAGCAGGGCGATGAGCAGAAGGAGAAGGCGGAAGAGGCGCATAGGAGATGAATTGAAAGAAAAACAGCGGCCACTCCCCGTGGGGCCGGAAGCGACACGGGGAGCGGCGTGAATGAAGGGGAAGGCAGATCAGCGAGTGGGAACTTTCGCGATCTCATCGAGCAGGCGTTCGGTGGGATAGTAGCCCACGATGCTGCCAACTTTGGTGCCGTCGGGGTTGAGGATGAGCATGGTGGGGAAGGAATTGATGCCGAACTGTTTGGACACGGCCGGTCCCTCTCCCTTTTCCATGTCGATTTGGAGATTGACGAAACGGGCATTGAGCACTTTGCCCACTTCGGGCTGCGGGAAGACTTCGCGAGCGAGTTTCTTGCAGGGGCCGCACCAACTGGTGTAGCAGTCCACGAAGACCTGTTTACCTTCCTTGGCGGCTTTGGCCAGCGCATCTTTGAGCGAGAGTTGTTCGAAGTTCACTCCGTCGTGCTTCTCGAGTCGATCGGCGAGGAATCCGAGTCGCTTGCCGGCTTCGCCGGGGTTGCGGGTCGCCGCTTCTCGGAGATAGGCCACGACTTGCTTCGTCTGTTCGGCCGTCATGTCGGGGAAGTCGAAGGTGAGTTCGTAAGACGGGCGATCGTAGCGGAAGGCATCGCCCTTGGCGCGCATGAAGTCGAGCAGTTCGGCGATGCGCTTTTCTCCGCGCAACTGCGCCAATTTGCAGGCTACATAAACGACGGAAGTGTCGGGAACGTTGGCACGGCGGGCATCGATTTGCAGTCCGAGCACGGCATCGGCATTGTAGGGGGTGGAACCGGCGGCATAACCGGCGGATTCGGCGTAGAAGAGACTCTCTACAAAATCATTGACCTTCTGTCCGTTGTTTTTCACGAACTCCTCTTTATTGTCGAGCAGATTCTTGTAGAGCGGACTTTCGCGATCGGTGATGAGTTTGGAGACGACGAACCAGTTTTCGGCTTTGGCGTAGTCTTTGGGTTTGAGTGTGGACACGTATTCTTGCGCGACCTTGTCGAACTGTTCCTTGTCGTCGGCGAGATTGAGGTCGTAGAGATAGGCGAGGAGCGTCTTTTTATCGCGCTTACCTTTCTTATAAGCGGCTTCGAGTCCGGGGAGAGAAGTTTTGGGCGAGAGGGCGCGCATCACGTCTTCTTTGAATTCGGGCAATTTCTTACCGCCCACAATGCGCAGGAGGACGTTGCCGTCGGCATCGAGCACGAGGAAGTGGGCAAAGCGGCGAATGTCGTAGCGCTTGGCGACGGCTGCGTTGGCGCGCTTGCTCACGTCGATGTAGAGATTGACGAAATTACGGTTCATGTAGTCGGCAAACTCGGCATCGGAGAAGACGTATTTGTTCATGCCGTGGCAGGGAATGGCCCAGTCGGCGAAGCAGTTGAAGAAAATGGGCTTTTTCTCTGCGCGGGCACGGGCCAGGGCCTCATCGAGCGTGTAGACATAGTTGAGTTTTACGTCGGCTTTGACGCGGTCGCCGTACATGCTGGGTTCGGGTTGTGCGACGACGGCCAAAGGAGCCAACGCGCCTGCTGAAAGACAGAGCGAAAAAAGGAGTTGACGGAAAGACATATTGAGAATGGTCTATTCAAAAGAGGAGTTATCGGAAAAGAAAAACAGCAGATACTCGAAGCCGTCGCAAATCGGCGGCTTCGAGCATCGGCCGAGGCGATGGGCTGCGAGGGCCTCACTTAAGATCCTTGACACAGCGCACGCTGTAGAGCACAGGTCGGTAGTTGTTGGCCACTCGACTGGTGCCACGCCACACTTTGGTGGTGAAATGGTCGGAGAGTCGGACGTAGGCGGCCGGAATGGAGTCTTGCAACATGGTGGAGGTGGCGGTCCAGAAATACCAGGCCTTGCCTTTGTTCTCGTAGAAGTTGCCTGCTTCGCGCTGGTAGAGGTTACCACCGGTGCGGCGGGCGTCGAATCCGGTTTTTCCTCCCACGCTGAGCAAGGTGGCCAGTCCCTCGCCGCGCCAAGCCTCGTTGCGCTCCACCTCACGAGCGGGCAAACCGAGTGTGCGTTCGAGCTGTTTCCAATCCTCGTCGGTGGGCAGGCGCCATCCTTCGGGTGCTACACGTTGTGCTGCCGCAAAGGTATAGAGAAATCCGTTTTTCGTCACATAACCTCCGTTTTCTTTTTCGGCCTTTTCGAAATTGGCCAGTCCGGCTTTGTGGCGCGCTTCGGGGAGTTCGGCGTATTTGAGGAGACGAACGGTGAGCGTGTCGTCGAAAGCGGGGTTGAGGTACTTGATGTTCTCACGCACTTCGGCCACGGTCATGCGGCCGCGCTTGAGCTGCTTGAGGAAGCCTTCGACCCAGGGCGCGATGGGGGTACCGTCGACCTCCCAACCGTTGTATTTCGGATCGTGGAAGAGATGATCGATCACCTCGATGACGGCGGCGTTGTCGGGCACGATTTTGGTAAGATCGACGGGGCGTTCGTCCCAGGTGTAAGCACCGTCCAAGCTGTATCCGTTGGGCGCGTAGCGCAGATTTTCGGCCATCCAAAGTTGATTGCCGATGCGCACGGTGCGATAGACATTGTTGTCGCGAGGGTCGGTGAAGTTCTCTCCGGGTTGCACTGCGGAGAGATTATATTGCGTCGCTTTCGGTTCGTCTTCACCGCACGATGCCAGGCAGAGCGCTGCGGCGGAGAGGAGAGCGAAACAGAGAGGTTTGAAGATAGACATAACGATGGGGAGATGAATGGGTGAGATCACCCGGTTATTGTTCGTTCAGACGATTGTAGTCGAGGTTCACCCCGAGTTCGCCGGTGACGAAGCGGCGCAGGATTTCGTACTTGGCCATGACAACCGGGAGATGTCCGTAGCGCTGACGGAATCCGCCGTCGCCCAACCAAAGCATGGCCTTGATGAAGTATTCGCGATCTTCATCGGCGTCGCGAGGGGCGAATGAACCGGTTTGATTCCAACCGCGGATGAAGCCGAAAGCGCCGATCTCGTTGAGCATCTTGTCGCGAATCTCGATGGCTTCGTCCTCACTCTCGACTGTGGGCGCGCCGCTGCCGAGATCTTTGAGCAGCAGGGTGACCAAGTCCTCATGATTGAAGGGCGTGTAGGGCGGTTGGTCGTAAAGCGCATTGACCGAAAGGACGTAGCTCTTCCTGCCCATCTCGATGACGGTGGGGCAAGGCGAGGTTTCGTTGAGTCGCTTCCAATCGAGGTCATACCATCCTTTTTGACTGCTGACATCGGCAAATTCTCCGCAGAGTTCGCGATTGGCCTTGATGCGGTCGCTCACCATGCTGTTGACGATTTCGGCGATTTGGGCTTTGACCGAATCGGGCTGGGTGATGTCTTTGACCTGTGCGAGCACCAGGGTGCGGAAACCGACGTGATAGACGGGTTTCTCGACCTTGTTGGCCGAAGAGACGGTGAGGGTGTCGGCCAGCAGGACGGAGAAGGGGCGCATGGGGCGGCTGATCTTGGCCAGATAGGCGTCGACGAACTGCAGGGCGCGGAGCTGCTCTTCGGGAGTGCGGAGGTAATTGTAACGATATTCGACTCCTCGGCTGTAGCCGAAGAAGGTCCAATTGAGATCGACCGTTTCATAACGTCGCGACGCACTGTCGGCAGGCGATGCGCCGCCGTGCACGGCCACGGTGTCGTTGAAATAGACGGGGACACCATATTTTTTATAGATTTCGTAGCGAGCATGCTGTACGGGATCGGCAGCATTGTCTACCACTTGGAAATCGCGCTCAAAGGTGACAGCGGGTGTGATGCTCTCTTCGCTTTTGCAGGCGAAGAAAAGCAACGGCAGGAGAAGAAGCAGGAGCTGTTTCATGAACGATGTAGCTTAATGGGGAAATGAGTGATGAGGGTCGAGCCAGCATTAGGGAGCGGGGCTCGGCGTGGGGTTGTCTTCGTCGTCGGTCGGGAGCACGGGCAGCGGTTTGGGCTGCTTCACCTCTTCGCGCTTGGGACGAATATTGTTGGGCATGGGCACCTTGTCAAATTCGATGACCGAGAGCGGGATGGAGAACGTGTGCGCAGGATCACCGGCGGGGAGCACGAAGGTGTGCGTGGTCAGGAAGGCATTGGAATTGGAGTAGGCATTGAAGACGTGCACGATGCTTTTCTGCTGCGGACGCGTGGCATTCACGGCATAGCGGCGCAGATCGAACCAGCGTTGTCCTTCGAAGCAGAATTCGCGGCGACGTTCGGCACGGATCTCCTCGACCAGTGCCGCTCCGGTGAGCGGCGTGGGCGTGTAGTCGGCGATGCGTCGCTGCTGCAAGCGGGCCAACGTGGCAGACGCCTCGGCATCTTTGCCCTGCATGGCCTGTGCTTCGGCCAAGTTCAGGTAAGCCTCCGATGCACGCAGCAAGAAACCGTCGGAGATGTGGTTCTCGCCCGTGACACGCTCATATTTATTGGAGAGCGAGATACTGTCGGACAGGCCGTTGACGGAAAAGAAGACTTGTTTGCGCACATCGGTGTCGACGTAGGAGTCATACAAATCGCGCGTGACGCAGAAATCTCCCGGTGCACCGGTGAGCGACGTGCCTTTGTCTTGCGCGGCCACATAGTTGGCACCTTGCGAGAAGAGGACTTCGGGGTTGTTGCGCGTGAGGAAGGGTTTTCCCATCTGGAAATCAGTGAGCGCCGCCAATTTCACCCGCGGACTTTCCACCACGCGCTTGGCGGCCTGTTCGGCTTCTGCCCAACGCTGCATGTACAACAAGGTGCGGCTGAGCAAAACACCCGCGGCTTCGGCCGACGCCCGGTGCAAACGATAGCGATCGGGCTGGGGCGAAAGCGTGAGCTGTTCGACCGCCAAGTTCAAGTCGGCAACGATCTGCGCATAAACTTGTCCTGTGGTGGCACGTTCGAATTGGGTCGGTTTGTCCTTGTCGTGCTCCACATGCGGTGTGAGCTTGAGGGGCACGCAGAGATCGGTCGCGGCCGAATCGGGACGATAGGCTTTTCCGTAGAGATTGGCGAGCGCCAAATAGAACTGGGCGCGCGCAAAGTGTGCTTCGCCCTTCACCCGGTGATAGAGTGCTTCGTCCTCTTTGGTGGCATGCGGCATCTCGTCGATGATGTCGATGATGTTGTTGGCGTGACTGATACGCGAATAGAGCGTTTTCCACGTCGCATCGTCCCCCGCCTTGTTGGTCGCTCCGTAATTGTAGCGCACATCCTGCTGCCAGGTGAAGTAACCGTAGAGCGGCGCGAGGGTATGCGTCCAAGCCGTGTTGGCAATGTTGCCTTGCTGGGAGGTTCCGGTGGTGTTGATGTCGTCGTCGAGTGCATTGACGAAGCCATAAACTCCCGCGTTCATGCCTTTGTCCACTTCGTGGCTGCGAAGATACACATCTCCAATGAGCAATTCGTTGAGATCGGTGACGCTTTTGGCCACGACGAGATCTTGCGAATATTGGTCGAGGAAATCGTTGCAGCTCACCGTGGTGAGTGCGAGCAATCCGAGGCCGAGAGAAAAGATATACTGTTTCATGAGTCGTGGCAATTAGAAAGTGATGCGCAACCCGAGGGTGTAGGACGGGCGGAGCGAGAGGGCGGTTTGGATCGAGAAGCCATTTTGGGTGGGATCCTGCCCTTTGAGCTCCGACGATTTGACAGTGAAGAGATTCGTCACCGAGAAATCGAGCGCGAGGTTGGAGAAAGGCATTTTCTTCAGTTGTCGCTGCGAGAACTGGTAGCGGAACGTGACGTTCGACAGGCGGAGATAACTTCCCGACACCACGCGCACGTCGGCGTTGTCATACATCGTCCAATAGTTATCGGCGAAAGATTTGAAGCCTTTGAGTTCGCTGTTCGACGAGTTGCTCCAGTGGTAGCGATTGCGCTGGTACTCCGGATCGCTGGGACTGATGAGCGAGGGATAGTCCGTGTGGCGCTCGTCGCCGGGTCGACGCCAACGGTCCACAAACTCCTTGCGCACATTGTTTTCCGACGAAACGCCGTCGAGAATATCCTTATAAAGCGCGAATTTACGGATCTTGTTGCCGAGTGCATAGTTGAAGCTGGCCGCCAACGAGAGTTGTTTGTAGCGCACGGTGGTGTAGAACGATCCGCTGAGATTGGGTTCGCGACTTCCGCTGCGTGCCATGAGGAGCTGCATGATGCGGTCGAGCGTTTTGCCCTCGAGCAGATGCTGGCGATCCTTGTAGTCGTCGAAGAGCGGCAGTCCGTTGGTCGGATCGAGTCCGAGGAAGCGATAGCTGTAGAAGGTGCCGATACTCTGTCCGTCGATCACCGCCGTACCGTTGAGATAGTCGTTGAGCGTGTAGTCATTGATGGATTTCGTTTCAATGCGGTTGTGCACCACCGAGTAGTTCGACGAAATCATCCACGACCAGTCGCGCGTTTTGATAGGATAGGCCGTGAGGTTGATGCTAAAGCCCTTGTTGTAGAGGTCGCTGCCGTTCATCACGTAGTTGTCCACGCCGTTGACCGACGAAACCGGGGTATTGTTGAAGGCGTCGTGCGTGTGTTTGTAGTAAGCTTCGACGCCGAGCGACACGCGATAGTCGAAGAGCGCGAGGTCGAAACCGGCATTGAATTGGTCAGTTTGCTCCCAACGCAAATTGGGGTTGGGGAGTGCAAAGACGCGTGCCACGTTCTCGCCGTAGTACGTGTCGACACTTTCCTGTCGGAGAAGCAGGTTGGGCGTCTGGTTGTCGACCATATTGCCCGTCTTACCGTAGGAGGTGCGGAAACGCAGGTCGCTCACCACGTCATAGCGGCGGAGTGCCAACTCTTTGAGGTTGAGCATTCCCGAAGCCGACCACACGGGCAAGAACTTCTCGTTGCTGCGCGAACCGAATTTGTTCGACGCGTCGAAACGCGTGTTGGCGCTGAGCGACAAGAGACTGCCGTAAGAATAGGAGAAAATGGCGTAGCCGCTGAGACGATGCGTTTTGTCGGCCTTGATCGAGGGGGTGTTGCTCGCCAACCACTTCGCGTAGTAGGGAAACTTCTGCACCTCCTCGGCCGTCATGTTCACATATTTCAGTCCGCGATCTTTATAGAAACCGCGCGTGTTGGTGCTGAATCCGTCGGTGTTCGACGTGTTCATTTCGTAACCCAGCGAGGCGCTCACCAGGTGCTTCTTGTCCGCTCCGAGGGCATGACGCAAGTTGGCCTGTGCGCGCAAGGTGAAGTTTTCACTCACGTTGCGTCCCGAATTATACACCCCGCCGTAGGGCAAATCGCTCTTTCCGTACTGCCCGGGGATGGGATCCACGCCGTATTCACTGTTGCGCAGCTGCGCTACGTAGTTCGATTTCTCGCCAAACCACGTGTCGTTGTCGCTCGTGTTGCGCTGATAGGAGGTGGTGAGGGTGAAATCGAGGAGTTGACGGAAGCGATAGGTGAGATCGAGCGCAGCCATGATGCCGTTCGAGGAGTAGTTTTTCTCCGTGTTGTCGATCTCGTTGAGAATATTGTAGCGATATTTGTATTGTCCGTCCTTGTCGGTGCCCACGTTGTAGGCGTGGCGCTGATAGTAGTAGTACGATCCGTCGTTGTTGAAGGCGGGCAGCGCGCGGGTGGTGCCGTAAGCGTAGCCCAGCGGATCAATTTCGCCGGGGAGCTGCTCTTTCTTCTGCACATTGGCGTTGAGTCGCACATTGGCCTGGATCACTTTGGCAATACGCGTCTGCATGTTGAGCGAAGCCGTGTAGCGATCGTTGCGATGACGGAGCTGTACCCCCTCTTCTTTGTTGTAGCCGAGCGAAGCATAGTAGCGCGCGGTCTCACTTCCGCCCGAAAGCGAAATCGTGTGGTTGTGGTTGAACGTATCGTGGGTCAACAGTCCGAACCAATCCGTGTTGGCCGTCTCGGCCTGACGCGCCTCAGCCACGAAGGTGTCATAATCGATCTGTCCCGTGACGTAGCGGTGATAAGCCCCCTCATATCCCACCATGGTCATGTGATTGGGGAAGGCATAGTGGAGGTTCACCAGGTCTTGTCCGAAGCGCACGCGCTCCTGCGAGTTCATCAGATTGATATTGCTGTCCGTATATCGCGGACGGGCGGTGTATTTGAACTGCGCATTGTAGGTGATGCGGGGCGGTCCCGGCTCACCTTTCTTTGTTGTCACGACAATCACACCGTTGGCCGCCCGCGTTCCGTAGAGCGCAGTGGCGGCGGCATCCTTAAGCACGTCGACCCGCTCGATGTCTTGTGGGTTGAGTCCCGAGATGGCGTTACCGATGTAGTTAATGTAGTCGGGGTCGTTGAGCTGTTCGTTGGTCACATCGACAGGATCCGACAAGGGAATTCCGTCGAGCACCCACAGCGGTTCGCGATTGCCGATGAGAGTCGACGTACCGCGAATGCGCATGCGCGCCGTCGCACCGACTTCACCGGAGTTCTGCATGAACACCATGTCGGGCACGCGCCCTTCGAGTGCCTGTTCGAGACTTGTCATGCCGGGCATGAGGATCTCGTCCATTTTTAGCGAGGTGATCGAGCTGGTTTTCTCGCGTGTGCTGATCGTACCGTAGCCCGTGACCACCGCTTCGCCCAAGCTTTTGGAATTGTCCTCGAGCATGAAATCGTAGTGCATCACGCCGGCTTTCGTTCCCTTCACCTGGCGTTGCATACCAATGTAGGACACGGCCACGCTCAGCCCTGCAGTGCTCAGCCCTGCGGGGAGATTGATCACATACTTACCGGTCTCGTCCGTTTGAACGGTCCAGGTCTTTTTGCCTTGCTTCACTCGCACATAGGCGCCCACGAGCGGATCGCCTTGTTTGTTGAAGACCATGCCCGTGAGCTGGTTGGCTTGGGGAGTCGTGGGCTGTTGAGCCGCTGCGGGGAGCGCAAAACTCAGCGCCGCACTCATCAGAAGACTCCCGACTAGCACTTTCGGGTGAGCTGATTTCCTCATGTATCGATGGTTTAGGGTGTTTTTATTTAAGAAAACCGCAAGATAAACAGCGGAGCGATGGCATATTCCCAAAGAATACACAGAATATTCAATTTGAAATGCAACGCCCACTGCAAAAATACAGACTTCGTGACAATCCGCCAATGTTTTACTTGTTTTTCTACGGCATAATCTTTTCCTTTGTCTCGTTTTCGACACTATATAATTGCGAAATTACCAATTTCGCATACTCCTCGTATGCAAATGCAGGCAGAATAACAAAAGAACGCCCGACCTTCGCAAAGAAAGGTCGAGCGTTCTTCTTCTCCGGCAGCAGGCCGGTTCGAGATCCTGCGCGATGACGCGCTGCACATCGGGGGAAAAGGCGGAAAAGCTCCCGTGAAATCCGAAAAAATGGGGAACTTTCGTCACTCCCCTCCCTTTTAATGCGCGGGCAGCTCCAACAGCCGGCGCACCAGTGGGAGCACCACAGCCGAAACCACCGCGCCGTTCAACGAGTGCTCCCCGTCGAACACCACCAAATGTCCCTTGCCATAGTGTTTGGCGAAATCCTTCTGGTGATTCACCCGCTTATCGTGCTCTCCGAACAAGCCCCACACGCGCGCCTTCTCGGCGGCGTCGACGCCCTTGAAGAGTTGTTTTTCCAACTCACGGAATTGGTCGATCATCGTGCGATCCACCTTGAAGTCTTTGGCTCCGTCCTCACGTTTGTTGTAAAATTCGCGATGTCCCATGCCGTCAAACGTCAGCCGCTTCGCCATGGAGAAAGCAGGATTGATGAGCACGCGGGGAATGCCTCGCAACATTTCACCGTAGAGTCCGCCCATCGACGCGGTGACGATGAGATCGGGTTTTTCGTCGGCCACCAATTGTCGGAGAAACGGCATCGCCTCAGCCGGCATGACGGGGATGTCAGGTGCCACCACCGTCACGTCGTCGGCATAGAGTTGGTCGCGCAGCATGATCGCCGTGCCGTTGTGCCCGCTCGAGGCAAAACCGTGGAGAAAGAGTATTTTTTTCATCGTGTTCGTCTTGTTGTCGCAACCCGCCCGTGCGGGTCTTTGCGCGAAGTTATGTACTTTCGGCCGAGCACGCAAGGCCGAGCACACAAAAATGCCCCGCACGACAAAGGCGCACCCTTCCTCACGGAAGCATGCGCCTTCTTCAGGGGTCACCTTTTCGACAAAGGCAACGCGCGTTGTCGTCGGTCAATAATATAATCCTGTGATACAGTCATCGGCCGGGCGCTCAGAACGACAAACGCACCCCGGCAAAGTAACTGCGCGGCGCCATCGGGCCGTAGATGTAGGCCGAGTCGCGGGGGTGGCCGCGGTCGAAGTCATCTTGGTAGGCATCGAAGAGGTTTTGCACCCCGGCGTAAATCTGTGCCTTGTAGTAATTGCGAATCGGCAAGGTGTATTGCACCTTGAGTCCGCATTCGAAGAAGACGGGCGTCTTGAACGTGCGCGGACCGAGCACCGTTACGTTGTCCTGTCCCTCACCGCTCATCACGCGGTCATGGCGCACCGTGGCCGAGGGGCGGCCTTCATATTCGGTCAAGCCCGTGGGCTTCGTCAGGTCGTCCTCGCCGTTGGCATCCTTGGCGTAGTCAGTCGGGATTTCGTGGCCGGCCAACATCGAACCCGTGAGGTTACCGGTGAGCGACACGTCAAGGTGCTTCATCGGGGTGAAGGTCGAAACGAAATAACCGTACACATCGGGCGTGCGATAGATGCGGCGCGTGGTGTAGGCGTCGTTCTCGTTCCACTGCTGTGCATCGTTCCACTGACTGCGGTGGTACGTGGCACCGGCCTGCAGCGTCCAATACTTCGGCAGCGTGAGGCGACCTTCCAGGCTGGCACCCATCACCTTCGCACCCGAAGAGTTGGTGCGGGTTTTCACGATCATGCCGTCGCGATTTGACTCCGTGAGGTTGAAGGCATCGTGCAGTTCAGTGTAGAACGCCTCGGCCGTGAGGTTCAACTGCCAGCCGGAGCCCAAGCGGGTGTACCAGTCGGCCGAAAGACTGAAGCTGTTCGACCGCTCTTCGTGGAGGTTCTTTGCATTCTCGATCAAGATCAGATCACCGCCGGCGTTGTCCACATGCAAGTCCTCGTCGAAGATTTGCGGAGCGCGGAAACCGGCGCTATAGTTGGCGCGCAGCACCAAGTCGGGGGTAGGATTGAAACGCACGTTGGCGCGCGGGCTCAAAATGGCGTGGTCGAGCAGCGAGTGCTTGTCCAAACGGCCGCCCACAAGGAAGCTCCACCGTTCCGTCTTCCACTCGTTTTGCAGATAAGCAGAAGTGGTGTGCACGTTCTGTTTGAGGTAGTTTTTGCGAAATCCGCTCTTGTCCTCCAAATCGTCGTGGTTGTATTCCACGCCCACGGTGAATTGTGAGGGCATGAAGAGCAGGCGGGCAAAGTCATAGGCATATTGCGCACCGAGCACGCCGGTGTAGCCCTTCGTGCGGCCGTAGCTCACCAGTCGCTTGTTCATCTCTTTGCTCTCTTCTGTAGTGAGAGGAGACGTTTTGGCCTTTTCGAGGAAGTCCGACACGAGCATTTCACCGCCGCCGTAGTAACTCTCGCGCTGCACCTTCATGAACGAAGCGAAGGCATTGACGCGATGGCGGGTGTCGTCGGAGATGAAGCTGTAGCTCAAACTTCCCGTCAAGTTGTTGTGACGCAGTTGTTCGGCTATGTGGGCATTGTGGGGCTCATTGTCGAAGAGATCGCCGCCGCGGCGGAACTCGCGCGTGTTGTGCAGCTCTGCTGTCAACCGCGAAAGTTCGCTCAGGCGCGCAAAGCCGCGCAAGCCCACGTTGTTCCCGTCGAGCTTCGGCATTTCCGAATAGCCGTCGCCGTTGCGGTCGTAAGGCGAACGATGGTGCAGCTGCCCGAAGAAGGTCAGACCGAACTGGTTGTCGCCGGTCACATAGGTGGCATTGAGGTTGGTGTTGTTCTCAAACGTGTTCAGTCCGCCGAGTCCGCGAATCTCGTGCGACACCGCCGCCGAGGAAGCCGTGGGATCTTTCGTGATCACATTGATCACCCCGGCAATGGCCGACGAACCGAAGAGCGCCGAACCGCCGCCGCGCATCACTTCGACGCGCTCGATCATGTTGGTCGGAATCTGTTCCAAACCGTAGATACCCGCCAAACTGCTGAACACGGGACGCGAATCGATAAGTACCTGCGAGTAGGGGCCGTCGAGCCCGTTGATGCGCACTTGCGAAAAACCGCAGTTCTGGCAATTGTCTTCCACGCGCACGCCGGGTTGGAATTTCAGCGCCTGCGAGAGGAACGAACTTTGCGTGTTGTCAAAGATTTTGGCGTCGAGCACATTCACCAGCGTCGGGGCCAGTCGCCGTTTCGTCACGTTGCGCGTGGCCGACACCACGACATCGCCGAGTGTCACCCCTTGCGGCACGAGTTCGAAGTCCGATACCAGCGTGGCATCGGGGGTGGTGGTCACCTTGTGTGTCTGCGGCACAAAGCCCGGCACGTCCACTTCGACCTCGAGTTCTCCGAGCGGGAGATTCTTGAGCATGTAGTGCCCCGTCACGTCAGTCGACACCGAAATGTGGCGGCCTTTCACCGTCACCAAGACGTAGGGCAGGAACTCGCCCGTGGCAGAATTGCGCACATGCCCCACAATGTGTGCCGGCCGGTCGTCGGGAGCGGCCCACACCGTGCTCGAAGCCGTAAAGAAGGCGAGCAACAGAAGCAGAAAGAGGGAAAATACTTTTCTCATAATTTCTATTTTATACCATTATGTTGTGGCCCCTTTCCGCCTTTCTCTGTGACGGTGGTAGCCCGAGTGTTATATTCTCACTGCAAAGTTCCTTTATTTTCACGACTTCTACAATACCTATAAAAGGGTAAAAAAGACATCCGTCCACGCGCCCTTCTCTTTCGTGCTCACTGCTTCACATCACTAAATACCCACTTT
>QWCF01000447.1_pt1 | contig 23559 bp, 15 predicted proteins | sample 1972521 | NCBI WGS metagenome assembly QWCF01 (sample SAMN09866715, study PRJNA288562) | Human oral metagenome isolate term4_saliva, whole genome shotgun sequencing...
ATACCAGGATACATTCTCTAGAGAATGTATCCTGGTATTTTTTATTAGCAGTATAGGCTATTTATCTAATGTTAGTGTAACCGTCCATTCTGCCATACTTTTATTAGCAGCCGTAACTACATACTTATTAGGTTTAGACCAGTCACCAGGAACCCCAAGTTTAGGTGCGTCTGGGGCTGGAGTAATAATTGCGGCTGTTGATATACCAAGAATCACTACAAGATTATTTTTATTAACCTTATCAACTTCCTCTTTAGGGAAGTTTGTTGGAATCTTAACCTGAATACTAACAGTCTTATTTTTTTTGTCAATATTGCTACTTGTAACTTGCAGTTGTTTTTGTAAAACCTTCTTAGCGTTACTTATAGGAATTGTAGTATTGCTATAGTATCTATGATAGACAGAAACAACACTTGTAATATCATTTCCATCGTATGTTGGTAATTCTTCCAAGTCGTGGTTCAGACAAGAGCTGAAGAGTACGACGGTAAGAAAGAATAATAATGCACTAAATATTCTGTTTGTCTTCATAACTAATTACTGTAAAAGAATTTTACCATCCTTCATTCTGTTTATGGTCAAGACCATAAGATTCACGTGTATTAAGAAACCCTTGTGCAATAGGTAATAGGTAACGCCTAGTGGTGAAACTTCTAGTTGCCGAATTGAGAAGCGTATGCTGTCCAATAAGTACGGATTTACGATCACGACTAATCTCTACCTTATAGGTTGGACGGTCAAGGTCAGAAATCACATCGCCTGCACTACGTCCATGATTGGCATGTCCGCCATACATTCCCCAACGGAGGTAACTAAAATAAATATCTCCTCCCTCATTGGTCATTTCACAATTACGTTCGCGGATATAATCTTGCCAAGCTTCCTGCTCTGAAGTAGCAGTTGAGGCAGGCAATCCACCATGAATAGTACGGGTCTTGTTGAGTGCCGCTACAGCAGCTGATACATTATGCTTAAGTAGCTGTGCTTCTGCCAGATTTAGATATGCTTCAGCCAGTCGTGCTATATTATAGTGATACTCAACCTTACAACTGTAATAGGCACGTGGTTCTGGTGTCTCAATTGAATTCTTACGCCAATAATATCCCGTTGTAGTATTGTACCAACCTCCATCTTCCTTATCTCTCACTCCCTGTGAAAGATTTCCAGATAGCTGCATTTCAACCTTTTCACCACACCAAGAACTTCCATCATGAATAACTGTAGTGTTAAATCTACGGTCACGTTTATTGTACATGATATCAGATATTGTCCTATCAACACCTTGTTTTACTTTAGCGTAGTGCTTAAATACAGGATAACCTTCTTTTGTCTGTAACAAATCTTGAGGCGTTGGAATACGTCGTTCTCCCCCATCATTACGCTTATAAGCATCTACTTGCCCACTAGTGGTTACTCCGTTAGGGTCTAATATCTCAACATTGTCTAGGTATTGTGATGTTTTATCCCAAGGCAAAGCTTTACCTGTTTTCTCATCAATGACAAGGAACTGGTCAACAAGGTCCTGCGTTGGGAAATAGATAGACCAGCCTTCAAAGGTTCTGCCTGATTTATCAATGAGTTTGTGAGGACTCTTTGATGCATCCTGATCACCAGCAGCAATGTTAGGGTAAATTCGGATTAGTTCGTCAAGACCACCAATTGTCGTATTACTGCTTAGACGATAGTATGCCCAAAGAATTTCAGGATTAGTAGCGTCTGTCTCATTGAACAAGCCTGTAGAGGTTGATAGATTGATACCACTCTTGTTGACAACATCTTCTGCCGCCTTAATAGCCTTATCCAAATAGGTAGCATCTTTGGTATAAGCATACGCCTGAAGACAGGCACGGCTAAGAATGACATCAGCTGACCATTTGGTAGGTAAGCCGAGAGCACTTCTCTCAGGCATATTTTCGGCTGCCGCTTCTAAGTCAGAAATAACATATTTATAACTCTCAGCAATATCCTTTGTCATTGGGAGTTTTACTGCGCTCGAATCCTTAGCATCAAAAACTTGCGTTACAGGAACAAATCTTCCCATTTTCTTTGCTTGGTCAAAGAAAATCATGCCTCTTAGAAGGTGAGCTTGAGCAAGGAGTGGTTTCTTATCCGCCTCACTGATAGCCGTAGAAGCCCCAAGATTTTTGAAAATCAAATTGCACTGACGCAACAATGCAAACCGATTTGCTCCGAAGTCTGAATTATTATTGATACCTAATTCATTAGCAAAGTTGTCAATACCTTCACCGACCTGCGAGCAGCGCATAGCATTCGGTGTCTTTGCCTCCCAGTCAATACACGAACCACCACCAGCATATCCACATTGGGTGATTACATTATTGAGCGTATTATTGATGAACGCTTGAGCCGTATTACGACTTCCCCATACAACAGCTTCGTCGTAAATCTCTGTAGGGTGAGTATCCAAAGTGTCTTGGCAAGATGTCATTGCCAACGCACACAGACCCAACATTCCTATAATATATCTATTTTTCATTTCCTTATTCCTTTAGAAACCTAAGTTTAGCGTAAATGCAAAAATTCTCTCAACAGGATATCCATATCCAGCGGTAGAAGAGTTCTCTGGGTCCAAACCATATTTTGTTGCCTCTGAAATGGTAAAGATATTTTGTCCAGAAAGACCAATCCTACAATGAGATAACCAATTCATACTCTTCAGTAAGCTATACTTTAAGTCATAATTAACCTGAATATCCTTCATTCTCAAATATGCTCCATTGATTAGCCAGAAGTCGCTAGAAATGTAGTTATTGTTATTGTTCAACCCTGTATTGGACATAAGCCTTGGATATTGTGCATTAGGATTATCAGGAGTCCAAGTATCTCTCTGGTAGCCAAATGCGACAGGCATATCAGCCGAAGCACCTGTTTTCATTGCAGCATCACTGGAGAGATACAAATCAAAAGCTGTAGAGCCATGCAACAAGGTAGAGACAGATAATCCACGCCATTCTGCAGATAAGTTTATCCCAAACTGACCTTGAGGAGTGCTAGATTTACCTAGTCGTCTAAGATCCTCACCCGTAATTCTACCATCACCATTGGTATCCTCATACTTGAGGTCGCCAGCTGTCAAATTTCCAGAGTTGTAAGATTGTAATACCCCAGCGGAATTGTAGACATCTTCTGCCCCAGTATAGTAGCCAAGACTATGATACAATCTGTCATAATAGGGCTTTTGTTGCTGATTACGTTGATAAGGATTTAAAGTCTCGTTCTTGGACTCAGATTCGTTGAGCGCCCACATCTGGTCGAAGTAAGTGAAGTTTCCATTTATACCATACTTAACTTCTCCAATTTTATCTTGCCATCCCAAAGTAATTTCGAAACCAGCACGTCTATGCTCACTATTTGACTTTACCTTTGGAGGAGTTATACCCAATGCTGTATTGGTATAACTTTCCCCTACAGGAGCCATAAGATAACCCTTAGTGGAGTAGTAGAAATAGTCAAATGAGCCGGTAAGGCGATTATTAAGAGAAGCAAAGTCAAATCCCGCCACAGTTTGTCTTGTAGTATACCAAGTGAGGTCAGGAGAAGGTAGCGCACTTTCATAGAACCCAGGCACATACTTACCATCTACGACGTACGACTGTCCATTTAACCCGTAAGAGGTGAGATAAGCAAAACGTCCTGCGCTACTATCAAGACCAGTTTCCCCATATGAAGCACGCACTTTCAGCATATTAAGTATATTACGGTCTACGAGTGGCTTCATAAAGGACTCATTCGTTACAACCCAACCGAGAGAACCAGAGAAGAATGTTCCCCAACGATGACCTTTAGCGAAATAGTCACTACCATCTTCACGTAAACTAAATTCTGCATAGTACTTCTTCGCGTAATCATATTTTGATTGAAGAACGAAAGCCATTCGTCCTAGTTCACTTTCAGAGCCACCATTATCTTTAGTATTGGCATCCCCTGCTTCAATCTGATCTACAGGAAATAGATATTTTTCACGTTTTAGCCAATACTGATCTCCTTTCTGATAATACTGTTCAAAACCACCAATAGCAGATATTGAGTGCTTATCTCCAAAAGTTTTTTTGTACTCAGTAAACGCCTGATTTGTGTAAGAATATCCATTGCTAGAAGAATGGTAAAGCAGTGGTTGATTCAGATAAACTGGAGAAGTTGAATTCCAATCATACTGTGCTGCATCTTTGCGCCACTGTTTACTTGTTTCTCCATAGTAACGATAGTTGCTTGCCAAACGAAGGCGCAACCCGTCAACCCAGAGGCAATCCCAAATGATTTCACCTTTTCCATTGACAACGTTTTCATAGTTTCGATTGTATCCAGCATCTTTGGCTGTCTCAACTACAGGGTTATCAGTGATATTAAATGGTAGACCATATTTGTTTACTCCTGGCAAATAGGACTTTATATTGTTGATATGTGAGAATACTTGATAGTATCCACTAGATGTAGAGGTATATGGATGCTCGTTATGCTGACGATAACCATCAATTGTTCCTCGGAATGTAAATCCTAAGTCACGCAACCTGCTTTCTGCGGAGAGGCGAAAGTTGGTTCGTTTCATGAAATGGTTATTATTCTTATATAGAGAATTCTGATAAACATGCCCTAGAGAAGCATAAAACCTAGATGTTTCTCCTCCGCCACTCAGAGTTATAGTATGTTTAGACTGTGGAGCCCAGTCATTGAGAACGAGGCTTCTCCAGTCTGTATCATTAAAGTGCTCTGGGTCTGTTCCATCCTGGAATGCCTTTAATGCAACTTCATTATATACAGGGTCTAGACCATCGTTAGTCCGAGCTCTATTGGCATAGAGTGCTCGCTCATAGGTGCCGAGTTTTTTAGGCCAAATGCTTGGTTGGGCTATACTATAACTGAAATCGTAGTTAATATTTAGTTTTCCACTGACACCTTTTTTGGTTGTTATCTGTATGATACCATTGGTTGCACGCGAACCGTAAACAGCTGTAGCTGAAGCATCTTTTAAGATAGATATGCTCTGTATATCTTCAGGGGAAAGGTTTTGGAAATCAGTACTACTGCGAATGATACCATCTATAACATATATAGGAGTACCACCACCACGAATACTAATGTTAGGCTTAGAGTTAATCCCACCGCCGCTAGCCGTTACAATTAGACCAGGAGAGCGACCAGCAAGACCTTGTGCGATATTGGCTACAGGCACATTCGTGATTTCTTTTGCTTCAATAGCACTAACAGAAGCAATAAGATCTCGCTTCGTACTGCTACCATAACCAACAACGACTACTTCATTAAGCGCTTGCTGGTTTTGTTTCAACTGAATCTTGTACGATTTTGCATTACCAACAGTAATATCCTGAGATATGTAACCAACATAGGAAACTGTAAGCGTAGTTGACCCTAGCACCTGTAAGGTAAAATTACCGTCCAGGTCTGTGATGGTTCCGCTATTCTTCCCTTTAACTTTGATTGTTGCACCGATAACAGGTTCACCCTTCTCATCGATAACAGTTCCAGTAACGGTTCTTGCTTGACCTTTTGGTTGCTGTAGAGCCATTTTGGAGTCAACAAACCCATTGTTGATAAGTTCTTTGTTAGGCTGTTGCGTTTGCCCAGGCCCTGCAAACATAGGCATTGTCGCAATACTCCCAAGAAGAAACCAATAAGGTAGTTTTGAGTCTCTTTTCATATTTAAGACATTTAATGATAAGTTATATATGTATTGTCTGAGTCGGTATATATTCTAACTAATCTAAGCTTGCATCAAAGTTAACTTTTTTTTTACAACTAAGTATTATCAGATATTTTTTCCTTTTTGCTGCACACTCCATCGCCAAGCAGGGGCTAGCGTAACACAGAGAACAATAAGACAGAAACGGATTAGACTTCGTCGGGCGGTAGGGCAAGCGCATCAAAATTTAGGCGCATTATGAGTGCCATAGGCACGATACTTCTTTAAAGCCTAGGGTGGAATGAGGGCAAAGCCCGATATGAAACCCTAGGTAAACAGGGAACACAAAAATTAAGAGCTCCGTAGGAGCGGCACTATAATACGAGCATTTGTCTTACGTCCCGAAAGTGCCGCCCCTTTGGGGCTCAATAAATATGTTCCAATAATTAATTAACCCAGGGCTTGCGCCCTGGGCTATGCAGGAGTATCGCCCTAAAGGGCTCATCTACGTTATCACTTGAGACCATGCAACGGTCTCAAAATAAATTCCTCTACATATATAAAGTAATAGGCGGTATCACAAAAGTGATACCGCCTATTGCTTTTATAACTTAACTAATGCTGAAGATTACTCTTCACCACGAGCGTACTTGCCAAATTCTTCTGGGCTTACGTTACGCTCTTCTACAGTTACCATGCCCTTAACAATCTGAGCGAACTTGTTATCGTAGAGACGTGCACGGATGTTGCGTGCAGTTTCTTCACGGCTGATAAGCTGCTTAGCATAGCCTTCAAGCATTTCATCTGGAACTGAGCTCATACCATACTGAGCGAACTGGCTCTTAGCTACGATAGTTGCAAAAGCAAGCTCTTCTTCTGGAGTTACCTGTACATTGTTCTCAGCCATGATACCATCCTTCACAAGCTGATAAACAAGGTCTTCAACCATTGCAGGATATTCAGCATTGATTTGCTCTTCGCTTAGCTTATCGTTAGAGCTCTTAAGCCAACGCTTAAGGATATCTTCAGCAAGCTCTACCTTACCAGCCTTAGCAAGGATAGCCTTGCGAGTATCTACTACGAACATGTAGTCGCTCTCTGGGTCAAACTGCTCGCGGAAACCATTCTTCACCTGCTCGCGTAGTGTAGCTTCGTCCTTAACTTCTCCTTCTTCGCCAAATGCAGCTGTGAAGAATGCTTCGTTAAGTTCTGCTGGTACGTGACGGCTGATGCTTTCGATTTGGAAGCTGAACTGTACACCTTCGTAAGTAGGAACAGCATCCTTTTCTACATTAAGGAATGATACTAGCTCTGCACCATTACCTTCGTAAGCCTTGAATGGTTCGAAAACGATAACTGCATTCTTAGCAGCACCAACGAACTGAGCACGTACTTCTTCATTCTTGATATAAAGAGGAAGAAGTATAGCGTTTTCGTTTACGATACCACCTTCCTTAGGCTGACCATCAGCAAGCTCTGTAAGGATACCACGCACAAGGTCATTATCTTCTACAGTGTCTACCTCCTGACGGCTACCGTGCTGAGCAAGCATCTGTTCGATGTGAGCAGACACCATCTCGTCTGTTGCCTCAATCTTGAGGTAAGGAATCTTATCTTCCTTAGTAAGCTTAATATCAAGCTCTGGAGCTAGAGCCACTTCGAAAGTAAACTCGAAGTCCTTATCGCCCTCTAGGTCAGCAACGTTCTGTCCTTCTACAGGAAGAGGTTCACCTAGTACACGGAGCTTGTTGTCGTTAATATAGTCATAGATTTGACGACCAGCCTGACCCTTACGGAAGCCCTTTTCTTCTACATTCTTACGAACATTCTTAAGAGCCTTTTCTACTTCAGGCTGATACTCAGCCTTTGTCACCGATACTACTAGCTTAGCAGCTAAAGCACTGGTATTGTTCATCGTTACAGCCATTATTCTTCTGCTTATCTTAAATTTATTAAATACTTACTTAACCTTTTCTTGAGAAAGTACCCCCGAGCAGAATCGAACTGCTATCTAAAGTTTAGGAAACTCTTGTTCTATCCGTTGAACTACGAGGGCAAAGTCACGCAAAAGTACGAAAAAAAAATGAGTATATTATACAACGTGCTTAATCAGAATGGCAAGCGTGCCAAAACAACAAAGTATATCGATTAGAATACCCAGACAATCAAAGTAAAAACAATGCTTGCTCGTCCTAAAGTCAAAACCTCGGCGAAGTTTGTACAAACTTCACGTGTAGTCTCTTCAAACTTCAGCCGTAGTTTGCACAGACTACAGCTGAAGTCTCCAGAAAGTACTACGTACTTACAAATTTAAGTACGCGTACTCATCGTCGTAAGTACGTGTACTCACTGAAGTAAGTGCGGCAGAATACGGTAATCGCAAGGCATTGAGACTGAAGGCGCAGGGAGTTTACTCGTGTAAATGACCAAGCCTGAATGTCGAAAATAACGTAGCGAGTGCCGTATTATGCAATGGTCTCAATCAAAGGGTTTACTGAGTAAAAGACGCCCCCAATGACAATAAAGACATTTGTGCGCTTCGCAGTAACAGCGGTATAATTGCAATACGGCTTGACTCTCTAAGGCATTTTTAATCTTTATTCCAGCCTTAGAGAATAAACGTGTAATCTTATTATTCTCGGCTCGTAGAGTTGCAAGCAGAGATAAATAGGGGTCTATCTCCTTACCCTCATGAACCTGCCCATGTGCATAAGCAAATGGAAGCAAAACATTGATGCCTATACTATCGGCAGAGTTAGGGCTTAAAGGGGCTAGAAGAGTATGCAGGTCTTGAGCCGTTCGCACGGATAAGACCACAGAAAGCGACCAACGACCTGAGCGCAATAAGTCGGTAAGTTGTAGTAAACGACATTCGGGGAAACTTGCTGGGCGAGTACGCAAACGCCTCCATAGACTAGAGCTTATTGGTTCAAGGCTATGCTTATGCCTTAAGAAAGCATATTCTGCACTAATCTGCTCACGCTCCTCCTCATTGGGATACTTATCAATCAGAGAGGCTTGCCCAAAGATAAGTGCCTTACATTGCTTCTCATTATCCAGATAACGTGCCAGCAATTTATAAGGCAAAGCATGGGCAAGAGTCTCCATTGCCTCATTGTTCAAGCCAAATCCGTGGTAACGGAACAGGCTAATATGTAGAGCTTCATACCAGTCATACTGCTCGGCAAGGTGCATAAGGCGTCGGCTTTTGGCCTCCAGCCTTTCACGAGCAAGACGCTGAAGATACTCGCGCACAGGCTCTTCCCGCAGTTGCGCATAAAAGGGTGTGCAAGGTAATTCTTGGGCATGAGTGACCAACAGGGAGGCCTGCGCCCTCAGGTCCTCCGGCACACGCATAATCAAGCAAGGGACAAGTCTTCCGTTACACAGCCTTATTTCCTTATCCCAATGCTCTACAACGTGTAGGATAGTTCCATTATAAGCAGAATCTAGATGATGACCATGCTCATACCATTGACTCGCACGCTCATGAATTTCTACGGCTCCAACCCATACAATATCATCAATGCGGACTTTAGCTTCTAAAAAGTCGGGCCCTGCATTTTTGTTGCAGAGCCCGATATCTAACACTTCGACATTACAGCCTGAGAGTATCCCTGCAGGAGTAAGAGACTCCCACCGACGATGCTCCCAAACATAATGCAGGAAAGCTTCCATTATCTAATCAAACTTCTTATCATAGCGTTCAGATGCGTCAGAAGTAAACTCCTTGATGCGTTGCTCTTCTGCACGATGACAAACAAGTAGCACGCCTTCACTCTGAGCTACGATACAATCATTAATACCCTCAAGGACGACTAATTGATTTTCATCTTCCATAGAGACAATGTTACCTCGGCTATTGTAGAACATCGCTTCTCCATGCAAGGTTACATTCTCATGTTCGTCTTTATCCTTGAGCTCATACACGCTACCCCAAGTACCGAGGTCAGCCCAGCCGAAGTCCACAGGCAGAACCATCACGTGAGGTGCATGCTCCATAACGCCATAGTCAATAGAGATACTTGGGCAACGAGGGAATGCCTCGTGAATGAAAGCCTGCTCACGTTCTGTGCCGAAGCAATCAAGACCATCATCCATCAGCGTACAGATTTCGGGTAACTGACTTTGGAGCTCTTTCATAATCGTGGGCAGGTTCCAAATAAACATGCCACTATTCCACAGGAACTCACCGCTCTGCACAAAAGTCTCTGCTAGCTCTCTATTAGGCTTCTCTGTAAAGGTCTGCACCCGATAAAAGTCATCTTCACCCTTAGCATCATCAGGAACCATCTGAATATAGCCATAACCCGTCTCAGGACGAGAAGGACGAATACCAAGAGTTACTATTTCCTCACGGCTAGAAACGTAGTCAAGCGAACGCTGCATACTCTTGATGAATTTAGCTTCATCGAGGATTAAGTGGTCAGAAGCACTCACGATGATATTAGCATCGGGGCACTTCGCTTGAATATGGTAACAAGCATAAGCAATACATGGAGCGGTATTGCGACGCATAGGCTCCAAAAGCACTTGAGAAGCAGATAGCTCTGGCAACTGCTCAAGGACTTGGTCACGATAGCTCTCATTCGTTACGACAAGGATATTCTCAACCGGAATAAACTGAGCATAACGGTCAAAGGTCATGCGTAAGAGTGAACGTCCTACTCCAAATATATCAAGGAACTGTTTAGGTTTAGACTCTCTACTCTTGGGCCAGAAACGGCTACCAATACCGCCGCCCATGATAACACAATAGTTCTTACTATTCATAGTATTTTGCATAATCAAAATAAGATATGCTTTACACTTACTTTCTTAATCAATTAGGATTTTCTCTCTTAGGATTTCTTCCCGAAGTTCTCAAATCCCTGTCCATAGACACCCTGCACCTCTCCTATTGTTAGGAAGGCTTGTGGGTCAATCTCTTCAATCAGACGCTGCACATCTACACTTTGACGCAGACGAGTAACGATTACCAACACCTTAAAGGTTTCGCCCGAATAGCCTCCTTGCCCATCAAGGATAGTACAGCCACGCTTGAGTCTGTGCGTCACAGCCTCGTTTATTTCGGCATGCTTACGGCTAAAGACTGTAATCTGCACACTCTGTCTGTTGTAGCGAATGTACCAATCGAGCGTCTGAGAAACTAAGACAACCTGCAAAATGGATAACACCAACTTACTGAATGCTTCCGTTACTGGCAGAGGATACTTAGCGAAGAAGACATTAACAAAGAAACTCATAACGACTACAGAGCCATCTACAAATAAAAACAGACGCCCGATAGACATATTGGAGTATTTATTGATTAAAGCCACAATCACATCAGTTCCGCCCGTACAGCCATTAACAGAGAATACCAAACCAAGCCCAAGACCTGTAAGCACCGAACCAATAGCCAAAGCTAAGACTGGTTGGTCTTGCAGTACCATTAGCTTAAAACTCTCAATATCTGCTGGATTAGGCACAGCCCAATGGGTAGTGTACTTAAGGATTAGGCCGATAAAGAATATACCTATCAATGTCTTGATGAAGAAATTCTTATTAAGGAATAAGAACGCCAAAAGCAATAAGAAATAATTGATGATATTGTACGGCACATCTACACCGATACCAAAGGTCAGAGTGAATAGGTTACAGAAACCGGTCAATCCCCCAGTAGTAATACGCTGAGGATAAATCAGGAAGCTGAAGCCTATTGCATAGAAGCAAACGCCGATAAAAACCACCAATACATCTATCCAAAAACGCTTAGTTACGACCTGAGAACGTAGTTCTTGTAAGACTGAGACAAAGTGGTTTGCCAAGTAACGAAGTGGGTTATTAACCATAAGGCTGTCATGAGTTATACCCATTCCGCCTTAATCGTGCGGAATGGGTGAAGAGTGAGTGATATATTATAATACGATATTAACAATGCGCTTAGGCACAACGATAACCTTACGAGGCGTTTTGCCCTCTAGCCATTTCTCTGCTTCGGGAGCACTAAGAACGGCAGCCTCAACCTCCTGAGGAGTGAGCGTCGCAGGAAGAGAAAGCATAAAGCGGGTCTTACCATTGAAGCTAACAGGATAAGTAAAGTTATCTTCCACAAGATAAGCTTCATTAAGCTCGGGCCATTCAGCCGTAACGACTGAACCCTCCTCGCCTATTGCATGCCATAGTTCTTCTGCAATATGAGGAGCATAAGGGCTTAATAGGATAAGTAGAGGCTTCAAGATTTCTCTTTTGTTTGTAGCCAAACTTGTTAGTTCGTTCACGCAAATCATGAAAGCCGATACGCTCGTATTGAATGAGAAATTCTCAATGTCTGCCGTAACCTTCTTGATGAGCTTGTGCAAAGACTTAAGTTCGTCCTTAGAAGCAGCCTCGTCAGTAACCTTAACATTATCGCCTGCCCAGTATAGGTTCCATAGTTTCTTAAGGAAACGATGAACACCATCAATACCATTAGTATCCCAAGGCTTGCTCTGCTCTAGAGGACCGAGGAACATTTCGTAGAAACGTAAAGTGTCTGCTCCGTAACGCTCAATAATCGTATCAGGGTTCACGACGTTGTGCATAGACTTAGACATCTTCTCGATAGCCCAACCACACACATACTGACCATCTTCCAAAATAAACTCTGCATTATGGAAATCTGGTTGCCATGCTTTGAAAGCTTCTAAGTCAAGTTTATCATTCGATACAATATTGACATCAACGTGTATGGGCTGTACATCGTATTGGTCCTTAAGCCCAAAGCTTACAAATGTGTTTGTATTCTTAATGCGGTAAACGAAGTTACTGCGTCCTTGTATCATACCCTGATTAACAAGTCTGCGGAATGGCTCATCTTCGCACACTGCACCGAGGTCAAAGAGGAATTTATTCCAGAAACGGCTATAAATCAAATGCCCCGTTGCATGCTCTGTACCGCCAATATATAAGTCTACATGACGCCAATACTCATTAGCCTCCTTCCCAACTAGAGCCTGCTCATTGCGAGGGTCCATATAGCGGAGATAGTAGGCACTACTACCAGCAAAGCCCGGCATTGTGCTTAGTTCGTATGGATAGCCCTCTGCTGTATGCCAGCCCTCAGCACGACCAAGAGGCGGTTCACCCGTTTCTGTTGGGAGGAACTTATCCACCTCAGGTAGGCAGAGAGGTAATTGCTCTAGAGGAAGCACCTCAGCGATGCCGTCCTTATAATAGACTGGGAATGGTTCTCCCCAATAGCGTTGGCGAGAGAATATCGCATCGCGTAAGCGATAATTAACCTTAACACGACCAAGACCACGCTCAGTAATCAAAGCTTTAATCTTAGCTTGAGCCTCCTTAACACTTAGTCCATTTAGCAAATCGCTATTGACCATAGTGCCAGCCTTACTATCCTTGCTTTCGTCCCATTCGCTAGGATTGCTCTCCTCTTCGCCCTCAGGTATAACAACCTGCACAATCGGCAAATCAAAGTGGCGCGCAAAAGCAAAGTCACGGCTATCATGAGCAGGCACAGCCATAATAGCACCTGTACCATAGCCAGCAAGGACATAATCACTAATCCAAATTGGGATTTCCTTACCTGTAATAGGATTTATAGCGTATGAGCCACTAAAGACGCCGCTTACTCTGCGGTCTGCGATACGCTCTCGCTCTGTCTTGCGCTTAGTAGCCTGCAAGTACTCGTCTACAGCCACACGCTGAGACTCTGTCGTTAGCAGGGAAACAAGTTCGCTTTCAGGCGCAAGCACCATAAAGCTAACGCCATATATTGTATCAGGGCGAGTAGTGAAGACTGTTACTAATTCTTCACTTCCTGATATTGGGAACTTAACCTCTGCACCCTCACTACGTCCAATCCAGTTGCGTTGAGTTTCCTTAAGAGCTTCTGTCCACTCAAGGCTATCCAAGCTATTGAGGAGTCGCTCAGCATAAGCACTTACACGCAAACACCACTGACGCATAAGCTTCTGCTCTACGGGGTGACCGCCACGCACACTCAAGCCCTCGCTCACCTCATCATTAGCAAGCACAGTACCTAGAGCCGCACACCAGTTTACCATAGTATCTCCAAGGTAAGCCAAGCGATAGTTCATCAAGGTTGCGCTTTGCTCTGCCTTAGTCATCTGTTGCCATTGTGCAGCCTCGAAAGAAAGCTCTTCTCCTTGAGCCACATCTAGACCCGCAGTGCCATGAAGTTCGAAGTGCGCTACGAGCTCAGCGATGGGCTTTGCCTTAGCACTCTTATTATCGTAATACGACTGAAAAAGCTCCGTAAAAGTCCACTGAGTCCACTTATAGTACTCAGGATCACAAGTCTTGACTTCACGACTCCAGTCATAACTAAATCCAATCTTATCTAACTGCTCACGGTAGCGAGCTGTATTCACTTCTGTTGTTTTGGCTGGATGCTGACCCGTTTGGATAGCATACTGCTCAGCAGGCAATCCAAAAGCATCATAGCCCATAGGATGTAGAACGTTAAAGCCTCGTAGACGCTTATAGCGAGAGAAAATATCTGAAGCGATATAACCTAGAGGGTGACCAACATGCAGACCAGCACCACTAGGATAAGGGAACATATCTAGTACATAGTAGGGAGGACGAGAAGTATCTTCACTTACTTTATACAATTCTTGTTTACGCCAAGACTCTTGCCAGCGCGTCTCTATATCCTTAAAATTATACTCCATTTATACTTATTCTATTATTTCCTACAAAGATAATATATATAATACGAGTATTTGCATAAAATCAACACGAGAACACGGCTACACATTAAGAACAAAACCCAGAGCTTGCGCCCTGGGTCCTGAAAGATGTCGTGCCCGAAAGCACTATATATAAAAAAGATGTCGTGCCCGAAAGCACTATATATAAATAGGAGTGGTTTAGAAACGAATACCTATTGAGAGAGATGTTCTTAGCCATGCCCATGGAGTAGACATATCCTTAACAGATATCTTCTTATCCTTTGCATTAACTTCAACGTTCACGTCCTTAACTTGACCTTTTTGAACATCTTGAAGATGATCAGACATAAACTTCTCTAACTCTTTTTTCTGATCCTCACTAAGTTCATTCTTTGAAGTAAATGTACCAGAGAGGTTAAGCGTTCCCTTACCATAGTGTGCGCCAAGGATATTCCAGTCTAGTACAATGTTCTTCTTTTTGCCTAAGAACCATTGTACACCAAATCCTGCACCAAAACTATTAGTTGTCAAGTCCCCAGAAAAAGCAAGATTTACTTCCTTCTTCTTAGATGTTCCAGCCACAGTTGTAGAGAGTTCAGTCTTACCCTCTAATCCCTGCATAGTATACTTCTGATAACGATAGTAAGCCATTAAATAAAATCCCTTACCATAATTACCTCCTGTATACCAGCGAAGTTCAGGCGTTACCGCAAATGAGCCAACAGTTAGATTATTTACAAAAAAATCTTTCTTCTCAATAGACTCTGCAAAAGGAAGTTTGCTGTCGCTACGCTTAGCAATACCTACCTGCAAGCTCAAGTCTTTCGTTAGAATGCGTTCTGCTGAGAAACTATAGCTATTCAGCAAAGGAGATGTTACATTGGCTTTAATAATAGTTTTACCATCTAGGAGAGCCCCAGTGCTTGGGTTAAACTTTTCTTTCTGAGCAAACAAAGGAGCCGATACGGCAACAGCCAAGAAAAAAGATAAAAGTCTTTTCATACGATTAATTTAATTTTATTAAAATTTAAACAAAGATAATAATATATTCTAAACCAAACCTTTAATAAGACTAATAATTATACTGAAATATTGTGTGCGTTTCCTAAACTCAAAACCTCGGCGAAGTCTGTACAAACTTCAGCTGAAGTTTGTGCAGACTACACGTGAAGTTTATACAGACTTCGCCGAGTGCTGAACTTAAGTACGCGTAAGGATTAAAATAAGTACGTGTACTCACGAAAGTATGTACGCACACTCACGATAATGAATACACGTACTTACGACAATGAGTGCGCGTACTTATTGTTGCATTGTATGCCTAACAAAAGCATACTATAATTTCAAATAGATAAAATTGATAATAGTATCAAATAGGCAAAAGCATTAAATAACTTTTTCTCTAATATCTGTGTTTTATGCATAGAACTGCTAAATAAACAAGAGATACAATGATAAATATCAACTTACCTAAGAGCAATCTCCCTCGTGTAGTCATCGCAGGCGGTGGTTTCGGAGGACTCAAACTCGCACAAGAACTTGATGGCAAGGCTTTCCAAATAGTCTTGATTGACCGAGAAAATTATCATCAGTTCCCTCCGCTCATCTATCAAGTAGCATCGTCGGGGTTAGAGCCTAGTTCGATTGCCTTTCCCTTCCGCTCGGCTTTCCGTGGTAAGAAAGGTTTTATCTTCCGCCTAGCCAACATACTTGGAGTTGATGCGACTCGCAAAGTGTTGCAGACCTCTGTAGGTGATGTATCTTATGACTATCTCATTCTTGCCTGTGGCTGTAAAACGAATTTCTTTGGCAACAAACAAGTTGAGCAACATGCGATACCAATGAAAACGCTACACGAGGCAATGACCCTACGTAACCGCTTGCTCAAAAACATTGAGCAGGCATTACAGACTGATGACGAAGAGGAACGCAGGGCTTATCTCAATATCGTTATTGTGGGAGGAGGTCCTACGGGCGTAGAAATTGCTGGCGCACTAGCAGAAATGAAACGCTATGTCTTGCCTAAGGATTATCCTGAGGTTGGGCGTGATGAGTTTAACATTCATATCGTTGATGCGGCTCCACGACTATTGCAAGCCATGAGCGAAGGAAGTTCAGCCACTGCAGACAAAGAATTGAGTTCCTTGGGCGTAAAAATCCACCATGACACAAAGGTTGTTGATTACGATGGCTATACACTTAGGCTTGGCGATGGCAGCAGCATGCTCTCCAAGGCTGTTATTTGGGTAAGTGGCATAACGGCAAATGAGGTCACAGGTATCAAAGCAGAACTATTAGGACGTGGAGGTCGCATACTCGTAGACGGATACAACCGTGTAGAGGGCTTAGACGGAGTCTTTGCCATCGGAGACCAAAGCCTCATGCTTGCAGATCCACAATATCCGAATGGACATCCGCAATTAGCACAAGTAGCTCTCCAGCAGGCTAAGTTTCTTGCCAAGAATCTTAAGGCTCTCCAGCAAGGACATACGCTCACGCCTTTCCGCTATCGCGACCTCGGCACAATGGCCACTATCGGACGCAATAAGGCAGTAGCAGAGATTGGCAGTGCCAAGTGGGGAGGTTTCACCGCATGGGTACTATGGCTCGTTGTGCACTTAAAATCCATTTTATCAGTGCGTAACAAAATCTTTGTTCTCTTAAACTGGATTTGGAATTACATCACTTACGACCGCTCTCTCCGCCTCATCTTAGAGGGACGAGAAAAAGAGGAAGAGAAATCCCTGTAAATGATACCGTCGGACGGTCTCCCAAAGGACAAGTTTTACTTGTCCTTTGGTGGGGCTTTGCAGAATGCGGTAATCGCAAGGCATTGAGAATGAGGGCACAGGGAGTTTACTCTTGTAAATGACGGGGCCTGAATGTCGATAATAACGCAGCGAGTGCCGTATTATGCAATGGTGTCAAATACAATCAATATCTCTTGCAGTAAAATAGTTACATTATTACAGCAAGATTTAAGGGTAATTCTATTCAAGCATAAGCGCTAGATAGAGTTACTCTTTTCTTTTGACTACATAAAGAGATGAGAATGCCCCTATTATACAACAGGTTCATAGTGCATTTATCTATTTATGAGTATCTTTGCTAGGTCCTACTCGCAAGAAGAGTCAATCTCAACACCTTAGAAGCGTCAAGAGCAAAAGACAACATCTTAGGCGATGGACTTTAGGTAGAGTATATTTTGAATAATTAAATAATAGAAGATATATGAAGAACTTTGTAGAAGAGCTCCGTTGGAGGGGAATGATTCACGATATGTTTCCGGGGACGGAAGAGTATATGATGCAGCACCAAGTGGCTGGTTATGTCGGCATTGACCCTACAGCAGATTCTCTACATATAGGTCACCTCGTGGGGGTGATGATGCTCCGCCATCTACAGCAGTGCGGACATAAGCCTTTAGCGCTTATCGGTGGTGCTACAGGTATGATTGGAGACCCATCAATGAAGAGTGCTGAGCGTAACCTCCTCGACGCTGAGACGCTAGCGAAGAATATCGCAGGTATTAAGAAGCAACTATCTAAGTTCCTTGATTTTGATAGCGATGCCCCTAATGCTGCCAAGCTCGTCAATAACTACGACTGGATGAAGTCTTACAGCTTCCTTGAGTTCATTCGCGATATTGGCAAGCACATTACCGTTAATTATATGATGGCGAAGGACTCTGTTAAGAAGCGTCTTAATGGCGAGGGCGAAGGTATGTCATTCACCGAATTCAGTTATCAGTTGCTACAAGGCTACGACTACCTACACCTCTATCGTGAAGAAAACTGCCGTCTACAGATGGGTGGCTCTGATCAATGGGGTAACATTACTACGGGAACAGAACTTATCCGCCGTAAAGATGGAGGCGAAGCATACGCCCTAGTATGCCCACTCATCACAAAGGCTGACGGAGGTAAGTTCGGAAAGACTGAGAGCGGTAATGTATGGCTAGACCCTGAACGCACTAGTCCGTATGCCTTCTATCAGTTCTGGCTCAATGTGAGCGATGCTGACGCTGGTCGTTATATCCGCATCTTCACGACGCTCACACAAGAAGAAATAGAAGCTTTAGAAGCCGAACAAGCAGAGCAACCACACCTACGCCCTTTGCAGAAGAGACTAGCAGAAGAAATTACTGTACTCGTGCATAGCCGTGAAGACTACGAAGCAGCAGTAGAGGCTTCAAGCATACTCTTCGGTCAGGGGACAAAAGAAAACCTTCAGCACCTAAGCCCAGAGATGATAGCTAGCGTATTTGAGGGTGTACCTCAGTTCACTGTGAGCCGCTCTGTCCTCGAAGCAGGAGCTAAGGTGATTGACTTATTCACTGAGCACGCAGCTGTCTTCCCTTCTAAGGGTGAATTGCGTAAGCTCATCGCTGGTGGAGGTGTTAGCCTAAACAAGGAAAAGCTTAGTGACCACGAACAACTCATCGGCACAGGGGATTTGCTCGGCAATCGCTACCTCCTTGTGCAGAAAGGAAAGAAGAATTACTTTTTGATAACTGTAGAATAACGAATGCGCAAGCAGTTTATAACCCTACTTCTATGCCTAGGCTCTATCTTAGGAGCTCAGGCACAGAATGAACGCGCGAACCAGCGTGCCTACGCAAAGGCTCTTGATGTAATCGGCTCTTCTATGTCGATGCTCAACCACTACTTTGTGGATACGATTAACATCGATAAGATGAGTCGCCTTGGTATAGATGCTATGCTTCAGAGCTTAGACCCCTATACCGAGTACTACAGCAAAGAAGACAACGACAAATTAAAACTTCTTACCACAGGTGAGTATGCTGGTATTGGTGCTGTGATTACACAGCGTCCGGACTCAACGGTTATCATCAACGAACCTATGGAGGGTATGCCTGCCGCTCTTGCCGGGCTTAAAGCAGGCGACCGCATTCTTGAGGTTAATGGTAAGGATTACCGCAAAAGTACTAGCGATGTAGTGAGCGCAGCCCTTAAGGGTGCTCCCGGTAGTGCCATCACAATACTTGTACAACGCCTAGGAGAGGCTAAGCCTAGACGCATTAGCTTTGTTCGTAAAAAGATTGTCGTATCGCCTGTACCTTATTATGGGCTTACGCCTCGTGGCTATGGCTATATCAGCCTAACCAGCTTTACAAATTCGGCAGCGAATGAGGTTCGTTCTGCCCTCTTAGATATGAAGTCTAAGCACAATATCAAAGGACTTATCCTAGACTTACGTGGCAATGGGGGAGGTCTACTTGATGAAGCTGTTAAGATTGTTAGCCTCTTCGTACCCGAAGGCACTGTGGTCGTAAATACCAAAGGTCGCCCAGAGCTAAAGCTGAACGAAACTTTCCGTACTAAGCTTAAGCCTGTTGATACTACACTTCCTCTTGTAGTCCTTATCAATGGAGAGAGTGCCTCTGCAAGTGAGATTGTAGCAGGAGCGTTGCAAGATATGGATAGGGCGGTTATCGTAGGGCGCAAGAGCTTCGGTAAAGGGCTTGTGCAGTCTACACTATCTCTCCCTCATGAAGGAACTCTCAAGCTAACGACAGCTAAGTATTATATTCCGAGTGGAAGATGTATTCAGCGACTCGATTACCACGAAAGTCGTCTCGGTCGTGAGGCTAAAGAAACTCCTGATAGCCTGAAGGCTCTCTTCCATACTGCAGCTGGCAGACCTGTGAGAGATGCAGGGGGAATTGTTCCTGATGTGAGCATTCAGAAGGACTCACTTCCTACTATGCTCTACTACCTAAGTTATAATCCTGATGTCTTTGACTGGGTTACGAAATACACGCTCAAGCATGCCAAAATTGATAGTCCACAGGCGTTTACCCTCACAGACTCTGAGTATGCAGACTTTGTGGACATGCTTAAAAGCAAAAAGTTTGATTACGACCGTCAAAGCCTCAAGGCTCTTGACAAACTCAAAGAGATTGCCGAGTTTGAAGGTCATTTAGATGGACATGCCAAGATGCTTGTAGATAGTTTGCGCTCAGCCCTTGAACCTAATTTAGGTAAGGACCTTGAGAGCATGAAGACTCATGTTAAGAAATATCTTGAGGGAAGCATCGTATCTCGTTATTACTATCGCCGAGGAGTCATTGAGAGAGAGCTCATCGCTGACCCTATTATGAAAGAAGCCGACAGCCTACTCTCTGACGAAGTACGCTACCGCAACATCCTTAAGCCTAGTAAATAATGAAAAAGATATTTTGCCCTAAGTGCGATGAAGCCATCGTACTCTCTGCACAGAAACTGAAAGAACTCAAAGAGAGCGATGGCGAGCGTATGGCTATTGTGTGCCCTAGCTGCACACATCAGTTGCGCATACGGCTCAAAAGTGCTACCCAGAGCGATAATGAAGACGAGCGAGATAGCCAAAGCGAAAACTGGGGACACATCGTTGTTCTAGAGAATGTCTTTGGCTATAAACAATACTTTCCCCTAAAGAAAGGTCTTAATCATATAGGCAGACGTAATAAGGATACCAAGACAGATATTCCTATTATTACGGGCGACCCCTCTATGGACCGTCATCACTGCATCATTAAGGTAGGGCAAACGAAGAAGGGTAAAACCGTTTGGAGTCTCTCTGATTACGATAGCCGTGTAGGCACCTTTGTTGCTGGCGATTTGCTCGGACCTAAGGAACAGTACAACCTGCATGATGGCGACGTGTTCACTCTTGGAGCGACAAGCATTATCTTCTCTTCAGAGCCAATACCTCAAGAAGACTTAGGACAAGTAGAGGGAGAGGGCGTACACTAAACACAGAGCGCAAAGAATAATTATGCTTAATTGGTTCAGATTAACCAAGCCTCATAAAGAGACCAAGACATCTACTCACATTCTTAGTGAGGACTTCTTGAAAGCTCTTTACGAGCAAAGCCGTGAGTCTAAGCAGACCATTAGTTTAGAGAGCATTCGTGAGCAAGCCAATATCCCTCAAGATAAACTCGCAGAGGTCGTTGGGATACTCGCAATCTCCGAAGACATCATCGTTAGTCCTCTAGGCTTGACCCCATCGGGAGAACAGAGAGCACTCAGCCTTGTACGTGCACACCGCATGTACGAGAAGTATTTGGCAGAGCACTCGGGTTATGCACCCGAAGAATGGCACAGCAAGGCTGATGAGATGGAGCATAATCTCGGCAAGCAGGATAAGGAGCGCATTATGGCACTCCTCCGTAACCCTCTTTGGGATCCTCACGGAGACCCTATCCCTACGGAGCGTTATCAAATGCCTGAGTCTCACCGCACCATTGCTACTGAGGTCGAGGCAGGCTCTTGGTACAAAGTCCTACACATCGAAGACGATGATAAGAAGAGCTTCCGCCAAATCTCTTCAATAGGTCTTGCTAGTGGTACAACCATACAAATCTGTGCGCTCGAAGGGGAGCGAATTAAGCTCTTCTTAGACGGACAGTACTACTATCTACCCAAGACAGCCCTAAGAAGTATCACACTAGCAGCTCTTGATGACGATGATGACGATGTGCTTAGAGCACGCACTGTCTTGCCCCTCACAGCTCTTAAAGTCGGTCAGATGGCGACAATCGTTGCCTTATCGCCCGCTTGTGTTGGGGCTATGCGCCGTAGACTTATGGACCTAGGCTTCGTCAGAGGTAGCCAAGTGAGCATAGATATGCGCAGTCCTATGGGTAACCCTACAGCCTATGTCGTGCGTCAGACGGCTATTGCTCTACGTGAAGACCAAGCTCGCTTTATCTTGGTCGAAGGGATACAAGCAGTTCCCGAATAGAGTCTTGTCGGCTCTTCCTATTACTTAAACGGTTTACTACATTCATCATACTCGCAGGAGGTCTTAATATGTCCGATATTATCCGTCCTTTCCAAATCATGACCAAGGCAGCAGGCGCAAGCTGTAATATGCGTTGCGACTATTGCTACTATCTAGAAAAAGAAAATCTAAATCCTACGCACAAGCAGATTAGTCAGATGTCTGGTGAAGTGTTGGAGGCTTTTATTCGAAGTTATATTCAAGGGCAACCCGAGGGTGCGCCCGTTCTTTTTACGTGGCATGGTGGCGAAGCCTTATTAAGACCTAAATCATTTTACGAAGAGGCTTTACGCCTGCAAGCTAAGTATGCCGAGGGTCGCCCTATTGAGAATAGTCTACAAACAAATGGGCTATTGCTAACGGAAGATTGGTGTAGGTTCTTCCGAGATAATAATTTCCTGATTGGTATTTCCCTTGACGGCAATGAGAAGCAACACGATGCTTTCCGCCGTACCCTTGGCGGACAAGGTAGTTTCTCTGGTGTTATGCGTGGGCTAAACCTCTTACAGCGTCATGGTGTAGAGTACAACATACTCTCTACTATCAATAGCCACAATGCCAACGAACCCTTAGAATACTATCGTTTCATTAAAGGTATTGGGGCTAAATACATTCAGTTTACGCCCATTGTAGAGCGTATACACGAGGCAAGCAATCGCTACGAACATATTGAAGCGCCTTATATCGACCTCAAGGCCGAACTAAGACAAATGCACGACGGCTTAGGTGTGCGCATGGCACCCTATAGCGTACGACCTAGTCAGTGGGGCGATTTCCTTTGTATGCTCTTTGATGAATGGGTAAGGCAGGATGTAGGTGAAGTTTTCGTTCAAATCTTTGATGCAACCTTAGCAGGCTGGATGGGCGTAATGCCGGGGGTATGTACCCTAGCCCCTCAATGCGGACATGCTGGTATCATTGAGCATAATGGCGACGTCTTTAGTTGCGACCACTACGTATATCCTCGTTATAAGTTGGGTAATGTCTTAAACAGAGAGCTCTCGGATATGATGATGAGTGAGCGACAACAGACTTTCGGAGAAGCCAAACGCCTAGGGCTTACTGAGCAGTGTCGCTCTTGTACTTATCTCCACTTATGCCACGGCGAGTGCCCTAAGAATAGATTTGGACGCAGTCGTGATGGTGAACCCGGTCATAATTATTTGTGTAGTGGCTACTACGCTTTTTGGGAATACTCTGCGCCCTATATGGACTATATGCGACGCTGTCTGATGCTAGAGCAACCACCTAGCCTCATTATGGACAGACTCGCCAAGGGTCTACCCTTATGAGACCGTTGTACGGTCTCATAAAGGATAAGTAAGACTTGTCCTTTTGTGGAGCTTTGCAGAATGCGGTAATCGCAAGGCATTGAGACTGAAGGCGCAGGGAGTTTACTCTTGTAAATGACCAAGCCTGAATGTCGATAAT
>QWCF01000661.1_pt1 | contig 23382 bp, 25 predicted proteins | sample 1972521 | NCBI WGS metagenome assembly QWCF01 (sample SAMN09866715, study PRJNA288562) | Human oral metagenome isolate term4_saliva, whole genome shotgun sequencing...
CTCCTATGTTTAATTTATACGACTAAAAAGCACTATAAAATCCTGTTTCAGAATTTTATAGTGCTTTCTTCTATTTTTGAGACTTTTTGCCCAGCCTCAAAAAAAGTCTAACTTTTTGGGGTCACTTCATTTATGATGGATTTTTTACTTTAGCTCAAAGAAAATTTTTCTTTTTGAATTTTATAAGAGATGAGCGTAATTTCTAGTAGCAATTTTAATAGTTTAACTTCATAGGCAAGTTAGAATGCGTTTTCTTTCTTCTATGATATAATTTCAATATATGATAAAAATAATATGGATTAAGGAGCGGATGATTTTGAAAAAGGCAATGGTTATTATTAACCCTACCTCTGGAGGAGAACAAGCATTAAATTACAAAGAAAAAATTGAAAATAAAGTAAAAGAATATTTTGAAGTTGTTGAAACAAGAATTACTGAAAAAGCTTTAGATGCCACTCATTTTGCTGAAGAAGCAGCTAAAGAAAAATATGAGGCTGTAATTGTTTTCGGTGGAGATGGCACGGTGAATGAAGTTATTTCAGGGATTGCAGAAAAAGAATATATTCCAAAATTAGGGATTATTCCTGGAGGAACAGGTAATTTAATTACTAAATTAGTACAAATTGATCAAGATATTGATAAAGCAATCGAAAGTTTAGATTTTAATTTAACAAATAAAATTGATATTGGTAAAGCAAATGATCATTATTTTGGATATATCTTCAGTGTAGGTTCATTACCAGAAGCAATCCATAATGTAGAAATTGAAGATAAAACAAAATTTGGAATGTTTGCATATGCAATTAACACGGTAAAATCTGTTATTAGAGATGAAGTTTTTAATATTAAAGTTGAAACGGAAAATGGCAACTATGAAGGAGATGCTAGTCAAGTATTAGTGTTATTATCAAATTATTTCTCTGATAAAAAAATATTTGATGAAAACAAAGTAGGATATGCGAATATTTTAATTTTAAAAGATGCGTCTATTTTCTCTAAATTATCATTAATTCCTGATTTATTAAAAGGGGATGTGGTAGAAAACGATAGTATTGAATATATTAAAGCAAAATCGATTAAAATTTCTTCTGATATCGAAATTGAATCAGATATCGATGGAGATCAATCAGATGATTTACCAGTGGAAATTAAAGTGTTAGGAAATCATATTGAAATCTATTCATATCCAATTGAAGAAGAATAGATAGGATATTCAATCGTTCAAGTGAATTGAATGATGTTTTGCGTATATAAAATTCAAAAGAAAAAATTCCTTTTGTAGGCTAGGCCGCCAGCAGCCACCTTTGGTGTCTCATGGCTAAACTTCAAGCCTAGGTCTTGAAGTTTGCCTGTAAAAAAATCCATCTCATGATGGATTTTTTTACTTTAGCTACAAAGAAAATTTTTCTTTTTGAATTTTATAAGAGATAAGCGTAATTTTTAAACTGTTTTGATAATTATACAATTCTGTTCTAAAACTTAAATAGGGGAAACTAAATTATAAATCGAAAGATTAAAAATAGAGCTATTTCATTTTAGGAATGTTTATGGTAGAGTATATGCGTAGAAAGTTTGAAAGCGGTGGCAATCTCTTAATAAGGTAGGTGATGCTTATGAGCATTGAATTAAATCTACTAGGAAGGAGGTTGCGATTTGTCAAGCTATGAAGTAATGACATTGATGAGTGGTGTTATTTAAATCATTCAATAAGCCACCGTCTTTTTAACGGTCTACAAGAGAGTCGAGTTCGTGCTCGGCTCTTTTTGTATCTAAAGTATAACAGAATATGAAAAATATGCAAATAATTCTATCTGCATCTTACTTTTAGTTTGACTAATTCTATCGGAGAATCAGTTTGAGGCTCGAAATTTCTTTATGCTGCAATTAAAAACTCAAAAAGAAAAAATTTTCTTTGTAGTATTAATAAAAATCCAGGTTTCTGGATTTTTATAGGCAAACTTCGAGACCAAGGCTCGAAGTTTAGCCATGAGACTCGCTATGCGAGGCTGCTGGCGGCCTAGCCAACAAAGGGAATTTTTTCTTCTTGAATTTTGTAAGAGATGGATTCAGTTAAGCTTCTAAATTAAAATAGTTAATCAAGTAATGAGCTAATCCATCTTGATTATGTGGAAGTGGAGTAATATCGTCCGCAATTGCTTTTAGGCTATCAATGGCATTATTCATGGCAACACCGTGCCCAGCAAATTCAATCATTTCTAAGTCATTATCTTCATCACCAAAAGCTAAAACATCTTCTGTTGGAATTCCATAATAACGAGATAAATGTTGGATTCCTGTAGACTTATCAATACCATAAGTAACGATTTCTAGGCAAGGCATATCGCCTCCCCAAGTACGAACATCAATCGTGTGACCATAACGTTGCTTAATTTTTTCTTTAATGAAGGGTTGCTTTTCAATACTAGAAAAAACGGTAATGGCTGTTGGCTTTTCTAGTAATTGCGTATCTTTTTGTAATAAGATAGGTTGTTGATCTTTTGGATAGTAAGGTGAATCAGGAATATTTTCAATGGTAGCATATAAATGTTTTGAGCTTCGATAAGGACGCCCAGTTACAATGGCGATTTTATGCCCAAGTTCTGTTAAACGATGTAAGGTTTGAATCGTAATGGGATTAAACTCTGATTGGCCATTTAATGTTGTTCCATCTAAATCTAGTGCAATTAATTTTGGTTTCATTATTTCCTCCTATAGTAATCTATATAATCGATTTGATTGACGAAAACTTGTCAATTTAGTTACAATAACCTTGTAAGTATACCATATTTTTAAGAAAATATGAAAGAAGAGGTTAGTTATGATTATTATTCAAGAAAAAAACATTGAGCAAATTCCAATTTTAGAAATTGTTCAAGAAGAAAATAAAGATAAAATGATTCCGACAGTTGTTTGTTATCACGGTTGGACTGGAAGTAAGGAAAATTGTATTCACTATGGAGCAATGCTTGCGAAAAATGGCATGCGCGCAATTTTACCCGACCAGCTATATCATGGAAATCGAAAAACATCTGAATTAAATGGCTTTGAATTATGGGAAATTATTGGGCAAAATGTTAAAGAATTTCCAACATTAGTCGGAGATTATCAAAAAGAAAATTTAGTCGATAATAAAATTGGAGCAATTGGTTTCAGTATGGGTGGAATGACGACTTATGCGTTATTGAAACATTTTCCATTTTTATACGCTGCCGTTAGTTTAATGGGAAATGCAGATCCAGTTGAATTTGCAAAATGGTCGCTTACTTCTACTTGGATGAAAGATAAACCAGCAGTAGAATTAACTCCTGATTTAATGGATAAATATATTCCAATGTTACAAAGTTTATCATTAGCAGATAATCCTGAAACAATTGCAGGTCGCCCAGTATTAATTTGGCATGGACTAGAAGATAAAAAAGTACCATATGCATTAAACCGTGCATTTTATGATAAGATTAAAGACGAACCATATGCTAGTCGTGTGAAATGGATTGAAACGCCAGAAGTACCACATTTTGTAACATTTAAAGCTATTGAGGCATCTGTAGAATTTTTAAAAGAATCATTAGTAGAGGAGTAATCGTATGAGTGAAACACCAGAATCAATGAAGGAAAAAATTTTAGAAGCGTTAGAAACAGTGATTGATCCTGAATTAGGAATTGATATTGTTAATTTAGGATTAATTTATGGAGTAGAGCTAAATGAAGAAGGACATTGCCAAGTGAATTTAACACTAACAACAATGGGATGTCCATTAGCTGATATAATTACAGATGAAATTCATCGTGCATTAAAGGAAATCGAAGAAATCAAAACGATTGATGTTAAATTAGTATGGTATCCAGCTTGGTCTCCAGAAAAAATGTCTCGTTATGCGAGAATTGCATTAGGAATTCGATAATGAAATAAAAAGAAGGCTTAAAATCATGAGTAGATTTTAAGCCTTTTATAGTATTTATGTTAGTTATTTTAATCTTCACCCGGTCTCATTGGTCGTTTATATTTACTTTTTGCTTCTTGACGAATGACTGTTTGAGGACTCTTTCTTCCAGAGTTATACGTTTTAAAAATTTCTTGCATACGTTGATCATCAAATAATTCAAGATTTTTGTCGACAAAATGCATGGCATCTTGTTGCCAATCTGAATGATAATAATTAAATAGTTCTGCAACAGCCATTCTTTTATCTGTAGCACTTCCTTGGAAGTTTGGATCTGTAATTTCTACTAAATATTGTTGCATTTTTGCAATTTTTTCTTTATCAAATTCAACCATAAATCTTCGCCTCTTTTCGTTTGTATTGTAACATAATTTGTAGGGCTAAAAAAGAGAAATGTTACCGCTATTTTTAGAGAGTTTATAAATTTTTCTGATGGTATTACTGTTATATTATTGTATATTTTAGTATACTATAAAATTGAGTATGTATATAGAAAAGAGGACTACAATGGCGAAGGATATGACATCTGGAAATCCGATGAAATTAATTTCTCGGTTTACGTTACCCTTATTAATTGGGAATGTTTTTCAACAATTTTATAATATGGCAGATACTTATTTTGTTGGTAGATATATTGGTGTACAAGCACTTGCAGCTGTTGGTTCAACCGGAAGTATTGTATTTTTTATTATCGGTTTTGCCATTAGTATGACCGCGGGTTTAGCGATACCTCTTGCCCAAAAATATGGGGCTAAAGATATGCAAGGAGTAAAAAGAAGTTTCTATGTTTCTACTTTAATTTCTATAGGAGCAACGATATTATTGACGACATTCAGTATGCTATTTTGTCGTCAAATATTAGAAATAATGCAAACTCCTCCAGAAATTATTGGCTATGCTTATGAATATTTAATGGTAATTTTTGCAGGGATTTTTGCTCAAATTGCTTTTAACTTATTATCAAATATTATTCGAGCCATTGGAGATGCAATTACGCCGCTATATTTTTTAGTTTTATCTTGTATTTTAAATATATTGTTAGATTATGTATTTATTGTTCATTTTAATATGGGAGTTGGAGGTTCTGGCTTTGCAACTGTAGTAAGTCAATTATTCTCTGCTATTTGCTGTTATATTTATATTAAAAAGAAAATTCCAATTTTACATATCGAAAGAGAGTCACTACAGTTTACAAAAGATTTCTTATGGCATCATATAAATATTTCATTCCCAATGGGATTTCAATCTTCTATTATTGCGATTGGAACAATCACGGTTCAAATCGTTTTAAACCAATTAGGGCATGAAGCAGTAGCTGGCTATACAGCTGCACAAAAGATTGATCAATTAGGAATATTACCAATGATGTCATTTGGAATTACAATGGCAACTTATTCTGCTCAAAATTATGGAGCAAAATTATATGATCGTATTTGGAAAGGGGTTAGAGATTGTATTAAACTGTCCCTTACGTTTAGTTTTTGTGTAGGCTTTATTTTAATTCTATTTAGTCCACATTTTATGAGGATGTTTGTAGGTTTAGGGCATGAATCGGTAGTGGAATATGGCAGACTTTATATTTTAGCGAATTCTTCATCCTATGCTATTTTGTCTTTATTATTTATTTATCGTTATACATTACAAGGGGTAGGAAAAACTGTGATTCCAACCATTGCAGGAATGATGGAGTTAATGATGCGTGTGTTTGCAGCATTAGTGTTAACAAAAGCTTTTGGCTATATAGGGTTAACAACGGCTAATCCTTTAGCATGGTTTGGTTCCTTAGTTCCATTAGCCATTACGTATTATGCATTTAAAAGAAAATTTCAACGTTACAGATAATTAGAGGAGGGGTATGGATGAAATCAGATATTCAAATTGCTCAAGGAGCTGTTATGAAACCAATTCGTGAAATTGCTTCAAGTATTGGTTTGGAGGAAGAACAAATTGAGTTTTATGGGAAATATAAAGCTAAAATTGATGTGAATCAAATTTCTAAAGAAAAAAATGGTAAATTAGTATTAGTGACAGCTATGAGTCCAACTCCTGCTGGAGAAGGAAAATCAACCGTTACGATAGGGTTAGCAGATGCTTTAACCAAATTAGGTAAAAAATCAATTATTGCGCTTCGTGAACCTTCATTAGGACCTATAATGGGTATTAAAGGAGGAGCTTGTGGTGGTGGATATGCGCAAGTTATTCCGATGGAAGAAATTAATTTGCATTTTACAGGAGATATGCATGCATTAACTTGTGCTACAAATGCATTAGCTGCATTTATTGATAATCATATTTATCAAGGAAATGAATTACAAATTGATAGTAGAAGAGTTATCTGGAAAAGAGCAGTTGACTTAAATGATCGAGCATTACGACAAGTGATTGTAGGATTAGGAGGTCCAATTCAAGGAGTTCCTCGTGAAGATGGATTTGATATTACGGTTGCGAGTGAAATGATGGCGATTTTATGCCTAGCAATAGACTTAAAAAACTTGAAACAACGATTAGAAAATATTGTTATTGGCTATACTTTTGAAAAAAATCCAGTTACTGTCAAAGACTTAAACGTTCAAGGGGCTTTAACATTATTACTAAAAGATGCGTTAAAACCAAATTTAGTTCAAACCTTAGAACATACGCCTGCCATTGTCCATGGTGGACCGTTTGCCAATATTGCACATGGATGTAATAGTGTCATTGCGACAAATGCTGCTCTAGCGCTTGGAGAAATTGTTGTAACAGAAGCTGGATTTGGAGCTGATTTAGGGGCTCAGAAATTTTTAGAAATTAAAGTTCCCCAATTACAAAAGGCTCCCGATGTAGTTGTCATTGTGGCGACGATTCGTTCGCTTAAAATGCATGGAGGAGTTTCCCTGTCTGGATTAACAGAAGGAGAAAATTTAGAAGCTTTAGAAAAAGGCTTTGCTAATTTAGAAAAACATATTGAAAATATGACGGAACATTATGGACTTCCATCAGTTGTTGCATTAAATGAATTTGTAACAGATAGCCTACAAGAAAAAGAATTAGTACAAACTCTTTGTCAGAAAAAAGGGATTTCTTGTATTTCTACTTCTGTTTGGGAAAATGGTGGAAATGGTGGAGTAGCATTAGCTAAAGCAGTATTAGACTTATTAGAACATTCAACACCTCAATTCCATTCAGTCTGTGAAGAAAATAGTACGATTGAAGAACAACTGGAAGCTATTGCAACTAAAATTTATGGAGCCAGTTCTGTTCAATATACAAAAGAAGCGAAATTACAATTAAAACAGTTAGAGAAAAATGGTTGGAATTATTTACCAGTTTGTATTGCGAAGACGCAATATTCCTTCTCAGATGATGTGTCTTTATTAGGAAGACCTACAGGATTTGAATTAACAGTTCGATCTCTCGTTCCTAAATTAGGGGCAGGCTTTGTTGTAGCTTTAACGGGTAATATTTTAACAATGCCAGGACTGCCAAAGAAACCAGCTGCATTAGAGATGGATGTATTAGAAGACGGTAGAGCGACCGGTTTATTTTAATCATAAAAGGAGAGTATTATGAAAGATTTTCGTGTAGATCATTTGAAAAAAACATATGGTGCTAAAACATTATTAGCAGATGTTTCGTTCATTATTAATGAAGGAGAACATGTTGGCTTAATTGGTCAAAACGGTACAGGAAAAAGCTCGCTATTAAATATTTTAGCAGGAATAGATGAAGCAGAAAGTGGTACGATTACTTGTTCAAATGATTTTAGAATTGGGTATCTTTCACAAAATCCTTCTTTAAATCCTGAACATACGGTATTTGAAGCCATTTATCAATCAGATAATCCATTATTGAGCTTAGTTCACGATTATGAATGGAGTGTCGAACAATTACAACAGCATCCACAAGATGAAAAATATTTAAAACAATTTGAAGCATTGGAACAAAAAATGAACCAAGTGGATGGCTGGCAATATGAAGTGAAAATTAAATCCATTTTACAACACGTGGGAATTGAAGATATTCATCAACAAATTTCTACATTATCTGGTGGTCAAAAGAAACGAGTTGGTCTTGCCAAAGTTTTAATGGAAGAGCCGGATTTATTATTATTAGATGAGCCGACAAACCATTTAGATATGCAAGCTATTCAATGGTTAGAACAATATTTAGCTTCGTACAAAAGTTCCTTATTATTAGTAACCCATGATCGTTATTTCTTAGAACGTGTTGTAGACCACATGTTTGAATTAACTCAAGGGAGAATTGAAGCGTATGATGGGAATTATCAATCCTATTTAGAACAAAAATCTCAACGAGAACAAATTGCGCAAAAAATGTCTCATAAACAGCAAAGGTTATACCAACAAGAATTACAATGGATGAGACAAGGTGCTAAGGCAAGAACAACTAAACAACAAGCTAGAATTCAACGATTTGAACAATTAGAAAAAGAAGTGAAACAAACTGATTCTAAAGAATCTCTAGCCATTCGTTTTGATCAAACAAGAATTGGAAAACGAGTGTTTCAATTAAAAGATGTCAGCTTACAAATTGGAGATAAGTCAATTGTTCGTTCATTAGAGTGGATTATTCAAAGCCAAGCTAGAGTTGGAATTGTTGGGGAAAATGGAGTCGGAAAATCTACATTCCTAAATGCTCTTGCTGGTCTATATCCATTTAGTGAAGGAGAAATGACTGTTGGAGATACCGTTCGCTTAGCTTACTATAAACAACAAGATGAAGATATTCCAATGGATAAGCAATTAGTACAATATTTAAGAGAATATGCCGAAGAAGTTCGCCAAAAAAATGGTGAAGTAGCTTCGATTACGGAATTACTAGAAACATTTTTATTCCCTCGCTATATGCATGGGGCGTTGATTGGGACGTTATCTGGTGGAGAAAGAAGAAGATTATATTTATTACGTCTACTAATGACGAAGCCAAATGTCTTATTACTCGATGAACCGACGAATGATTTAGATATCGATACATTAACCGTTTTAGAAGATTATTTAGAAGAATTTAATGGCGCTGTCATCGTAGTTTCTCACGACCGTTATTTCTTAGATAAAACAATAGATCAATTATTTGTCATTAAAGGACAAGGAAATACAGAATTGTATTATGGTTCCATGAGTGATTTCTTAGCAAAACAGGGTGAGTTAACAGTAGAAGAGACTAAGACAGTTGAAGTTCCAAAAGTGACAGAACCCTCAAAAGCTTCCACAACAGAAAAAGCTAAAAAGATGACATATCATGAGAAAAAAGAATGGGAAGAAATCGAAGGGAAAATTGCTGGATTAGAAGCATCCATTGAAGAAATTCAAGAAGCAATGAACCAACAAGCACAAGACTTTGCTAAATTACAAGAATTACAAACACAATTAGAAACATTAGAAGAAGATTTAGCTAATGCCTACGAAAGATGGGAATATTTAGCTGAATTCGTTTAACAGTAGGGAGCCATCGGATGAAACAATATTTAGAATTATTAGAAAAAATTAAACAAGAAGGAATCGAAAAATCAGACCGTACTGGTACAGGGACAAAAAGTATTTTTGGGTATCAAATGCGATTTGATTTATCAAAGGGATTTCCAATTTTAACAACGAAAAGAGTTCCATTTGGACTCATTAAAAGTGAATTATTATGGTTCATTAAAGGTGATACTAATATCCGTTATTTATTACAACATAATAATCATATTTGGGATGAGTGGGCTTTTAAACGTTATGTAGAGTCTCCTGATTATACGGGAGAAGATATGACAGATTTTGGTCGTAGAAGTTTACAAGATCCAGAATTTAAAGAAGTGTATGAAAAAGAATTAGAAACATTTTGCCAAAGAATTTTAAATGAGGATGACTTTGCTGCAAAATATGGAGAATTAGGAAACATTTATGGTTCACAATGGAGACATTGGAAAACGACTCAAGGGGAAACCATTGACCAATTAGCGCAAGTGATTGAAATGTTGAAGTCATCTCCTGATTCAAGAAGATTATTAGTATCGGCATGGAATCCAGAAGATGTTCCAAGTATGGCATTACCTCCATGTCACACAATGTTTCAATTTTACGTTGCAGATGGCAAGTTGAGCTGTCAATTATATCAACGTAGTGCAGATGTTTTTTTAGGTGTGCCATTTAATATTGCGAGTTATGCATTATTGACGCATTTAATTGCTAACGAAGTAGGATTAGAAGTTGGAGAGTTTGTTCATACATTAGGAGATGCGCATTTATATTTAAATCATTTAGAACAAGTGGATCTTCAATTAAGTCGTGAAACGTATGAGTTACCACAATTAGTGTTAAAACATCCTGAAAAATCATTATATGATTTAGAAGTTGCAGACGTTGTATTAGAAGGATATGAATGTCATCCAACGATTAAAGCACCGATTGCTGTTTAGTCTAAAGGAGGAAATTACATGTTAATTTATATTTGGGCACAAGATGAAAATGGTGTGATTGGTAAAAAAGGAGTTTTACCATGGCATTTACCAAATGATTTGAAATTTTTCAAAGAAGTAACTTTAGATCAAACGATTGTAATGGGGCGCAATACATTTGAAGGTATGGGAAAGAGATTATTACCAAGAAGACATAGTATTGTTGTTTCCAATGTTGAGGATTATGATGCTAATGGAGCAGAAGTGATTACCGATGTTGAAACGCTAATCGAAGATGCCAAACATGAAGATATATACATTATTGGTGGAGCTGTATTATTTGATTCTTTAAAACATCAAGTAAATACACTTTATTGCACAAAAATTCATGAGCAATTTGATGGGGATACTTATTTCCCGCAAGATTTTCCATGGGAAAAATTTGTAAAAGTCAAAAGTATGGATGGAACAGTGGATGAAAAAAATATTTATCCACATACCTTTGAAATTTATCAAAAAATTGAGGATGAATGATGACGACTTGGGATGAAATTTTAGCAGAAGAAATGAAAAAAGACTATTATCAGCAGTTACAAGCTTTGGTTCAAAAAAGGAGAGCAGAAGTCAGAGTATTTCCTGAAGAAAAGAATGTTTTTAATGCTCTTGAACTCACGCCATTTGAATCGGTGAAAGTCGTCATTTTAGGGCAAGATCCTTATCATGGATTTGGACAAGCTCATGGATTAAGCTTTTCTGTTCAAAAAGGAATTCCACTTCCTCCATCTCTAAAAAATATTTATAAAGAATTACAAGAGGATATTGGGGGAGAGCTTCCAACAGAAGGAGATTTATCTCATTGGGCAAAACAAGGAGTATTATTGTTAAATACCGTTTTAACAGTAGAAGAAGGAAATGCGAATAGTCATAAAGGAATGGGATGGGAAAGATTAACCAATCGTCTCATTGAGTCTTTAAATGAATTGCCTCATCCAGTAATTTTCATCCTTTGGGGTAAACCAGCTCAGGATAAGGAAAAACTGATTACAAATCCGAATCATGTCCTGCTAAAAGCACCGCATCCAAGTCCATTATCGGCTTATCGAGGATTCTTTGGAAGTAAACCATTTAGTAGAGTAAATGATATCTTAATCCAACACGGACAAACTCCTATTCGTTGGAAGGAATAAAAATAAAAGGAGAATAATATGAAAAATCGTTTTTTTAAACTTTTTCTTTTATGGATGACGGCTCTAACATTTGTTGCTTGTTCACCGAATACTCAAAAAGAGAAGCAAAAAGGAACCAATACGACAACTACTCAGGTTGAGCAATCACAAAATTTGCCTGATTCTCTGTTACCATTTAAACGAGCAAAACAATTGGCATTAGGAGAATTGGATTCTTATAAACGCTCAACTCAGGCACATATTCAATTACGATATGATGATAAGCCAACAGAACAAAGAGAAAGCAAAATTAATGTTGATCCAGTTGGTTGGCATAACTTTAAATTTCCAATTGATTATTCAGGAAAAGAAGCATGGTTTATGAATCGAGGACATTTAGTCGGATATCAATTTAGTGGATTAAATGATGAGTTGAGAAATTTAACTCCGATGACGGCTTATTTAAACACGGGAAGTATGACAGGTACGGATGAAAAAAATCCTGTTGCAATGTTATTTTATGAAGAAAAATTAGCTGCATGGTTAAAGCAAAATAAAAATGCATGGTTAGATTATCGTGTAACACCACTTTATACGGATTCAGAATTAATTCCACGCCAAGTAGAGTTGCAATATGCAGGAATTTCAGCCAATGGAAGATTGATACCAATTCGATTTAATACTTCTATTGAAGAAGTGAATGAAGATGGAACTACTCGAGTTATTTTGAACAATGATGCACCAAATGGAACATTGGATTATCAAACAGGGATGGCAGAAGCAACTCTTCAAAGTGAGAAACAAGAAAAAACTCAGCCTGAATCTAAGAACAAAAATGATCGTACCGTGTACGTTGCAAATGAAGGAAAAGCAACCGTTTATTGGTATGATAAAAATCGTATGCCTACAAAAACGAACAAAGCAAAAGTAGTTGAAATGAGTGAATCTCAAGCAAAAGCACAAGGGAAGACTCATGCGGAAAAAGAATAAATAAGAAGTATGACTTCTCTGAAGTAGTAAAGGACTCCATGCTACTTCGGAGGGTCTTTTTTTTCTTGTAAATTTTATAAAAAGTGATACTATTACATTTATAGTATTAAATTTCTAATATAACGAGGTGAATACATGAGTCAACCTTTAATCGAAGTGAAAAATATTCATAAACGATATGCAAAACATCATGCCTTAGATAATATATCGTTCAATATTTATGAAGGTAGAATTTGTGGCTTGATTGGTGAAAATGGAGCAGGGAAAACGACATTAATTCGTATTATTTCTGGACTAATTAAACAAGATTCTGGAGAAATTGTTGGACTAAAAGGATGTAAACTAAGTTCGATTGTGGAAGCACCAGCTCTTCATTTGAATCTTTCCGCTTATGATAACTTACACTATCAATTATTACTATGTGGAGAAAATCCTTCTCATGAAAAAATAGAGGAAGTATTAAATTTAGTAGGGTTAGCCGATGTGGATCCAAAGAAAAAAGCCAAAGATTTTTCTTTAGGTATGAGACAACGATTAGCGATAGGATTAGCGATTATTGATTCACCAAAATTATTAATTTTAGATGAACCGATTAATGGATTAGATCCAAAAGGTATTAAAGATATTCGTGATATTTTAGCAACTTTAAAAAATGATTTTAATATTACGATTTTAATTTCTAGTCATATTTTATCTGAATTAGATCTTATTGCAGATGATTATGTTATTATGAGTAAAGGAAAAGTTATTCAGGAAGACTCAAAATTAGCTATCTTATCTTCATTAGCCAATAAAATTATTGTTTCAACAGCGACTAATCATACAGCGATTGAAATTTTAACAGCAAATGATTGTGACTGTACTCTTTTACCTGACAAAATAGAAGTGACTCATACATCCCTTACAATTAATCAAATCATTGATGTATTAAGAGAAAATCAGATTGAAATTTTTGAAATTTATAAAGAACAAGTTTCTTTTGAAGAATATTATTTTAATTTGGTTGAAGGAAGGTAAGCGTAATGATGTCAAATTTTAAAGCAGATATTTATAAAATTAGAAAAGAAAAAGTCTTTTCTATCTCACTTTTTCTATGTATTTTATTAGAATTCTTATTTACATTTGTAATGAGAGAAAAGAGTGGGGACACTGGAGTCATCTTCACTTTATCGACTTCAACAGCTTTTCTTCCCTTATTATTCATTGCAGTAGATTTATTCGTTTGGGGAGAAGACTTTGTATCTAGAACGATTAATACACAAATTATTAAATCCAGTAGTCGGTTTTCCTTATTTATTTATAAAGTTGTGACGACGATTTTATATTCAACAGTGCATTTATTAGTAGCTTATTTATCTGTAGCAGTATTTAGAGGAATTTTTGCAGATAGTGTCTCTCTATCGACAGTGTGGAATATCGCAGTGTACCAATATCCTTATTACTTATGTATGATGTTCTTGTCTATTTTCATTTTTAATTATGTAGATAAGGTAAATTATGCGCAATTAATTTATGTAGTGATTGTCATTTTATTTGATAATTTAGTAAGTTTTTCGATGGCAAATGTAATTGATCCTGAATTATTAAATCACTTTTTACTCTTCAACCAATTAAAGACTGTTACAGGTAGTGGAGAGTTTTTAACGCTATCCGTTATGATTGCACTTATTTTTAGTGTGTTATACATTATTTTTAGTTATTATTTATTTAATGAACGAGAATTTAAGTAAGGAGAAAGCTTATGAAGAAAATTTTACCATTTATCGTTTTTTTCCTAGTTATTGTAGCATTTGCATTTTATATGACTTATAGCAATGCAAAAACAGATTTTGATTTTACACAGACTTGGGAATTACAAGAAAATGCGAAACAAAAAGTAGAAATTTATGGAACAGAGCAAAATGTGGAATTATCGATTCAAACAAAAGTAACCGTATCAGGAAAAATTTCAAAAACTTCTGTGAATACAATTAAAGATACAAAATCAAACGAAGAAGGATTGTATATTCCAATCTCAAAACATGGGTTTCGATTATATACTTCTCAATTTGGAAAAGATACATTAAAAATTACGGTTGAATTAGCAAAAAATCCTGACCCTTATGAAGTGTTTTTAGATACCGTTAGTGGGGAAGTAAAAGTGAATGTTCCTCAAACATTTGATGGGAAATATGACATCATGTTGAATAATGGAGCTAAATTAACAGAAAAACCTGAAACAAAAGAAACAAGTGCAAGTGTCATTAAAGTGGATGCTTATACGGACGTAACGATTGTAAAAGGAAAATAAATAAAGCGAAAGAGCCTTCGAAGAGAAAACGAAAGGCTCTTTTTTAGGAGTGTTTATATTTCTAATTTAATTCTTCTCTAAACGCTTCAATTTCTTCAATAGATAATCCTGTATGTTTTTGGATTTCTTCTATTGGTAAGTTCATTTTGAAGCATATCATGACTTGCCCTTTCCGTTCTCCGAGAGCTACGCCTTGTTGACGCCCGATTTCAATCCCTTGTTCAATTCCTTCTTCAAGTTGGTGTTTCATGACTTGATAGTATACGTCTTCATATTTTTCCATTAGTTCTGCAAGCCTCCGTTCTTCACCTGATAGATTTGAGAAGTTCACTATTTTTTGTGCTTCTTTTAATCCTCTGCTTGATTCTGGCTTAATTGTACCATTTTCCTCCAATAAGGTTGGTGTTTTTTATTCCTGATTTCTTTATGACAAGCTAAGTTAGTTAATCCAATCTCTACTAGTGCTTCTTGAAATTCTTGGAATACTGTAAAATTGGTAACAACAATAGAAATAATCGATTTTGCACTTTCTGCTTTATAGTTTTGAGTATAAGTGGTTGCCATGTAGTTAAAGATACGTTCAAAAAAATCTTTATGCTGATAGAGTTGCATTTCTATCATAATTTCCATTCCATCTTCCGTAGTAGCTGCTACATCAACAATCGTACTGTACATAACAGGGTTCAGATTTTCTATCGTTTTCTGATAAGTTTCAATCTGATATGGATTTGTTGGTCTAACATTTGTTAGCTTCATTCCCGTAACTGCCTCGATGAAGTCTTCCAGAATATATTCCTTTCCTGTTGTTGTCATCATTTTTTTGAAGAGTAGGTCGTTTGTTGGTTTGATTTTCATACTGATTCCTCCTTTATTAGTCTCTTCACTTATAGATACGAAATTTTTTCCAAATTTTAATTTTTTTACTGCAACTTTTTCAAATAATCCCTTGTGTATTTATTGTTTTGCGCCGTTGTGCTATAATCATCAAGGAATATCTGAATAAAAGAGGATTTTTAAATGAAAAGATTAACGACAGAAGAAGTTAAACAAAGAGAATTAGCCATTCTTTTAGCAGTGGATGAGTTTTGTAAAAAGGAAAAATTTCATTATTTTCTTAATTATGGGACATTAATTGGTGCAATTCGTCATAAAGGATTTATTCCATGGGATGATGATATTGATATTATGATGCCAAGAAAAGATTATGAACGTTTTAAACGTGAATTTTCATCTTCTCAATATGAGATTTTATCATTAGAGAATAATGTAGATTACTATAATAATTTTATTAAAGTAGTGGATAACCAAACAGTTATTACAGACACAAGAAATCGTAAAACTTATAAGAGTGGAATTTTTATCGACATTTTTCCCTATGATCGATTGGATGATTTAAAAGCAGTGGATAAAACTTATCAGTTAGAAAGTTTCAAATTATTATCATTCAGTAAGCATAAAAATATTGTGTACAAAGATAGTTTGATAAAAGATATCATTCGTACATTTTTCTGGACAGTATTATTGCCTGTGTCTCCAAGAAGATTTGCGTATAAAATTGAAGAAGTGATTCAACAATATACAAGACCAAATGGAAAATATGAATGCTTATTAGCTTCTAAATTAAAAGAAAAAGAAGTATTTGAAGCAGGGATTTTCGATGAAGTGTTGGATGGAGAATTTGAAGAACATATTTTCCCGATTCCAAAAGAATATGACCGATTATTAACACAATATTATGGAGATTATTTAACATTACCTCCAATTGAAAAACAAACCAATCCACATGAATTGGAAGTTTATTTAAAAGAAGAGGAGTAACATGATGCCAAAGTATTTAACAAAAGAAGAATTAAAGCAAACGCAACTAGATATTTTAAAATACATTGACCGTATTTGTAAGGAAAATGATATTCGCTATTTTGTCAGTTATGGAACATTATTAGGAGCTGTTCGTCATAAAGGATTTATTCCATGGGATGATGATATTGATATTTCTATGTATCGTTCTGAATATGATAAATTTATTCAAGCAGTTGAAAAAGATCAACATCCATATTACAAAATTTTAAGTAAGGAAACTTCTGATTGGTATTTCCAAAATTTCCTAGTAGTGACAGATGAACGTACGGTTGTAGAAGATCACATTAAAGTGGATCGTCATGATACAAGTGTCTTCGTAGATGTTTTTCCTATTGAACGTTATGATGATGTCAAATTAATCGATAAGGCTCATTTAATGGCAACGTTACGAATGATTGCATACATTAAATTACAATATGTCCAATATGGAGATAGTCAGTTAAAAGATATTTGCCGTAAAATCATGTGGTATGCCCTACGAATTGTTAACCCACGTTGGTTTGGAAATCGTATCGATGCCTTAATTAAAAAATATCGTAAAGAAGATGGACAATATGAAGGGCTTGTTGGTTGCGGTAAAGACGGTCGAAAAGAAGTATTCCCTCGTGGAACTTTTGAAGAATTAATTGAATTACCATTTGAAGATATGATGGTTCCTGCACCAAAAGAATATGATGTATTTCTTTCTTTTTATGTCTATGAAAGTGTAGTAAAAGAAGAAGAGTAAGGAAAAAATTTCCTTAATTCTTATGAATTGGTTAATATCTAGGATATTTGTTTCTATCTTTGCATGAATTTGCTATACTATCTCCAGTAAAATGAGGTGAATTATGAAAAATATTAAAGTAAATGCTATCGCAAACCTTTTAATGCGAGTATTAAATATTGTTTTTCCACTAATTACAGGTCCCTATATTGCCAGAATTTTAAATAAAACAGAGTATGGGTATTTCAATATTACGAATACTTTCATATTTCCTTATTTTGTACAGTTATAACAACGATTGTATATTTTATCATTACTTTCCAGATGGAAGGTGCTCCCGTATTAAAAACATTGTATTACATTATGGCGATACAAGTATTTGCACAGTTTTTAAATATTGAATGGATGAATGAAGCATTTGAAAATTATACGTTTATTTTGTATAAGACTTTATTTATTCGAATCTTTATGCTTGTTTCTATTTTTACATTTGTAAAAACAGAGCATGATATTGTGCCGTATGCCTTTTTAATGTCCATTGCGACACTGTTAAATTATTTAGCAAGTTTCTTCTGGATTAAAAAAGAAGTCCACTTTGTTGGCGTTCAGTGGAAAGATGTTAAAGCAGTCATTCAACCGTTAATTGCTATCCTTTTATTAGCAAATGCAGGGATGCTTTATACGTATTTAGATCGAATGTTTTTATCTTCCATTGCTTTACCAGAATATGTATCGTATTACACGATTGCTCAAACATTAGTATTTTCTATTTCTGGAGTCATTAGTGGAGCCGTGAGTGTTAGTATTCCAAGACTTGGCTATTATTTAGGAATTAATGATAAGAAAGCCTATGATGATTTAGTCAATAAGGGCGGAAGAATTTTTATGTTCTGTATTACGCCGTTAAATTTTGGATTAGCTATTTTAGCAAGTCATGCAACTGTATTATATGCAGGGGAGCAATATTTAGATGCTAGCTTTAGTGTGTTCCTATTTGCTCTTCGTTCCATTCCATGGGCAATGGCATTAATTTTAGAAAATCAAATTATTTTTGTACAAGGATATGAAAATAAATTAACGATGTTCTACTTTATTGGTGGAGGATTAAACTTAGTGTTGAACTCCATTCTAGCTGTTGTTGGGATTACAAAACCAGAATGGTATATTTTAACAACAATTGTAGCTGAATTATTAGTTATCGCATTAGACATCTTATTAATTAACAATAATAAGTTAATCGATTTAAGAAAATTATTTATACATGCGGGTAAATATGTTCTTTATTCATCAGGATTTTTTATTATTTATGGGTTGATTTCTTGGATTCACCCAATTGAAATGGTCGTGAATGGGGCATTGCTTATCAACATTTTTGTAACAATTGTTAGCTGTGTCATTTATTATGTAGTTGTATTAGCACTTGTCAAAGATGAAATTTTCTATGAAGTGATTCATGCTGTAAAAAATAAAGTATTGAAGAGAGGATAAGCTATGAGTGAATTAATTAGTGTCATTGTTCCTGTATACAATGTCGAACAATATTTAGAAAAATGTGTTCAATCGATTCAAACACAAACTTATTCAAATTTAGAAATTTTATTAGTTGATGATGGTGCAACTGATTCAAGTGGACATCTCTGTGATGAATTAGCAAGTCAAGATGAGCGAATAAGAGTCATTCATAAAGAAAATGGAGGCTTATCTTCAGCAAGAAATGAAGGACAAAAAGTGGCTCAAGGAAAATATGTATTATTCGTAGATTCTGACGATTACATTCATGAAGAAATGATTGATTCCCTTTATCAGCAACTTATTGCTGAAAATGCAGATGTTTCAAGTTGTAATGTCATGAATGTTTATACTACAAACCAAACTCCTCAATGTGATCGAGAAGATTTATATTTAGTATTGAATAGGGAAGAGTTTTTAAGAGAATATTTAATTGGACAAAAAGTCCCCGGTACGATTTGTAATAAATTAATTCGAAAAGAAACTGCTGATAAGATAGAATTTCCAGTCGGAAAAATTTATGAAGATGCATTTTATCACTATCAATTAGTGCAATTTGCTGAGAAATATGTCGTTAATACAAAACCGTATTATTATTATTATCATCGACAACAAAGTATTACGACTAATCCTTATCGTGAACGTGATTTAGTGTATATTACGATCTATCAACAATTTTATGATTTAGTAAAACAGCAATTTCCGAAATTAGAAGAAGAAGCATTCTTTCGATTATCGTACGCACATTTTTATATTTTAGATAAGATGCTAGTGGAAGATGATTTTGAAACTTTAGCAGATTATCCAAGAGTGCGTCACTACTTGAAACAACATGCCTTTGAAATTGCGAAAAATACTATTTTCCAAAAAGGAAGAAGAATTGCTGCTTTAGCACTGAAAATTAATATTCATTTGTATCGAAAATTGATGCTAGCGAATATGGAGAAGAATAAGAAAATTCATGATTAATGAAGAAACGAAGACTTTTGCGATGGCAAAAGTCTTTTTTATCGATTACTATTTTTAACACATTTAAATTAAAAAGATAATTTAAATGTAAAACAATTGACATAATGCGTATTATGCGTATAATTCTAATTGTAAGGAGGTAACTATATGCCGCTTACAGGAAAAGAGATGGCAAAATTGGCAAGACAACATGGGTGGAAAGAAATCCGTCAAAATGGAAGTCACCATCATTTTAGTCATCCAGATTTTGAGTACATAGTAGTAATTCCTATTCATGGTAATAAAGATTTAGGAAAAGGACTTGAACTCAAAATCATGAAAGATTTGGGGTTGAAATAATACTCCAATCTTTTAATATGATATAGAGGTGAAAGTATGTTGAAATCATATCCTGCAATATTTCATAAGGAAGATGATGGTAGATTTTGGGTAGAATTTCCTGAATTTCATGGTGGAACACAGGGGGATTCGCTTGAAGAATCTATGAAAAATGCAAAAGAAATGTTAGAGAGTGTGTTGGCATTGTACATCGATGAGGGAAAGGAGTTACCAACTCCAACAGATATTAATACTTTAACAGTAGAAAATGGATTTGTTAGCATGATTCTTGCTGATCCAACTCCCTTTATAAGAAACAATAAGGCAATTCGAAAGAATGTTACAGTACCTGAGTGGCTAGTGAGACTTGCAGACCGTCAAAGTATCAATTACTCAGAAGTTCTTACACAAGCATTACAGAATCAGTTAAAAGTATAAAGAATAAATTGAAGAAGACTTTTGCGATGGCAAAAGTCTTTTTTATCTTTTTCTTTCTATGACAAAGCAAATAGGTGGTTGGTTTTGTTGGTTGATAAATTGATATTGCAACACAGTCCATTCATATTGGTCTAATGTCGGAAGAAATTGTTGTAATTGAGATAATTCTGTATCTCCACCTTCATGTCCCCAATAACAAACTAATAAAATGCGACCACCAATCGTTAATTGCTCCATAATAGATTTAATCGCACGGATTGTTGAATCGGGAGTAGTGATAATTGATTTGTCACTTCCAGGTAAATATCCTAAATTAAAGATGGCTGCTTGAATCGGTTGTTGAATATAAGTAGATAAATTTGCATGGGAGTCACAAATGAGTTGAATATTTTCTTTCGTATCTAATGATTGAATTTTTTCATTTGTACGAATTAGTGCTGCTTCTTGAATATCAAAAGCAAAGACTTTTCCCTCTGCTTGTACAAGTTTAGAGAGAAAAATGGTGTCATTTCCATTTCCCATTGTTGCATCTACCACACAGTCTCCTGGTTTGATACATTCTTGTAACATGGAATGACTGAATTTTTGGGCATTTTGAATCATTTGTAAAACTCCTTTACCAAATTTTTAACATTTATTACAAAAGGTTTACGGTTGTTAAGAGTATACAACGTTTGCTTTGTTCGTGCAACGTTCCCCTATGAAATAAAAATCTTTCTCCTATAATGGATAATGAATGAAGTAGGAGGAATCGAGAAATGTTAGAGAGTAGAAATGAAAGACTGTTAAGAATGAAACAAGAAAAACAGTCACAAAAGGTTCAATTGATGAATCAGTCGTTAAAAAGATCTTTAATTGTAGTTGGAACAACGGCCTGTGTTGGTTTATATGTTTCTCCAGTAGATCAATTATTATCCGCTAATTTTAGTGTAGTAGAAGCTTCAACAGCCGCTACTCAATTTTTACGTAATATTATTCCTGCAGCTCAAAATGTTGCGAGAGGAAAAGATATTTATACTTCTGTTATGATTGCTCAAGCTGCTCTTGAATCAGGTTGGGGAACAAGTTCTTTATCGAAAGCACCAAACCACAATTTATTTGGTGTAAAAGGAAGTTATAATGGACAATCTGTTAATATGCAAACATTAGAAGATAGTGGTGGACAAAACTATTATAGTATTCAAGCTGATTTTAGAAAATATCCATCTTATCAAGAATCATTAGAAGATTATGCTGATAAAATTGTGAATGGAATTTCTGGAGCGCCATTATTTTATTCTGGTGCTTGGAAGAGTAAGACGAATAGTTATCAAGATGCTACAGCTTATTTAACAGGTCGTTATGCAACGGATACTGCATATGGTGCAAAATTAAATCGAATTATTGAACAATTTGGCCTAACAAAATATGATACAGAAACTGCTGTCAATATGGCTGAAGAAATTGCAAGTAATGAAACATCTACAACAAGTGGAAATAGTTATACAGTTGTCAGTGGGGATAGTTTATATGCAATTGCTCGAAAAACAGGAACAAGTATTCAAGATTTATTAAGCTTAAATGGATTGAATTTAAACTCAATTATTCACCCAGGACAAGTTTTAGCATTATCTTCAAAATCAGCAACAACTGAGACAAAACAAGAAGAAAGTGCTTCTAAAGAAGAGAAGGCTAATGAAGAAACTACAAACGAAGAAACTTCAACAAGTACGAAGCAAAGTTCATCATCTGGAACATACACAGTAGTAAGTGGTGATGGTTTATATGCGATAGCTCGAAAAACGGGAACAAGTATTGATGATTTATTAAGCTTAAATGGTTTAAGTTTAACTTCAACGATTTATCCAGGACAAGTGTTAACATTATCGGCAAATAGCCAAGAGGCTGAATCTGAAGAAAGTTCTTCAACAGAGAATGAAAGTTCAACGTCAACACAAGAAACTTCAAGCGAAGAAAATGCAGCAAGTTCAGAACAAACATCAACAGGTGGAACGTATACAGTAGTCAGTGGTGATGGCTTATATGCAATTGCTCGAAAAACAGGAACAAGTATTGATGATTTATTAAGCTTAAACGGATTAAGTTTAAATTCGACAATTTATCCCGGACAAGTGTTAACATTATCAGGAAATAGTGAATCTGCTCCAGCTGCAGAAAGTACAGAATCAACTGCTGAGGAGAGTCAAGAAGAGGTAGCTACACCAGAAGAAACAACTCCTTCAACTAATGCAAAAATGTATTATGTTCATAGTGGAGATTCTTTATACCGTATAGCGCATAATCACGGAATTTCTTTATCGACTTTATTAGAATGGAATAACTTAAGTGTTGATAGTATCATTTATCCAGGTCAAGGTTTGATTGTTTCTGATGGATCAAGTCCTACATCTGAACAAGCAGAAGAGTCAACTAGTTCTTCAGAAGAAACAGCAAGTGAAAGTACTGAAACAACATATACCGTTCAACCCGGTGATGGTTTATGGCGAATTGCGAAAAATCACGGTTTAACATTAGATGAATTAAAATCATTGAATCAATTAACGTCTAATATTATCCAACCAGGACAAGTCTTGATTGTTTCAAAATAAATTGATATAATGCTAGTAAATATTAGCAAACAAAGGAATAGTAGAAATTTGGATTGTAGTAGAGAGTGCATGGTTGGTGAAAATGCATCATGAAAAGTTTTGAACTCGCCTTTTAGCTGAATTTCTGAAATGAAGTAAGAAATTCCGTTTCACTCGCGTTAAGAGTATGTTAAGTATAAAATTAGGTGGTACCACGTGGAAACGTCCTATTGTCTTTAGAGACATTAGGGC
>QWCF01000496.1_pt1 | contig 23285 bp, 20 predicted proteins | sample 1972521 | NCBI WGS metagenome assembly QWCF01 (sample SAMN09866715, study PRJNA288562) | Human oral metagenome isolate term4_saliva, whole genome shotgun sequencing...
CTATTCAACCAAAAACACTTTTTAACCTCAGGTTTTCCATATGGTTGAGGTTTTGTATCAAGCTTGTTTCTGGCATGAGGTCTTACATGACAACATTTATTTTCAGACGCCTTGACACTTATATCAGCTCGTCCAGCTTTAATATTCTTTTGCATCTGAAGGTAGCATTGTTCCGCAAATAGTAAATCAGAGTCAGGCATTTGCCAGAGCAAAATATTTGAGAGAACAAAATCCCCCGCTGAGTTTTCTCTATAAATTACAAATAGATATTTACATAAAAGATCGTGATATAAATCAGATTCTTCAAATGGTTCTTCAGCAACTTTAAAGTAATCAAAGACTTTAAAGCTTACAGATTCTTTTGGTACTCCATTTGATTTAAGCCTCATCGTTTTAGGCTTAATACCAGCCTTTTCAAACTCTTCAATTTTCTGGTCTTCAGCAATACCTAGGATATGTTTAGTGATACGTGCACATTTATCTTTCGATTTACTTATATTGAACTCAGCTGCAAGCTGATCTTCCGTTTTTCCAAAATACGGTTTAAACCTTTTATACAAAAGATCGATAAGCGAAAGTTTTTGCTCAGATTCGTTTCTTTTAATCTGAGATACTCCGTTACCTAGCATCTGTTTTTCTATGGTAGTCATATAAGATGCTTTAAATGCCCAGGCACGAGGCTTAGCTGGAACATTTGAATAAGGCTGTGTAGTTCTAACTGAACTATTGGCAGCTTTTGTACACGCTTCTAGATATAGAGTATCTGACCCAGAAATATCCTCAGCATGACCAGACTGGATCTTGGCAACAACTGTTTCCCAGTCTTGTTTAATTTGAGCATAATCCTCAATAGGAATATTCCATTTGTTTGCCAAAATTACCTTGTAATCAATAGGGTTAGCGCCTTTTTCATATTTGTAGGCCATCAATAAAATATTTGAAGACTTCCCTAGAAAATGACTATCTTCAAATGTCTCATTAACTACTTTGTTGTAGTCAATCATGGTGATGACAAGGCGTTCTTTAGCTACCAAATCACCTTTTTTATTCTCTTTCATGGGGGTTGTTTTTAATTCAAGTCCCACTTCGGCAAAATCAGGATTTGAATCACTGTTGATTGGATACTTAAAATACAGTTCTTCAACTGCATTTCCAAAGGCACCGCGACGTTTTTTATGGTCAGCAAGAACTTCAACGTCGGTTACTTCACGAAGTGAATGGCCAACAAGCTTAGAAGCATATTCAATAATAGATTGCTCATCAGAGATGTCGTAATCAATATTTGAGTTATTCATACTCCCCCAATCAACATAAAAAATATTGTGCTATTACCCTCCAGAAATAGCCATACTCATTTGACTTTCCAATATTATTCACGATCAAAAAATGCCTCCCAGCACATAGCTAGGAGGCATTTTAAGGAAAGGACTAGAGGGGTTTCTCGCCAATTAGGCAAGCATCTGAGCAAGATCCTCGGAAGCATCGCCGATTGGGCCAATACCGTAGTTCTCAACAAGAATGTTAAGGACGTTAGGGCTGACAAAGGCAGGAAGGGTTGGTCCAAGCTTGATGTTCTTGATGCCAAGGTGCAGCAGGGTTAGAAGGACGCAAACTGCCTTCTGCTCGTACCAAGACAGGACAAAGCTCAGTGGCAGGTCGTTAACGCCGCAGTCGAATGCATTTGCAAGAGCGGTTGCAATCTGAACAGCGCCGTATGCGTCGTTGCACTGGCCAACGTCAAGAATACGAGGGATGCCACCAATGGTGCCCAGGTCAAGGTCGTTGAAGCGGAACTTGCCGCATGCAACGGTAAGGACAACGGAGTCTGCAGGAGTCTGCTCAACAAACTCGGTGTAGTAGTTACGACCAGGGCGAGCGCCGTCGCAGCCGCCAACAACAAAGAAGTGCTTGATAGCGCCCTGCTTAACAGCGTCGATGATCTTATCGGCAATGCCAAGAACGGCACCATGGCTGAAGCCGGTGGTTACCTTGTGGCCACCGTTGATACCGGTGAGCTCCTGAGCCTCAGCATATCCGCCAAGCTCCTGAGCCTGCTTGATAACAGCGCTGAAGTCTTTCTTACCGTTTGCATCCTCGTCAATGTGAACGAGCTCTGGGAAGGCAACAAGCTCGGTAGTGTAGACGCGGTCCTTGTAGCTAGGACGAGGTGGCATGAGGCAGTTAGTAGTGAAGACAACAGGAGCTGGAATGTCCTTGAACTCCTTCTGCTGGTTCTGCCATGCGGTACCAAAGTTGCCCTTGAGCTGTGGATACTTCTTGAGCTCTGGGTAACCGTGAGCTGGGAGCATCTCGCCGTGAGTGTAAACGTTAACGCCGGTGCCCTCGGTCTGCTCAAGAATCATCTTGAGGTCAAGAAGGTCGTGACCGGAAACAACGATGAATGGACCAGGCTCAATAGTCAGAGGGACCTCAGTTGGAACTGGAGTGCCATAAGCGCCGGTATTTGCGCTGTCGAGAAGAGCCATGCACTTGAGGTTGACCTCGCCTACCTCAAGGGTAAGAGGCAGCAAAACGTCAACGGAGGACTCGGTAGCAAGAGCAGCAAGTGCCTTTACAAAGAAAGCGTCAACTGCGTCATCAGTCTTGCCAAGAACGCGAGCGTGGTAAGCATACGCAGCCATACCACGGATACCAAAGAGAATGAGGGACTTGAGGGACCTAATGTCCTCGTTGTCGGACCAAACGCCGCCAAGTGGAAGATCCTCAACAGGCTCTACGCCAGCCTCTGCAGCTAGACGGTTCTTCTCGTCACGAACCTGAGCAGTAATTGCATCAACAGCACCCTTGTCAAAGTTGACGTTGGTGATGCAGGTAAACAGACCATCGACAATCAGCTGGTCAGCACGGTTAGAACGCTTGCCAGTAGCAAGCTCGGTGCGAGAAAGGCCAACCAGAGCGCCGGTGAGCTCGTCCTGAGCAAATGCGACGTCAAAAGGCTTGCCACAAACGCCAGCAGCGCCGGTACATGCAGTACAAGCGGCAGTCTGCTCGCACTGGAAACAGAACATCTTGTTATCCACTATTTTTCCTCTCCATAAAACCCTATAGCGAGAAGAGATTTGCTCTTCTGGGTTTCATGATTGCAGGAATGTGGAATAGTGTATGTTGTAATTACAACAAAACGATTCTTGTAGAGAAATTTTTGGAGCGTTGATGAACGTACAAGATATTAAGCCTTCGTTTTTGCTCAATACGGTGGTGTTTAAGGGTGTAAAGCCAGAGCAGCTTGAGGCTTTGCTGAAGCATCTACGTGCGACGGTGCGTACTTATGAGCCTGGAGAGATTATTCTATGTGCTGGTGATAAAGCTCATCAGTTTGGCATCGTTGTCTCCGGCGCTATTCATGTTGAGGGATCAGATGCGCAGGGCAACATCTCTGTAATGGGAGCCTTCCATACAGGAGAAACCTTTGGAGAGGCATATGCAGCTCTTGGAAACGTGCCACTCTTGACCTCGGTAGTTGCCACGGAGACGTCTGCAATTCTGCTGCTTGACCTACGACAGATTACTACCAGAACGTGTGATATCTGCGGCGGCGTGGATATTATCACCAGAAACCTTATGGCTTCTATTGCACAGAAAAACATCATGCTGAGTCGTCGCATTCAAGATGCTGCTCCAAAGAGTATACGTGGCAAATTGATGGCGTACCTGAACACTCGCTCGCAAGCTGCGGGTTCGTCGGAGTTTGATATACCCTACAATCGCCAACAACTTGCTGATTATCTTGGTGTAGATAGAAGCGCCTTAAGCGCGGTAATATCTTCTCTATGTAAAGAAGGCGTCTTTGAAGTAAAGCGAAGCCACTTCAAACTTTTATAACAGCATTTCGGCCTAAGGAGGCTTTATGGCAGAGATTTATTTAGCAGGTGGATGCTTCTGGGGACTTGAAGAGTACTTCTCCAGAATTAATGGCGTCACCGCAACTACCGTTGGCTATGCAAACGGTAAAACTTTGGATACTAACTATCAAGAGGTGAAGGCAACAGATCACGCAGAAACAGTGCATGTCACTTACGATGAGACCGTTGTAAGTCTCTATGACATTCTGCGTTACTACTTTAGGGTTATTGATCCCCTCTCAGTAAATAAGCAAGGCAACGACGTTGGTAGACAGTATCGCACAGGTATCTATTACACCAACGATGCTGACCTGCTTGTCATTGATCGCATTATGTCTGAACAAGAATCTCTTTTTGGTCAGAAGCTTGCCGTTGAGGTTGAGCCACTAGATAACTACGTACTTGCTGAGGAATATCATCAGGACTACTTGAAGAAGAACCCAGGTGGTTATTGCCACATCAATGTTGATGACGCATATAAGCCGCTTGCGTAAGCCGCTTAGCTTACGTTAAGAGGCGCCGTTGATGGATGGGATTTCAAAAACTATGTACTTGAAACTATGTTCTATAGGTACATATCCGAAAACATAACGGATTACATCAATAAGGGTGAATATGAAGTTTTTATTAATTAAAAGCAGCATCATTGACATCAAAGCAACCCTCGGAAGGGTGCCTATCGCTTTAAGGCCCAGCCTGGTTTATATAATTCTTATATATGTGTCAATAATTCCGATGCGGGTGCTACATTTCCCTGCTAGATCGATAGGAAGGATGATTCAGTTCGGGTTTCCTATACTTATGTATTTCATCCTAGCCCCGGTACTGGCAGCAATGAGCATCAGACAAGAAGACTTATCAAGGGAGAACCTTCCTGCCTTGATTGTAGCTGGCGTGATGCTGTTTTTATGTATTCCAATCAGCCGATTAGCGTACTTCTCCTTTTGGGAGAACCAGTATTTCACTTTTTGGGCCATTGTTGTAACTGTAGTTCCTTTTGTTGTGACTGTTGTGGCGACCTTAATAAAGATTATTAATAAAGATTAAAGTCGCCACAACAAAGGTGCAGTAGTTAGCGGCTAAAGATGAAGCTAGCTAGCGCTTTGCAGCAGGCGGTTATCACGTCTGAATCCGGAGCTTCAGATGCAAGCGGATCACGAAATTTGCGTCACTCCATGTCGTATTATCCTCGAACTCGGTAGCTGCGTTCCCTTCTTGTTTGGCACCTACACTCCATGCGATTTCCTTGAAGCGGTTAGCCAGGTGCGCCTTATCGGTGTAGTAACTGCCCAGGAAGTTAGACAGGATGTGAGTAACTACTTTTTAACCTCGTAGTGACTCTTTACGGTAAACGTAATGACATAGGTCTTACGATATGACTCTGGTGCAGAAGTAAGAATTGCGCAGTCAGTCAGGTTGTAGTTTGTTGGGTGAGCAAGGGCTTGGTCAACGGTGTTGCCAATCTCTTCTGCAGACTCAAGTACTTGAGCCCTCTGAGCCGCATCGATAGTTGCTTTTCTCATCAAATCAAACTGGTCTGCTGTACCCTCAATGCGAATAATGATTGGCCAGAGGCTGTCTTTATCAACCTGCGTAGTAATTTGCAGATCTGGATACAGGCTGTTATCAAAGCTGAATCCATCAGGAATATGATAGGTGCCATAGCCGGTTGCGTTTGAATTGTTTGATGAGGAGCTAGAAGAATCCTCTTTTTTCTCGTCTTTCTTTTCTTCTTTTTGTTCTGACGTGGTGAATTTAGTCTGGTCTTGTTTGTTTTCTGTTTGTGAACAGCCAGACAAAATGCCCACACTCAAGGCTGACGTTACCAGTAGTACAAAAATTGCAGTAAAGAACTTGCTCATGCTAGAGCTACGCGTCATTTGACCTCCATTAAACGGAACGTGCCAACTACCAGAAACTCACTGCGATTGTACCTAGCAAATAGCGCCATTTAACTGGGAGAATATTTCACAAGATAAAATAATGTTTCATCTTTTTATGCTTCCCAGAAGAAGTGCCTCATATCTACCTTACCGTTTTCTAGAAATTGCACACCTTCTGCCTCAAGAAGCTCTCTCTGTGCATCTGGTCCACCAAAAGCAAAGCCAGGAGCTAGCGAGCCGTCTTTAAAGACTACTCGGTGACATGGCACGCCACCAGCAACTCCGGGACTCTGGTGCATAGCAAATCCTACATAGCGAGCCTTTCTTGGCTCCCCTATCATGCGAGCTATCTGCCCATACGTACTGACTCTACCCTCGGGAATCTGCTTGACTACTGAAAACGCACGCTTAAAGAAGTTATCCATATGTAGCTCATTCTATCTTCACGCTTGCCGGGAATTGCTTGCTCATTTTATGTTGGAATGATATCGTATCAAAAGCAAACGGGTGGTGGCGCAGCTTGGTAGCGCACTTGACTGGGGGTCAAGGGGTCGCTGGTTCAAATCCAGTCCACCCGACCAGAATTTCTCGCCAGGAGTATTCCTGGCTTTTTTATTACCTAAACACCGCGAGAAACCCTATGCACAAGCAGCAAAATCAAGCAGCAAAAAACGGCCGGCTGCTGCAAACAACCGACCGCGTATCTATGGTTTGAGGCTTCCTAGGCGTTGGTACCCTCAAACTGACTCTCGTAGAGCTTGGCGTAGAAACCGCCTTGGGCCAAAAGCTCATCGTGAGTTCCGCGCTCAAGAATTGAGCCGTCCTTGAGAACAAGAATGCAATCGGCGCCTTGGATGGTAGAGAGCCTGTGGGCAACAACCAGTGAAGTTCTACCGTTCATGATTGTGTCAAATGCCTTCTGTACCAGCTGCTCTGTGCGTGTATCAATACTGGACGTTGCCTCGTCCAGAAGCAGAATAGGTGGATTGGCTAGCATAACGCGGGCAATGCATAGAAGCTGCTGTTGACCCTGGGACAGAGATCCGCCAGACTCTCCCACCATGGTGTCATAACCCTGAGGAAGCTGCTGGATGAACTCGTGAGCCTGAGCCTTTTGAGCTGCAGCAATAATCTCTTCTGGTTCCCTTAAAGAGCCACGTATCCTGCAACACCATGCCAAACTGCTCTCTGAGCGATGCCCTTGTGAGCTTTTGCGTGTTATGTCCGTCTACATAAATAGCGCCAGAATCAATGCTATAGAACCTCAGCAGCAGGTTAATAAGGGTAGTCTTACCGCAGCCAGTAGGGCCAACAAGAGCAATCTTCTGACCAGGTTCGGCTTTGAATGAAATGTGGCTAAGCAGTGGGTGCTTGGGATCGTAGGAGAATGCTACGTTGTCAAATTCAATGGAGCCTTGTGGGTTCTGAATGATTTCAGCATCGGCTGGATCGGGCTTGATTTCTTTTGCGTCGAGAAGATCAAACACACGGCGAGCGCTTGCGTAGGCGGTCTGAACCTGCGTAACAACTGCAGAAATAGCGTTAAAAGGCTTCATGTACTGGTTAGCGTACGAGAGGAAGCTCTGTACCTGACCGATAGTGAGTGGAGAAGGAACGCCCGTCAGAACGCAAATGCAACCAAGCCCAGCTACCAGAGCGTAAATGAAGTTGTTTACCAGACGCGTGGAGGGGTTAGAAAGTGATGATGCAAATTGTGCGCGCTCTCCAACTACACGGAGTTTCTCGTTAATTGCTTCAAACTGCTCAATAATGGCATCCTTATGGGCAAATGCGGTGATAAGCTCCTGGTTGGAGACCATCTCTTCTGCATATCCGCCAAGCTGGCCCTGGTAGCCCTGCTGCTTGCCAAAAGACGAGCTAGCGTACTTGGTAATGGCGGATGCAACAATAATTGAGAGCGGCGTAGCCAGAGCAACCACAAGGCCCATAGGAATCGACATATAGAACATGAAGCATAAGGTTCCAATAATAGTCACCACGCCCGTGAGGAACTGCGTAAGGCCCTGCTGAAGGCCATCACCAAGCTGATCCACATCGTTAACAACCCTAGAGAGCAAATCTCCCTGGGAATGCGTGTCAATGTACGAGAGCGGTAGGTTTGCAACCTTAGCATGAGCTGCGTCTCTGAGGTCGCGTGTAACCAGGTAGGTAAGCTTGTTTGTGGACCAAGAAGCTAGCCACTGCGTAGCGCTTGCAAGCAAAACTACCACCGAGAGCTGAGCAAGCGTTGGCAGAAGTGCTGCCTCGCCACCCTGTACCAGTCTGATAAGTTGGTCGATAGCACTACCCACAATGATGGGTACCCAGAGCTGCAGAATAACGGTTGCAATAGATGACACAGCCGCCAGAACCAGAAAACCTCTGTGAGGAGAAATCCATGCAGCTAGTCGGCGTGTGACTTCTGCTGCGGACATGGAGATAGCGTCAGCTGAGCCGCCTTTGCCGCGCACAGGAGCGCTTGATGCAATAGCGGAGGTGCTTCCGCCAGAATACATATCGGCCATTACTCCACCTCCTCAGGACGAAGCTGTGAGAGACAAATCTCTTTATAGAGCGGGCACGTGGCGAGAAGTTCTTTGTGCGTCCCTAGCCCCACTTGTTTGCCATGGTCAAGAACAAGAATCTTATCTGCTTGCATAACTGCAGCTACACGCTGCGAAATAATAATGCTTGTAGTGGTGGCGCTGAGCTTGCGAAGGGCCGCGCGGAGATGTGCGTCCGTGGCAAAATCAAGCGCGGAAGCAGCGTCGTCCAAGATGACAATGCGCGGGCTTCCTACCAGAGCACGAGCAATGGTCAAGCGCTGGCGCTGACCACCCGAGAAGTTCTTGCCGCCACGCTCAACAATGCTGTCAAGCTGATCGGGTTTCTCGCGCACAAAGTCTGCTGCCTGAGCAACCTTAAGAGCTGCCCAAAGCTCCTCATCAGAGGCGTTTGGATTCTTCCAGCACAGATTAGAGCGAATGGTGCCGCTGACCAGTGAGGTGTGCTGCGGAACAAAGCCAATAAGGGAACGCAGCTGCTCAAACGTATACGTTTTGACATCGTGGCCAAAGACACTTACGGAACCGCTTTCTGTATCAAAAAGACGTGGGATAAGTGCGGCAAAGCTGGACTTACCAGAACCTGTACCGCCGATGATGCCCAGCGTCTGGCTAGCCTCTAAGGAGAGGTTAATGTCAGAAAGAGCTGGCTCTCCTCCACCGTCATAGACAAGCGAGGCGTTCTTGAATGCTACAGCAACGCCAGTAAAGTCGGATTCAGTGAGGTCAAAGCGTTTGTTACCGCTATCGGTAAGAGCAGGTTTGGTGTTAAGAACTTCCATTACGCGTGCAGCAGACGCAGTTCCGCGTGTAATGATAATAACCAGGTTAGCAACGTAGCCAATAGCCAAAAGTGCACTGGTCATATAGCTGACCAGAGCAACAACGGTACCTTGGGATAGCGTACCCACAGTAATCTGAGGGGCCGCAAGCCAAAGTGTTACGGCAATTCCTAGGTACATAACAAGGAAGGTCGCTGGGTTCAGTAGCGCTGAGTAATTTGCAGCATCAGTTGCTGTTTCTGTCTGAGCAAGTACTGCCTCGGAGAATTGTTCCTTCTCTTCTGACTCATGCCTAAAAGCTCTGATTACACGAATACCAGAAAGCATTTGTCGCATATATAAAGAAACGGTATCAAGGCGCTTCTGCAGCTCAGTAAAGAGTGTAGTAGATTTACGTGCAACAAAGAAGAAAATAGCTGCTACCAACACTGTTGCAATCAAGAAGACCATACCAAGCTGAGCATCAAGCATAAGGGTGGCAATAATAGATCCAGCCGCCAAAATTGGCCATCTGACCAGCTGACGAATGCCCAGAGCAACGGTAACCTGCACCTGATTAACATCGTTGATAAGACGGGTTACCAGGGTATCTGTTCCCAGTGCAGAAATATCGGCACTTGAGAGCTCTTGAATCTTCTTAAACAGCTCATTGCGCAGGTCAGTTCCCGTGCGCTGCGAAACAATGGAAGCAATTTTTTGACAGACCAGGGTAAAACTAAAGCCCACAACTGCAATTACTACTAGCAAAATACCGTAGCGAATAATGTCATACATGTTCGCCCCGTGAATTCCCAGGTCAATCATGCGCGCAATAATCAAAGGTGTAAGCAGGTCGCCGACAACTTCAACACCTTTACAAAGAAAGGCAACAAAACTCTTTCGACCATATTTTGGCCATACAAATCTAGAGAGCAACTCTCCCATTTACGCTTCACCTAGTTTCTCTGCAAGCGTTAACCACTCGTCTTCCAGCTCCTTCAGCGCTGCTTCTGCGTCATCAAGCTGCTGCTGCAACTCCATCAAACGCTGCGCGTCAGTAGCATCAGCGGAACTCATCTGCTCCCTAATCTGTCCAGGTAGATCCTGAGCTTTGCCCATGCGGCGCTCAATCGAATCAAAGCGCTTCTTGAGCTCGCGACGCTCAGCGTTGCTCAGTACCGAGCTCTCCTGGCGAGAAGACCCATCTACCTGCGGCTCGTTTGTATCTGAACTGACGCGTGCACCCGACAACTCCCCCGCTCTTCTCGCCGTTTGCTTTGCAGCATCAACCAGCTTGAGGTACTCGTCAACGCCGCCAGGAACGTGGCGAATGTGGCCGTCTATGAGGGCATATTGGTCATCGGTAACGCGCTCAATCAAGAAGCGATCATGGCTGACTACCAGAAGGGTTCCTGGCCACGAGTCCAGAAGGTCTTCCAGGACGGCAAGCATATCCGTGTCCAGATCGTTGCCTGGCTCGTCTAGTACCAGCACGTTTGGCTCTTCCAGAAGGACGCACAGAAGTGCTAGACGCCTACGCTGTCCTCCAGAGAGGTCTTGCAAGCGATTAGTAAACTCTCGACGGTCAAAGCCCAAGCTTTCAAGCAGCTGCGTAGGGCTCTGCATTTTGCCGTTTACCAGGTAACTTGTCTTGTACTGGCCAAGCAGTTCAAGAACAGTCCACGTCTCTTTTGTAGTAAAGGTGTCAATCTGCTGAGAAAGCCAGCCAAATTTGACGGACTTTCCCACCTTCACGAGACCAGATGTTGGCTGCAACTGCTGTGTCATCAGCTCAAGAAGCGTAGATTTACCAGCGCCATTCTCGCCCAGAATGCCATAGCGATCTCCAGGGCCAATAAGCCATTCGACGTGCTTAATGACGTCTACCTGCGCATTTTGATCTGCTTCCGTTGTATGTGCGGCATTTTTGTAAGCAAACGAGACGTCATGCATCTCAATAACCTGCTTGCCTAACCTTGAAACTGCCATGCGTTTGAGCTCAAGCGTGTTTCTAAGTGGTGGATCTTCGGCCAGAAGCTCCATGGCAGCGTCAATTCTAAACTTAGGCTTTGACGTGCGTGCCTTTGCACCATGAGCAAGCCAATTAAGCTCTTTTCTGAGCGTATTCTGACGGCGCTCTTCCATCACCGCTGCCTGTCTATCACGTTCAACTCGAGCTTGAATGTAGGCAGAATAGCCGCCGTCAAATGGGTCAATAACGCCATCGTGGACTTCCCACATGTGGTCGCAGACCTCATCCAAGAACCAACGGTCATGTGTGACCAGAATGAGGGCGCCATTTCCCTCTGACCAGCGGTTTTTAAGGTGATTTGCAAGCCACTGAATAGCATGAAGATCAAGGTGGTTGGTTGGCTCGTCAATAAGCATTAAGTCCCAGGTGCCCACAAGCAGTCGAGCCAAATCGCAGCGTCTACGCTGACCTCCGGAAAGCTCTCCTACCAGGCCATTCCAGTCCAAGTCTCCAATGAGTTCATCAATAATCTTACGGATACGAGCGTCAGATGCCCACTCGTACTCTGGCGTATCTCCCACAACAGCACTGCAAACTGTCTGTGAATCAGAAAGTGAATCACTTTGGCCCATGTAGCCTACTTGAATGCCACTTCTCCAAATTACGTTTCCGGAATCAGGCTCAATTCTATGGGCGATAAGATCTAAGAGGGTTGATTTTCCATCGCCGTTTTTGCCCACAACACCAATACGGTCACCCTCATTTACACCAATGGTTTGGTTGGTAAGAACCTTCTTACCAGGCCACTCCATAGAGATTTGTTCGCAACCTACCAGAATTCCCACTAGTTATCACCTAAAAAAGAACGAAGTAACGCAATTTCTTCTCCCCAACCAGAAAGCTCAGAATGAGGAGTCTCCAAAATCATAGGAAGCGTGTTGACGCGCGGATTGGTCACCACGGCGCGGAACGTTTCTAAGCCAATGAAGCCTTTGCCAATCTTCTCATGTCTATCTTTATGAGCCCCAAGAGGATTCTTGGAGTCATTAAGATGTAAAGCCTTAAGCTTTTTCAAGCCAACTATCTGGTCAAACGTATCTAGAACAGCATCAAGATTATCTACAATCTCATAGCCGCCATCGTGAACATGACAGGTATCAAGGCACACGCCCATAAGCTCGGGATGGTTTACCTTATCTAAAATCGCGGCAATCTCTTCAAACGTTTTACCAACTTCTGTACCCTTACCTGCCATCGTTTCAAGAAGAACGGTGGTGTGCTGACCTTCAAACAGGCAATCGTTAAGAGCTTCAGAAATCTGCTTAATTGCCACGTCAGAGCCTTGACCCACATGGCTACCGGGATGAAAGTTGTAATAATTACCAGGCAGATACTCCATACGTTCAAGATCTTCTGTGAGTGCTCGACGAGCAAAATCCCTGGTCTCGTCTTTAGCCGAGCAAAGGTTCATGGTGTAAGGAGCATGCGCAACCAGAGGCCCAAAGTGATGAGCCTCAAGAAGCTCCCTAAGCCTTGCAACATCAGCCTCATCTAGAGCCTTAGCATTGCCACCACGAGGATTTCTGGTAAAGAAAGCAAAGGTAGTTGCACCAATAGAAAGAGCATCCTTACCCATTGCTTCCCAGCCCTTAGCTGCCGAGAGATGACATCCAATAAAAAGTTCTTCTGGTTGCACGCTATGCACACTCCTCAAGCATTTTGACCACACGGTCCAAAAGCTCTGAAGCTACGTCAGCAAGTGGCAAAGTCTCAAGCTGCTCTACACCTTGAGGAGTTACAAAAGCCACACGGTCTGTATCTGAGCCAAAGGTTGAATCTAGTCTAGACACATCATTTGCCACAATCATGGAGCAACCTTTACGCTCAAGTTTAGCCTGAGCATGCTCCAAGACGTTATTTGTCTCTGCCGCAAAACCTACTACAACCTGGCCTTTTTTCGTCTTTGACAGACTGGCGAGAATATCGGTGGTTTCTTTAAGGTCAATAGACTCAAGATGCTCTTGTGATTTCTTGAGCTTATGATCTGCGGGGTGAGCTGGGGTATAGTCGGCAACAGCTGCCGTCAAAATAGCGGCATCAACACCGTCAAAGACGTTTACACATGCCTTATACATGTCTTCAGCAGACACTACTCTTTGCACGTTGACTCCTTGAGGAGCCTCAAGATATGTGGGTCCAGAGATAAGGGTGACATCTGCTCCACGACTAGCTGCAACTTTAGCCACGGTATAGCCAAGTTTTCCTGTAGAACAGTTGGCAATAAAGCGAACTGGATCGATCTTCTCGTGTGTTGGTCCTGCGGTAATAAGAAGCTTTTTACCTGCAAGATCTTGCTTGGATGACGCCACGTCATTACCAGAAAGAACCTTCAGTGCAGCGTCTACAATCTGCTGAACAGGAGCAAGCTTGCCATCACCGGTATAGCCGCAGGCAAGATGACCTGACCCAGGCATGACCATCTGGATACCACGCTGACGGAGCAGTGCGACATTTGCCTGAGTGGCTGGATTTTTCCACATATGCGTATTCATGGCAGGAGCCACAAGAACTGGCGTGTGAGCTGCTAGAAGCGTTGCACTTGCAGCGTCATCAGCTATACCATGAGCCATCTTTGCCATGATATTGGCAGTAGCTGGTACAACTACCATGCAATCTGCCCAGTCAGCAAGGTCAACGTGAGCAACAGGAGTTTTGGCATTGTTGTAGAGCGACTGCACTACCTCATGATGCGTTAATGCTTCAAAGGTAGTCTTTCCTACAAACTGAGCTGCATCTTCTGTCATAACAACACGAACGTCACAGTCAGCTTTCTGAAGGCCTCTGAGTACTTCGCAGGCTTTATATGCAGCAATTCCTCCGCACACCACAAGGCATACAGAGGACTGAGCGGTTTTATCCAACATAGCGATAAATTCCTTTATTCTTCAAACGCTGTAGATGTAATAAGCATCCTGTGGCAATAAGGGCACTCAGCAATCTCAGCGCTATGCTGAAGATCGTGGAATGAACTTGGTTGCAGTTTAACGCGACAGACACTTGGAACGTTTCCTACAAGATGCTCAACTGCCAGGACCTTAAAACGTTTACGTGCAGCTTCATAGCGCTCAAGCGTGTCAGAAGAAATCTGAGCTGCAAGCTCTTCTCGAGATTTAGAGAGCTCAACAATCTCTGCACGAAGTGCCGCAGAATCAATCTCAAGAGACTGAGAAAGGCTCTCACGTTCTTTCATAAGCTTTACCTGCAAGTCTTGTGCTGTTTGGTAAGCCTTCTTGCACTTTTCAAGCTCTTCTGCTTTTGCTGCAAGCTTAAAATCGCACTTCTCGATATTCTTTGCCAAAGAAGAAAGCTGCTGGTCAAAGTCTCTAAGAGCACGATGATTAGTTGCAGTTTCTACAGCAGCAGAAACCTCATTTGTCTTAAGGACATAATGAGCGCGCTGTTCATTGAGGTCAGAAATATCAATTTCTACGTCTTTTTTAACACCAAGCACTTGCTTGAGCTGGGAAGCAATCTTCTTCTCTGCAAGTTGGGCGTTTTTTATTTTTTGAACCTGGGGCATTGAGGCCAAGTTGGATGCGAGTTTTAGCAGCTGCAAATCAATATCCTGGAGCTGCATCAAATTAACAGACTCACTCATAGGGCCTCCTCATATACGGTTACTCATCTAGTCTACCGTAAATAAGGACTTATCAGGCGCAGAACATAACTAATGCAGAGATTAGTATGTGAAAAATTTATCCAACAATCTGCAGTAATGTTGCACAAAAGGCATCAAGGTCTGCTTCAGAAACGCGCTCGTCAAAGGTAATACGTAAGCTTCCCAGAGCCTCGTTTCTAGAGATGCCCATAGCCGAGAGAACGTGGCTTGCGTCAAGAGAGCCTGAAGAACAAGCCGAGCCAGCTGAAACTTCATAGCCTGCCTGGTCAAGCTTTAGGATAAGCGTCTCTGAATCCATCGAGGGAACCATAATGCTTACCGTACCAGGCATGTGATCTTTGCCCGCATAAGCCTCTGTAGTTGGCTTAATTTTGGGAGAAGCACAAAGTGTCTCGTACACCTTATTAGCGCGCGCAGAAACACTCTCTTGCGTTTGAGTAAGGTTATCCTGACACCACTGAGCAGCTGCGGCAAACGCAACTGCGCTCCGAACGTCCTGCGTTCCATGACGCCTGCCAGCCTCTTGTCCCCCACCGTAACTCTGCGCTTTAAACGGAACTTTGGAGCGCATAAGCACCGCAGCAATACCAAGAGGTCCACCAATTTTATGAGCAGCAATGGTCAGGGCGTCTACGTCTGACACCTCAAGAGGAATACGACCAAACGCCTGAACAGCGTCAGTGTGGAAAAGCGCTCCCACCTTATGAGCAGCGTGTGCAAGGTCTGCAACCGGCTGGATAACACCCGTTTCATTATTGGCATACATAACAGAAACAAGAGCTACCGACTGGTCCAAAAGACCCTCAATGGTAGAAGCCTCAATCTTTCCCTGACGGTTAGGCTGAGCAATTCTAACCTCAAAGCCCTTCTCGCGAAGAACAGGCGCAAGATCCAAAACAGAATCATGTTCAATTGCCGAGAAAACCACCGTGTTGCGCTTGTGATCCTTGTTACGAATACCTTCTGCCATACCAAGAACTGAGAGGTTATTGCCCTCGGTACCTCCGGAACAAAAGACCACGTCAGGAGCTCTAAATTTGCCGCCTACCGCACGTGCAATAACACCACGAGCACCATCAAGCTCTCGCGCTGCTTGACGACCAAGCGAGTGCAAAGAGTTTGGGTTCACCCCTGCAATGGGTGAAGCTTCATAGGTTTTCTCGGCATCAAGCGCCTCTTGGCGCATTGGTGCTGAAGCTGCATAGTCTAGGTAAACGTAATTCATAGCGTGTTTCAGTTGTTTCAATCTTGGTGGTCTATTTACAAATGATACTTGAGAGTGCAGCCTAGCCCTGAACGGTAAGAGCAGACTCGCCTGCGTCGCGGATTGCCTGGATAGTTGCACCGCGATCTTCCTGGCCAAATACAGCGCTGCCTGCAACAAGCATGTCTGCACCGGCGGCTACAACATCAGCTGCGTTAGCTGCACTGATACCACCATCAACCTCAATCAGAGGATGAACGTTGTGCTTACGGCAGAGCTCTTTAAGAGCTTTGAGCTTCTCAATTGAGTGAGGAATAAACTTTTGCCCACCAAAGCCAGGGTTAACGGTCATGATAAGCACCAGATCAAGGTCATCGATAAGATCCTCAAGAACGCTTACAGGAGTTCCTGGGCAAAGTGAAATACCAGCTTTAGCACCGGAATCCTTGATAAGGTGAACAAGACGATGAGCGTGAACCTCGGCCTCATAGTGGAAAGTGACAACGTCAGCGCCACGGTCTAGGAACAGCGGCACAATCTCAGCTGGATTGGTGACCATCAGATGGACATCAATAGGCAGCTCAGAAGACTTTTTGCAGTACGAGAAAATATCTGGGCCAAATGAGATATTTGGAACAAAGTGACCATCCATCACGTCGTAATGGATGTAGTCAGCGTTTGCAATTGAATCAAGCTCGCTCTTAAGCTTGGAGAAATCTGCAGATAGAACAGATGGTGCTACCAGGACGTTATTCATCAAACTCTCCTATCGAGTCATTCCATAAAATTCTTCATTTGGAAGGCGGTTAGTAAGACGAGAAGTAATTTCTTCTGGCGTAGCACCTTCGTAAAGCACAGCGTGAACAGCTGAAGTGATAGGCATCTCAACGCTCATCTGCTGACCAAGCTCATAAAGACCAATGACAGCCTGAGCACCCTCAACAACCATACCGGTCTCTTCCTGGTAAGACTGAAGCGTCTTACCCTTGACCAGGGCTTCTCCAAACGTTCTATTTCTAGAATGCTCAGAGGTACAGGTTGCTACCAGGTCTCCCATACCAGCAAGACCCATGCAGGTGAGTGGGTCTCCGCCAATAGCACATACTACGCGGCCAAGCTCTGCAAGACCGCGGGTCATTAGGGCTGCAAGAGCGTTATCGCCGTTGCCCAGACCAACAGCAATACCACAGGCAATAGCAACAACGTTTTTAGCAGCAGCGCATGCCTCGACACCACGCACGTCAGAGCTAACGTAGGTCCTGAAGTATGATCGAGAAAGCAACGTCTGGAAACGCTTAGCAACCTCGGCGTCTTCAGATGCTACAACGGCTGCAGAAATTCCCTGTTTAATGACCTCTTCTGCGTGGTTTGGACCGGAAAGAACGGCGATTCTTGCAGGGTTTCCCAGCTCGTCAATAGCCACCTCATGCATAAGCTTGTGAGAACCTGCTTCCATACCCTTGGAAAGGATCAAAACATCAACCTCTGGATCAAGATATGGTGCGCAAGCAGCACAAACAGAGCGCAAAAACGCGGAAGGAGCAGCCATAACAACAGCATCTACACCGGTGAGAGCCTCAGCCTCACTAGTGGTAGACACAATATTGTGTGGAAGCTCAGAATCAGAAAGATGTCTGCAGTTGACATGCTCTTTATTGATGGACTCGGCAACATCAGCCTCTCGAGACCAAATAATTACCTCATCAGAAGTTGAAGCAAGCAGTGTTGAAAGTGCGGTACCCCATGATCCCGAACCAATAACAGCAACTTTTTTCATGATTAGTTGTCCTTTTTCTTTTCGCCGAAAGAGAATTTAGACTCACTACCAGCATTAAGACGATTGATATTCTCGCGATGAGCCCAAATAACTGCCGCTGCTACAACAAATACAGGAATGGTTGCCACGGGATCCATACCAAATAGCAGGCAGAATAGTGGAATGGCAACAGCTGCGCCAATGGAGCCAAGCGATACGTACTTAGTTGGTACGGCAAGCGTAATAAACACCGCAAGAGCTACAAGAGCAGCAAGTGGATTTACTGCAAGGCCGCCGCCAAATCCAACAGCAATTCCCTTACCGCCATGGAAATGAAGCCAAGGCGAGAAAATATGACCAAGAACGCAGCAGGCATACACAAAAGAAATGATGAGCTCAGCCTCTGCGTGATCATTTCCCGAGACCAGAGGAGTAAATCCCTGGGCTCCCAAGAACCAACGAACAAGCATGACACTGACAATGCCCTTACCTGCATCGCAAAGAAGCGTAAGAATACCTGCGGCTTTACCAGCATTTCTTGCAACATTGGTGGTGCCAATGTTTCCTGATCCAAGTTTGCGAATATCTTCATGAGCCATAACGCTTGCAATAATCAGGCCAAATGGAATGCCACCAAGGCCAAATGCAATTAGTCCAAAAATCAGAGCAACAACAATTCCAGACATTAGTTAGACTCAACCTTCTTACGGAACTTCAATCGAATAGGTGTGCCAACCAGAGAGAACTTCTCGCGAAGTCTATTCTCAATAAAGCGCTCGTAGTTGTCATCAACAAGGTCTGGAGCATTGCACCAGAACGAGATAACAGGAGGCTTAGAGCCCGTCTGAGTAGCGTACTGAATCTTAAGGCGACGGCCGCGGTCAGAAACCGTGTGTCCGCCTTCTCTAATCTGGGCGAGAAGTTCGTTGAGCTCGGAAGTCTTAAGCTGAAGAGCACGGGATTCTGCAGCCGAAAGAGCAGCGGCAAGTACCTTATCAATAGCGCGGCCAGTAAGTGCAGAAACGTTGATAGAAGCAATCCAAGGTGCAAAGGCCAGGCGCTTTGCTACAGAGACTGCTACCTCATCACGCTTTGCTTCAGAGTCAATAAGGTCCCACTTGTTCAGCAGAAGAACCAAAGCACACCCACGCTCTACAGCCATGTTTGCAAGCTTCTGGTCCTGCTCGGTGACGCCAATGGAAGCGTCTACTACAAGGAGACAGACATCTGCGCGATCCATTGCCTGCAGGCCTCTGACCAGACTGTAGTACTCAACATCTTCATGTACCTGGCTCTTTTTGCGAATACCAGCGGTATCAACAAGACGAATGGGAGTTCCCTTCCATTCAATCATGGTGTCAATTGCGTCACGTGTAGTACCAGCAACATCAGAGACAATAGAGCGCTTCTTATTTGCCAAGCGGTTTGCCAGCGAAGATTTACCTACATTTGGTCGGCCGATAATAGCCAAGTTTAGAATGCCGTCATCCTCTGGCTCTTCATCTACCTCTGGAAATGCGTTAACAATGTCATCCAACAAGTCACCAGTTCCATGACCATGAGAGGCAGACAGAGGCAGAGGCTCGCCGCAACCAAGTGCGTAGAAGTCCCATAGACCATCCTGCTCTGTAGCAGGGTTATCTTTCTTGTTGACAACCAAGAACACGGGCTTGTCGCTCTTGCGGACAATGCGCGCAACCTCTTCGTCTTCATCGGTAACGCCGGTAGAGCCGTCTACCACAAAGACAATAACGTCTGCCTCTTCGCATGCAAGAAGAGCCTGCTCACGAATGTGTGGAGCAAAGCGATCCTGCGATTTAATTGACTCAATACCGCCGGTATCAATGAGCTTAAACTCACGACCATTCCAGTCAGCGTCGTGATATGAGCGGTCTCGGGTTACTCCCCTAGACTCGTGTACGATCGCATCGCGTTTCTCGGCAATTCTATTTACCAGCGTGGACTTACCAACATTTGGGCGTCCAACAATAGCAACAATGGGCTTAGCCATGTCTCACCTTTCATTCAGTTGGTTTAATAATACCAGCAATACGTGGCTAATCCCACTCTTTGAGTGCTTTAATGCACGACTTGGCAATGTTTGTGGGACCAGGAATTGACATGATAACTTTTGCTCCGCGAGCCTCTAGCTGCGCGGTTAAATCTGCCAGTGACATGCCGTCAAGCGTGACTTTATCAAAGTTAAACATGACCTCAGGAAGCACTACCAAAATGTTTGTGAGGTCTTCTGGTACCTGGGCGAGAAGATCAACGGCGCAGATAAGTCCTGTGACGTTAACGTCTCCACCAAAGAAATCGTTGCGCACGGCAAAAGTAGAAACATTGCCGTCAGTCGACCAGTCATCACAGAAGGTCTGGATGGTTTGCTGAGCAGCCTCGCCTACAATCAGCAAAATCTTGCGAGAACGAGCAGAAAGATAGGTATCTGCTTCATCAAGGGCGGTACGCATAGTGCTACAGACCTCTTCAGCCTCATCGAGGAAGCTTCTGAGCATACCAATGCCATCGTAGAACTGCGGATAGCCGTCGTAGGTGTACGCTGGTGGAATAGGTAGCTGAGCGTCTACGTAGAACTCGTCAGAGAGCTGGAAGCGCGTAATACCCAAAGAGGCACGTGCACGCTCCTGGTAGGGTTCAACAATTTTGACTACAGAGCGGGATAGCTCTACGTCATCAGAATACGAATGAGTAAAGCGTTTGGAGTCTTTGGTATAGCCAAGCGGAACAATGGCCAAAGAGGTAATCTGCTGGTGAGCCTCTACCCAATCAAGCGTTTTATCAAGCTCTTCACCGTCATTGATATTGGGACACAAAACAATCTGGCCGTGAATCTCAATGCCAGCGTCCATGAGTTTCTCAAGCACTTCAATGCCCCTAGCAGCACGAGCACCAATCAGATTGCGGCGCACGTCAGGCGAAATTGCATGCAGCGAGACGTTCATGGGTTCAAGTTTGTGAGAAATGATGCGCTCAACATCCTCATCGGTGAGGTTGGTAAGCGTAACAAAATTGCCCTGCAAGAAGCTCAGGCGATAATCGTCATCTCTGATTGAAAGAGAAGGGCGCATGTCTTCTGGCAGCATAGCCATAAAGCAGAACTGGCACGCGTTTACGCAGGTCTTGATACCGTCAAAGAGCACGTCAACAAAGTCAACGCCCCAATCTTCTCCAGACTCACGCTCAAGCACGCATTCATAAAGCGCCTCATCACCAGGAACAGAAACTTCAAGCTCACAGAGGGAGCCGTCAGCTTCCCAACGCCAATCAATCAGATCTTTTGGCACCACGCCATTGACCTTCTCGATAATCATGCCGGGCTCAAGGCCAGCCTTCCACGCAGGACTACCCTCTTCAACGGACTCAATAAGCGCACCAAGTCCACCAGATTTTGTATTTCCGTAGTCTGCGCGCTGTTCCATGTTAGGCGCCTACGATTTGTTCAATAGCTGATTTAACTGCATTGATATGAGCTTCCGGCGTAGAAGCGCCGGCAGTAATACCAATATGCTCTGCTCCCTCAAACCAAGAAGCTTGCAGCTCATCTGCGCCTTCAATGTGATAGGTTGCAGGGCAATAGAGCTTGGAAATCTCTGCTAAGCGAGTGGTATTTGCAGAGATCCTGCCGCCAATGATAATCATGACGTCAGACTCTTTTGCAAGCCTCATGCACGAGTCCTGATGGCCCGCAGTAGCCTCGCAGATGGTATTCATAACGCGAAGCTCGTCAACAAGCGGAAGTACCGCGTTAACTACTAACTACCTCAGAAAGCTTTGCAGCGCTCATGGTGGTCTGAACTACCAAACCAACCTTCTTTGCAGCTCTCATGGCATCTGCCTGAGCGGCAACTTCTTCCACAGAGTCTATGGCTACAGAGCCTGGCACGTGCGCCAGTGTGGCCTCTACCTCGGGATGTCCGGACTCTCCTACCACGTACACGGCATAGCCCTGCTTGGCGAGAAGTTCTGCAGCTGCGTGAGCCTTCTTTACAAACGGACAGGTTGCATCTAACACGTCAACACAGCCGTCCTTGGCAATCTGCTCCTCTTGGGGGGTTACACCATGAGTGCGCAGCAGTAGTGCACTTCCTGCAGCTTCAGAAGCAGAATCAACAACCTCTACACCCTGGTCTTTAAGAGACGTGACAACGCGAGGGTTATGGATAAGCGGACCAAGGGTGCGTACGGGAGCATGAGCATCTTTGACGGCTTGCTGGACCATCTGAAGTGCTCTTTCTACGCCGTAACAAGCACCTGCTTCATCAGCAATTTTGATAGTAGGCACGAACTAATTCCTTCCGGGATGCTCTTTGAGCATTGCATCTCTTAGTTCGTATACCCGCTCCATGGCCATCTCTTCCATCTCTTTTGCCTGATCTTTACGCTTTGTAGAAGTTAGATCACTAAAAGAGACCTTCTGACCTGCGCGAAGATAAACCTTAACAGGCTTAACCAGAGGTGAACCTTTTTTCTTAATATCAAGTGCGCCAATGATTGCCAGAGGCTGCACATCTACTTTTGCAAGCTGGGCGATAAGCGCAAAACCACCGTGAGTTTCTCCACGCTCAGTATTGCTTCTGACTCTTGTGCCCTCAGGGTAAATAAGAAGCATTTCTCCTCTAGAAAGCGCCGTAGTTGCGCGACGAATTGCCTTCATATCGGCAGTTCCACGGTCTACTGGAATGCCACCTAGTCTAGAAAGCGCCCACTGAAGTGGTTTGAATTTGTTGAACTCGCTCTTGTAGATGGTTCTAACGGGAATGCCATGAACAAACAGGTGGACAACAGTAACAATAGGGTCCAAGAAGGTTGGGTGGTTCATGATAAGAACACGAGGGGTCTTATCGCCAACAAAGAGCTGGTCATTGTCCCAACGCCACCTGAACCAGATTTTTGTAATCAGTCCAAGCACACTGACTGCCAGCCACTTAAAGAACTTGGCTGGAGCTGGAAAATCAGCAAGCGCGGTATCGTAATAATCGTCAAACGAGTTTCCGCCAAAAGGGCGCAAACGCTTAGATGCAGCCGCTATAGAAGACTTTTTCTCTGAGTGCTTAGGCTTTTCTGTGTGAGACTTCCCGTCATCAGAAGCGTTGCCCTCTGATTCATTTCCCTGGTGAGAAGACCTATGGTTACGAGCATCTCTGTTTACAAGACCTGGATGCAGGGCAATAATGGCTGCGATAACCTCTTCAACAGAAAGCGCAGAAGAGTCAATGTGATGAGCGTCTTCTGCAGCACGAAGAGGAGCTGCCTTACGCTCAGAGTCAGCCTTATCACGAGCCTTGATGTCCTCGAGAATCTTCTCCTCACTCTTTGCATCTACCTTGGCATCATTGCCGGTAGCTGCGTCTCCACCCTGGCGCTGAACAGCGCGACGGTGAGCGCGTGCTGCAGGATCAGCGGTCAAGAAAACCTTTACATCTGCCTCGGGAAATACCACGGTGCCAATGTCACGGCCTTCTGCGACTACATCGCCATTCTCGCCAGCACGGCGCTGAAGCGTGACCATAGCCTCGCGAACCTCAGGGATAGCCGCAACAGCACTGACGTTTCTATCTACCTCTGGGGTACGAATCTCTGCC
>QWCF01000296.1_pt1 | contig 23217 bp, 35 predicted proteins | sample 1972521 | NCBI WGS metagenome assembly QWCF01 (sample SAMN09866715, study PRJNA288562) | Human oral metagenome isolate term4_saliva, whole genome shotgun sequencing...
TGATTTTTACGAAGATTTGGAGGTGGAGTGATGTCGTTTTATGGTGAAACCTATATCGATTATTGCGAGTATTGTGATGATAGATACAGTGGAATATTTAAACTCAAAGAAAATGAGAATGTTTTCGATGGATTTGATAGATGGTTGAAAGAACACGGAAGAGAGGTCACAAATTGAAACGATTCATAGCTATCTGGATTCTTCTATCTGCTGGTCTAAACATCTGGCAGATGGACAGGATTCGAGATTTGGAAGAGAAGAAGCCAATCGTTATCTACAAGGCGGATAACGCAGGCGCTGAGATATTTGGTAAGGTCGTCGAGAAAGGACGACATGGGAAGCTATACACGCTTACTATCAGAGATTATGGTGTGTTCGTGGTTACGAAGGACGTGTATGAGAAAGTGAAAGTTGGGGATGAGGTGATGTTATGATACCGAAATATAGAGCGTGGGATAGCGCAAAAAAAGAAATGTTCAAAGATACTTTCGCAATAACAGAAAGTGGGCAAGTTGTAGTGGTTGAACAGGAGTCCGTCGCAAGCTTTCCAGATTATGTTTTTGTTGAACATCTAGTTATCATGCAATCAACAGGATTGGTTGATAGGGATGGCAAGATTATCTTTGAGGGGGATGTAGTACAATTTGAAGATTGTTCTGAAGCGTCCGATTTTCTGTATATAAACACAGGTATTATAGAATGGTGTCAAGGCGGCTTTCATGTTACCAATAGAGACTCTGTGTTAATGGAAGATTTGCTTGATGGAGACTCATTAGATGTTACAATCTCTACGAAAACCCTGAACTTTTGGAGGATAAGGAATGAACCCAGAAATAATTGACAACGTAAACAAACCAAGCCACTACCAAGGAAGATTTGGCATGGAATCTATCGATGCCTTAAGGAATTTCATGACACCAGAACAGCTGAAAGGCTTTTATCTTGGAAATGCCTTGAAGTATCAACTGCGATTCCAGAAGAAAAACGGTCTTGAAGACCTGAAGAAAGCCAGAAAGAACCTTGATTGGTTGATTGAGGAGATGGAACATGAGAATTAAGACATCAAATGGATCCATCATCAACGTTGACAAAATAAAGCATAGCATCACAGTTGAGGGCGTTGAATTGGGCTCAGATTGTCGTGCGCTGACTTCTAAACACAAAGATGGTACAGGTACAATAACACTAGTTTTTGATGGGAAAATAATTTAAAAAAAGCCAAGACACTCTCTGTCTCAGCTAATAGTTATCTCTTGAAGCTAGTTTGCTTTCTAGTCCTAAAATGAGCATGGATAAGGTTCAAGGTGGTCAGAAGGTTCGATTAGATGAACGTTACATTGATATTTTTAGCATGCAAGATTCCTTGAAAGAGTACATGAAGCAAGCAACTGCCGAAGCTATCCAGCGGAGAATTAAGCTCAGTAAATTGATTGATAAAATGCCTAAGCCTGCAAGTCGAACAATTCTAAGGATGGTGTATATTCAGAAAGCAAACGTGTATGATATGATTGAATTTTTACGATGCAGCAAGACCACTTTTTACAAAAAGAAGAAAGATGCAATCCGTGAATTGGGTGTTGTAGTTGATAAAAGCGAACTAATGTGAACTAGGTTGAAACGCACTGGTCTAACAATCGTGCTATTATAGTATCATCAAGAATTAAGGGTAAGGCAGTAAGCCTTCCCTGACATGGAGAGTTGGCAGAGTCAGGTTGAATGCGCCCGTTTGCTAGACGGGTGGTCGCCTATGTGCGGTCCGTGGGTTCAAATCCCACACTCTCCTTTGAGTGTTTGTGTCCCAGAATGGGGTAGGCAGTAGGCTTAGCATTCATATATCACTCATTAACTTAAAAATGGTTGCAGCAGCGACCGAACCTCGCATGGTTGCGTAGCTACTTATATCCTAGGTAAGTTATAAGCTAGAGGGTTTGATCCCCTCAGAGGTTGTAAAGACTACAAAAAAATAAAAAAAGGAAAACTTTCAAATTTATTACTAATTAACACGCAAGGTAGTAGTCGTCTTGCAGTTGGAACGTAGCTCAGTTGGTGGAGCGATATGACTATAAAGGGTCTGAAACGTAGGCAGGTTCGAGTCCTGCCGTTCCAATTTTTACAGAATTGGCTGTAAAAAACAAAGTCAAAGACTATATAACCCGAGAAACACATATCTTTTTGATGTGTGTTTTTTGGTTTTTGGAGGAGGGAAACAGTGAAGATTGTTGATAAGCCGATTGAATGGCTAAGACCTTACGAAAAGAACCCTAGGAACAATGAACAAGCAGTTGAAGCAGTGGCCAATTCTATACGGACATACAAGGTTTAAGGCAGCGAAGTTTTTAAAGCTAAAAACTGTGCCAGTTCTTATTGCAGATGATTTGACAGAGGAACAGATTAAGGCATTTAGACTTGCTGATAATAAGACAGGGGAGCTTGCTGATTGGGACGTTGAACTACTTTATAGCGAATTAGATGAACTTACTGGTTTTGATATGACGATGTTTGGGTTCGAAGATATTGACTTTTCTTTAGATGATTTTGAAGAAGATGAAAAAGAGACGGGAGAAGAAGTCGATATCGATTCCGAAGAGAAGCCGAAAGTAGAATATGGAGATATTTATCAGCTAGGACGACACCGCTTAATGTGTGGTGACAGCACATCTGCTGAGGATATGGCACAGTTAATTGATGGCGCAGTGATAGATCTATATGTTACAGACCCACCCTATAACGTGGCCTATCAAGGAGGAACTGATGAAGCTATGACAATCATGAACGATAGCATGGATGATGTTAGTTTCAGACAATTCCTAAGAGATGCATTTGCGGTTGCAAACAATCACTTAAAACCAGAGGGAGCGTTCTATATCTGGCATGCAGATTCGGAAGGTTTGAATTTTAGAGCTGCAGTAAAAGAGACAGGTTGGTTACTGAAGCAGTCCATTATCTGGGTAAAGAATGCTATTGTGTTAGGTCGTCAGGACTATCAATGGAAGCATGAGCCCTGCCTATACGGTTGGAAAGACGGAGCGAGTCACTATTTTGTGGACAATCGCTCACTAGCTACTGTCATTGAAGAAGATGAAGAAAATCTAAAAGAAATGACAAAAAGCGAATTGATTTCTTACATCAAGACCATGCAGGATACATCTCCGACGACTGTCTTTTACGAGGATAAACCTGTTAGAAACGATATCCATCCGACGATGAAGCCTTTGAAGTTGATTGCTAGATGTGTTTTGAACTCCAGTAAAAAAGGCGACAAGATACTAGATAGCTTTAATGGCGGAGGTTCCACATTAATGGTGTGTGAACGTTCTGAAAGAGTTTGCTATGCAATGGAACTAGATCCCGTGTATGTAGAGCGGACGATTAAACGTTGGGAAGAAGAGACTGGACTTACCGCTGAAAAAGTAAGTTAAATTTATTTTTTTGATAAGGAAGTGAGGCGATGGCTAATGAGCAAAACTTGATAAAAAATTCAGAACGAACTCCGAGCGAACGCCGAGAAAATGCAAAAAAAGCAGGAGTGGCCTCTGGTAAAGCTAGAAGAAAAAAAGCAAACTTAAAAAAGGCTTTTGAAACGATTCTGCAAGCAGATGTAGCAAGTCCAAGTGTTAAGAAGCAACTTGAAGATATGGGGTTTGACACAACTAACGAAATGGCTCTTGCAATGGTTATGATGCAGAAAGCTATGAAAGGTAACGTTAGAGCATTTGAACAAATCAGCAAGTTAACCACGACAGATGCGAAAGACTCACTTGATAAGAGAGAGCAAAAAGAACGCATTGAAGCGCTCAAGCTAGGAAATGAGAAGCTTAGAAAACAGATAGGAACATCAGAAGTTGACGTTAAAGACGATGGCTTTATTAAATCTCTAGAAGGGGTGGTTGAAGAAACTTGGCTAGATTAAGAATGCAAACCAATACATTCAAATTTCAACCTTTTAGCAAAAAGCAGAAGAAAGTGCTAACTTGGTGGCTTTGGAACTCTCCAGTTCATGAGTCAGAAGGCATTATTGCTGATGGTGCTATCCGTTCTGGCAAGACTGTCTCTATGAGTCTAGCTTTTGTTATCTGGGCGATGACATCATTCAACCATCAGAACTTTGCGATGTGCGGAAAGACAATCGGCTCTTTCAATCGTAACGTCCTGAAACTGTTGTTGGTTATGATACAGTCAAGAGGTTTTAGCTACGTCTATCATCGGACGGATAACTTGATAGAAATCTCAAAAGGCGACGTGTCGAATGATTTTTATATCTTTGGTGGTAAGGACGAAAGTTCACAGGATCTTATTCAAGGTTTAACGCTGGCAGGTATCTTTTTCGATGAAGTAGCGCTTATGCCTGAGTCCTTTGTTAACCAGGGCACAGGGCGGTGCTCTGTGACAGGTTCCAAGTGGTGGTTCAACTGCAACCCAGACGGGCCTTATCATTGGTTTAAAGTCAACTGGATAGACAAAGCAGAAACAAAGAATATGCTTTATCTGCATTTTGATATGGATGACAACCTTTCTCTTTCAGAGAACATCAAGAAGCGTTATAGAAGTCAATATCAAGGTGTTTTCTATCAGCGATACATCCAAGGTCTTTGGACGGTTGCAGAAGGTATTGTCTACGATATGTTCAGTAAGGATAAGCATGTTGTATCAACCTTGCCAGAAATGAGTAAGCTGGGCAAATATGTTTCGGTCGACTACGGTACGCAAAATGCGACTGTTTTTCTTTTGTGGGAAAAAGATATCAATGGTAAGTATTACTTAACAAGGGAATATTATTACTCAGGTCGTGACGAGAACGTACAGAAAACCAATGCTGAGTACGCTGATGATTTAACTGGTTGGCTAGGAGATACGAACATCGAACGAATCATTATTGATCCGTCTGCAGCTTCATTCATTGCTGAATTGAAGAAGAGAGGATATAAAATCAAAAAAGCTAGAAACAACGTCCTTGAAGGCATTCGTTTTGTTGGTTCTATGCTAGGCCAAGAGAAAATAGCAGTACATGAGAGTTGTGTGAATACGCTGAAAGAGTTCCATGCTTATGTTTGGGACGAGAAAGCCTCTGCGAATGGCGAGGACAAGCCTATCAAGCAATTCGACCACGCAATGGACGCCCTGCGTTATTTCTGCTATACAATATTATTCAAGTCAGGAGGTATGACTGTTTGGAAATAGAAGTAATTAGAAAAATAATCTCGTCGCAGATGGTTAAGCACATAGAGTTTGTCTCACAAGCAGCTGAAGCCGAGAAATACTATCGTAACGAGAATGATATTAAACGAAAGCGTAAGCCTGCCGATAAGAAAGGCGCAGAGAACGAAGCAAAAGCAGAAGATAATGCATTTCGTAATGCTGACAACCGTATTAGTCACAACTGGCACCAGTTATTGCTTGACCAGAAAAAGGCTTATGCGTTGACCTATCCGCCTACATTTGATGTGGACGATAAAAGCGTTAATGAGAAGATTGTAGACGTCTTAGGAGATGATTATGAACGTATCAGTAAGCAGCTTTGTGTGAATGCAGGAAATGCTGGTATCGCTTGGCTTCACGTTTGGAAAGACGCTAGTGACAATTCGTTTAGATATGCTTGTGTGGACTCAAAAGAAGTAATACCAATCTACTCAAAGTCTTTGGATAAGAAGTTGATTGGGGTACTGCGAGTTTACTCTAGCACAGATGAAACAGATGGTAAGAATTACACTGTTTACGAATACTGGAACGACAAAGAGTGCTCTTTCTATCGTCACGAAGAAAATAAGCCGCTGGAAGAATTAGAGACATTCCAAGCAATCTTTTTGGTCGATACTATGAATGGCGACCGATCTAGTGACGATAGCTTCAAGCATGATTTTGGCCTTGTTCCTTTTATTCCGTTCAAGAATAACGAAATTGAGACCAACGACTTGAAGCCAATCAAAGACCTAGTTGATGTTTACGACAAGGTCTTTAGTGGATTTGTCAATGATACAGACGATGTTCAAGAGGTTATATTTGTTCTTACAAACTACGGTGGGCAGGACAAGCAAGAGTTTCTAGAAGATTTGAAACGCTACAAGATGATTAAGATGGACAACGACGGTATGGGAGACCAGTCAGGAGTTACAACCATTGCGATTGACATTCCAACCGAAGCAAGAAATCTGATTTTAGAGCGGACTAAGAAACAAATCTTTATCAGTGGCCAAGGGGTCAACCCTGAAACAGATAAGCTGGGGAACAGTTCAGGTGTTGCTCTGAAGTTTCTATACTCGCTCTTAGAGTTAAAAGCTGGCAACATGGAAACTCAGTTTAGAAGCGGATATGCCACACTCGTTAAAATGATTTTGAAACATCTAGGGTTATCCGATAAACTCAAAATCAAGCAAACATGGACACGGAACTCAATCAATAACGATACAGAAATGGCTCAAGTAGTTTCTACTCTTGCAACTATCACATCAAGAGAGAACGTAGCTAAATCAAATCCAATTGTAGAAGATTGGCAGGATGAACTGCGCTTGCAGAAAGCTGACCAAGAGGAACAATCTGAAAAACTCTACGACATGGAAGAGGTAGAGCATGAGTCGGAAACTGAATAAAGAAGAGAAAATTGCCTTTATCGAATCCCTTGACGACCTCAACCGAGAAGAGAAAGACAGATTGCTGTATGAGCTGGCTCAGATTGACGACCTCAGCGAGATAATAGACTACATCGATAATTTATATCACCGAACACTAAAACGCATTACAGGGCGTTTAGAGGCGTTTGAGAGAGTGTCTAAAAATCGTAGTGATATATTGCCATTTTATTTGTTATCTCTGACTAAGACTGACCAATTAAAAACCAAGCAAGAGATTGCTGGCTTTGTTAAGAAACATCCTGATTTAACAGAGTGGTCAAGGTCAATAAAGGTCAAAACAAATGCAGATGCCTTGTTTGCTGGTGTTGAGATGGATATCGCTAAAATGACTGGAAAAATCAACAAGCGAATAGAAACACATCTCAAGCAAACCTACCAAGAAACCTACTTAAATCGTGCTTACAACTACCATAAACAAACCAAAAAAGAACCGAATTTCAAGCCTGAGCGTCTAGAAGAAGAGTATCTTCAAAAGGCAATCAACGAAAACTTTAAAGGCAAGCGGTTCTCTGAGCGTGTTTGGGGTAGCAATATGGACGAACTGGTTAGTCGAGTAGAATCGCTTGTAACCAACGATTTAAACCGAGGCTATCCGATAGACCAGTCCAGTAAGCTTCTAGCCATTGAGTTCGAACGTGCTCGTAATCGTGCAGTGACGGTTTTACAGACGGAAACGAACGGCATTCAGGCTCAGGCAACGCTGGATGAATACCAAGACGACAATATCAAGAAGTACAGGTATCTGGCGACCTTAGAGGTTCACACATGCCCTATTTGTGGCGAGTTAGACGGTAAGGTATTTCTTGTTAAGGATGCAGAAAAGGGCGTGAATTATCCTACTATGCACCCTCACTGTCGATGTACGACGGTTCCTGCCTTAGAAAAAGGCGGGAAACGCTATGCAAGAGATATTGAGACAGGAAAAGGCTATGAGGTTGAAAGCGGTCAGACCTTCAAGGACTGGCGAAAGCAGCAACTTGATAAGTATGGCCAGACTGTTATCAAAGACAAGCTACAAGCTGAACGATTGGAAAAGGATAGAGTCCGCAGAACCAAGGAGCAGTTCATAGCTTATAGGCAGGTTTTAGGCTCTCAAAATATGCCCAAAACATTTGCAGGCTTCTATGATTTGAAGTATAATGATGTTGAGGGATACAAGGAACTAAAAGACCGTATCAGATGGACAAAGTCCAAGTTTCCTACCGAGAAATCTTTAAATGGACATTTCAAAGGTCATAGGAAAGAGTTCGGCGATATAACCATTGAAGAATACCAAAAAATGGCATCTGATTTGTTATCAAAACCGACATCGGACAAGATATTGGGTTATCAGACGGAACTTAGACGAGTGCGCTATGATATCGATAACAATATCTATGTTTTAGGTAATCCTAAAGTACATAAAATAAATACAATGTTTAAACCAGACTTAGGAAGGGAGTATTACGATGGAGAAATCGCAAAAGACTTGGGAAATTGATGGATATTTATGGCTTCATTGCCCTGTTTGTGGGACCGAAGTTATGGACTATGATATCTGTGATGTCTGCCATTGGCAAAATACAGGCATTATAAATATTGATGGTGGTCCTAATAAAATGACACTTGCAGAGGCCAAAGAAGCGTATGCAAAAGGTTTACCGATTAGATAAATAAGCACCTGGAGCAATCTAAATGCTTTTCTTACGCTTAGAAAGGAGCGAAGATATGGAAAATTGGAAAGAAAGATTTAGAAAAGAATACTACGAATTGAGAGAACGATTCCAAAAGTTGGACAGGATGATTAGTTTATACGAAAAAGGACAGATAGAGTTTCAACCTAAATGCTCCATTGATTTGTTAAAAAGTCAGCGTTCAACCATGTGGAATTATTTAAAAATTCTAGAACAACGTGCAAAAATTGAAGAAATTAATCTTTAAAACCTAACCGCATCGAAATCGAGGCGGTTTTCTTTTCGCCCTGAACATGGCGTTAAAAGGTTCAACTATTGGACAAGTCCGTAGTCCTAACAAAAGCGGAGCGACTGGTGATGGAGAACACCTAAAAAGCCTAGCGTAGAGGAAAGGATTTTCAAAATGAAAAAAGAACAACTGGCAAACATCGGCTTAACTGAAGACCAAATTTCTCAAGTCTTCGCTTTGTATGGTGCTTCTGTCCAAAAACTTAAGGATGATGTAGCAAGTAAAGAAAGCGAATTGGAGAGCGTGCGTGGACAGCTGACACAACGTGATAAAGACTTGAATGATTTGAAGAAAAAAGGCGCAGATGTTGAAGATATTCAGCAAAAGCTAGAGGACTTACAAGCTAAGTACAAACAAGATACAGAAGCGCTTGAGATGAAACTAGCAGATGAGAATAAATCTCGCTTAATCGATGCTGAATTGACAAAAGCTGGCGTTCGAGACGCAGAAATTTTTGGAAAAATCTTAAACAAAGACGAAATCTCTGTAAAAGATGGCAAATTGATTGGCTTGACTGAGCAAATCGAAGCTCAGCGTGCTAAAAGTCCATATCTCTTTAACGGGGAGAAACAAGCCCAATATACGCCAAATCAAGGCGATGGGCAAGGTGCTAATTTAGGGAATTGGGAAACTGCTATGAGCAATCCTGACTTCAACCTAACTCAATTTTTACAACAACAAGGAGAAAATAACTAATGGCTAATGAACTTACAAAAATTATAGACACGATTACACCTCAACAGTACAATGCATACATGCAACAGTACACTGCTGCTAAATCTGCTTTCGTTCAAAGTGGTATCGCAGTATCAGACGAACGTGTCTCTAAAAACATTACATCTGGTGGTCTGTTGGTCAACATGCCTTTCTGGAATGATCTTACTGGAGATTCTGAGGTTCTCGGAAATGGCGATAAAGCCCTAGAAACTGGGAAAATCACTGCTGGAGCAGACATTGCCTGCGTTCTTTATCGTGGACGTGGTTGGGCTGCCAACGAATTGACTGGTATTGTAGCTGGTTCTGACCCAGTACGTGCTATCTTGAACCGTATCGGTGCTTATTGGTTGCGTGAAGACCAAAAAGCCTTGATTGCTACCTTGAATGGTATCTTCGCGACTGGAACAGGTGGTGAGAAAGGTGCTCTTGAAGAAACTCACGTATCAGACCAATCCAAAGCATCTACTGGTATCGATGCAGCTATGGTACTTGACGCTAAACAATTGCTTGGAGATTCTGCTGATCAAGTTACTGCTATTGCTATGCACTCTGCGGTTTACACTAAACTACAAAAAGATAACTTGATTCAATACATCCAGCCAACCACTGCGACTATCAACATTCCAACCTACCTTGGTTACCGTGTCATTATCGATGATGGTATTGCACCAACAGGAGATGTTTATACATCATACCTTTTCCGTACTGGTTCAATCGGTCTCAATACAGGAAATCCATCAGGATTGACTACGTTTGAAACTTCTCGTGAAGCAGCTAAAGGCAACGACATGATTTACACTCGTCGTGCCCTTGTGATGCACCCTTACGGTGTGAAATGGACTGGCGCAGAAGTTACTGAAGGAAACATCACTCCATCAAACGCTGACTTGGCTAAATTCAAGAACTGGCAACGTGTTTACGAGCCTAAGAACATCGGTATTATCGCTCTGAAACACAAAATTGGCAAATAGATTGGGTAACAGAATATGATTCAAGAATTGAAACAAGACAACACAATGTACTTGATCTCATGCGTTCGGAAAATGCGTCAGGATAATTATTTCAAAGATATGGAAGTTCTTCACTACGCTTTGACCCAAGCAGAAAACGAGATTTTGAATTATATTCACCAAGACAGTGTGCCTGGACGTTTAGAGAACGTATGGATAGACATGACCAACGACTTACTGGACAAGGTCAAGGAGCAAAGTGTGCTTGCTGAAAAAGCTGACGCAGACGACTTTTCGGTTAAGAGTATCAAAATGGGTGATACGACAATCGAAAAGGTTAGTCCTTATGAAATGATTCAACGAATGAAACAAGTGCCGTCATCACTTGAGCGCTACAAGCGTCAGTTGAATCGTTTTAGGAAACTACTATGACCGAATATGCTAAGACAGTCTTTGATTGCTTGTATGACTGTAAAATGACGGTTAAAGATTATACAGAGCAAGAGATAGACGGTTTGACCAGTATGTCAGAAAGCGTGCTATTAGAGGACATTCCCTGTAGGATTTCACAAATGAGCAATAGTTCAACGAACGGGAGCGACTATCAAGCTAACGGCTATGATATGAAACTCTTTTGCTCAGTTGTCTATGATATTCCTGCAGGTTGCAAGATTGAGGTGACTGATAGAAATGGGCACGTTAAAGTGTTTACACGGTCTAATGTGCCTATTAGTCAGTATTGGTCACATCAAGAAATTGCTATAAAGCTAGAGGGCAAGTCATGAGTGGCAGTTTTGATTATCGTAGTTTCGCTAAGTTTGCTAACAACTTCAACAGGAGTACGAACCATGCGAAAGTAGACCTATTTATGAGACAGACCTTGAATTACGAAGGCACAGAACTAAAATCCAAAGTGAAAGAGAGAACGCCTGTTGGTGTTTATACGGATCATTGGGTGGAGTTCACAACCAAAGATGGCAAACACGTCAAATTTTGGGCAAGCGCTCATGGCAAACAAGGCGGAACTTTGCAAAAAGGCTGGTCTAAAAGCCGTATTGAAGTATCTGGACGGACTTATAAGCAGAAAGTTTATAACAAGGTCTACTATGCCCCACACGTTGAGTACGGGCATAAGACGGTTAATGGTGGCTTTGTTCCAGGGCAGTTTTTCCTTCATAAAACGGTTGAAGATACTAAAAGCGATATGGAAAAGCGTGTCCGTGATAAGTATGATGGCTTTATGAGAAAGGTAGTGTTAGGAAATGGCAAATAAAGGCTTTCGGTTAGTCGAGGAGTTAGTTAGTCACATCAAGGGGTTATATCCTGACATCAGGATTTATCTGGATGAAGTAGAGCAAGGTTTTAAAGAGCCTTGTTTTTTTATCCATGTGGTTGATACTAAGTACACTCCAGAGGCCAATAAGTATGTGAAAGTACGTTCTAAAGTGGATTTGTCTTATTTTCCTTCTAAGAAAAAGCGTAGCGAGTGTTTAGCAATGCAGGAAGAATTGAGTTATAAACTCTTACACTTGCCGACGATTCATTTATTTGACCGTCAGTATGAAGTGGTTGACAACGTTCTGTACTGTATTTTTAACGCAAGCACACGCTTGAAGTTAGAAGAGGAAGATATCAAACAACGTGAATTGAAAGTGAAAGAAGAGGTAAAAGATGGATAATGTAGACGGAATTGTGTTCCCTACTGCGGACATTTTGGAAAGTAGCGCTTTTACCAACGGAGAAAAAGACATCTTGGGGGCTATTTTAGATCCAGAAGAGTCTTATAGCTTGGAAGAAGCAAGAGCAAAACTAGAATACGAACTAGGAAGGAAGATTAACTAATGGCAGGTGGAATTTGGAAACGCCAAAATAAAGTAAGACCAGGTGCTTACATCAACGTCAAATCAAAAGACATTGCAATGACTCGCCTTGGTGGTGACGGTGTCGTAACAGTACCGCTAGCACTCAGCTTCGGTCAATCAAAGAAATTGATGAAAATCCGACGTGGTGAAGATCTATTTAAGAAGCTAGGTTATGAGCAAGAAAGCCCACAACTCTTGTTGCTGAATGAAGCATTCAAACGTGTTAGTGAAGTCTTGCTTTATCGTCTAAATACGGGCGAAAAGGCAAACGTAAGCCTTTCAGACAACGTAACGGCTCAAGCTAAATATAGCGGTGTCCGTGGGAATGATATCACAGTAACGGTCAAAACAAACGTAGATGACCCAAGTTCATTTGATGTTGTCATATTCCTTGATACTGTTGTTATGGACTCGCAAACTGTAAAAGTCTTGGCTGATTTGAAAAACAATGATTTAGTTGAGTTTTCAGGAACAGGAGTACTGCAAGCAGTGGCTGGCGCTAAATTAACTGGCGGTACTGATGGTGCAGTCTCAACTCAAGACTACTCAGAATACTTCAAGGCACTTGAAACAGTTGAATTTAACTATATGGCCTTGCCAGTAGAAGATGCTTCTATCAAGAAGGCAGCTATCAACTTCATCAAACGTATGCGTGAAGATGAAGGACTAGGCGCTCAATTGGTTGTTGCGGACTCTGACGCAGACAGTGAAGCAGTTATTAACGTTAAAAACGGTGTTATCTTGTCTGATAAGACAGTTATTGATAAGACGAAAGCGACTGTATGGGTTGCAGCAGCAAGCGCAAATGCTGGCGTTGAGAAATCATTGACTTATGAGAAGTACGAAGACTCTGTTGATGTTGTGGGGCGTTTGAGCCACACAGAGACAGAAGATGCGCTCTTGAAAGGGCAATTTGTCTTTACTGCTCGTCGTGGTCGTGCAGTAGTTGAACAAGATATCAACTCACACGTCAGCTTCACGATTGAGAAGAACCAAGACTTCCGTAAGAACCGTATCTTGCGTACCTTGGACGATATCGTGAACGATACTCGTTATGCTTTCTCTGAGTATTTCCTTGGAAAGGTGAGCAACAACGAAGATGGACGTCAAGCGTTCAAAGCGAACCGTATTCGCTATTTCAAAGACCTTGAAGCTCGTGGTGCTATTGAAGACTTCAAAGTGGAAGACATCGAGGTGCTACGTGGTGAGTTGAAAGAGTCTGTAGTGGTTAACGTCAAAGTGAAACCAGTAGACAGTATGGAAAAACTGTACATGACAGTTACAGTAGAGTAGGAAAGGAGATAGTATGGCTTTTTTAAAAGGTCGTGACGTAATCAGCGGTCAGGAAGGTACCGCTTTTATTCACATCGACGGAAAAAATGAGTTCATGTTCTATATCAAGGAACTTGAAGCAACAGTTAAGAAAAACAAAGAAGAAGTCCGCACCCTTAACAAACGTGGTACGCAAGTGAAGGCGACTGGTTTCAAGGGTGAAGGTAAGATGACCATTTACGGTGTCACTTCAACATTCAAGGAAATGATGTTGGACTACATGAAGAATGGTCGTGATACATTCTTTGATATCCAAGTGACCAATGACGATGCGACAAGTTCAATCGGTCGTCAAACAACAATCTTGCGTGAATGTAACCTTGATGAAGTTGTGATGGGTCAACTAAAAGTTGAGGAAGATTTCTTGGAAGAAGAAGTCAACTTTACTTTTGAAGATGTAGATATCTTGGAAAAATTTAATGCGCCTAAATTAGGTTAGAAAGAGGATAAATAAATGGCAATTTCAGACTTTTTACTAGAAAACGTTCAGCAGGAAGAAACAAAGGAAGTACACCTTAAGCGTTTCAAATCTCCTTTTGTCATTCGTAGTATTGACGAAAGTCTAAACGATATGTTGAAGAAACGTGCAACAATCAAGAAGAAAAACCGTCAAGGTGTGGCTATTCCTGAGTTCAACAACGATAAGTACATTGACTCCTTAATGTCTGCTTGCGTTGTTACGCCAGACTTAAAAGATGCTCAACTACAAGAGTCTTATCGTACTGTTGGGGATGAAGCAGCAACCTTGAAAGCTATGTTGAAGATTGGGGAATATGCTACCTTAATGCAAGAAATCCAGTCGCTTAACGGATTTGATGAAGATATCAATGATCTTGTCGAAGAAGCAAAAAACGACTAGAGGACGGGGACGCAGAGTTGAGTTATGCTTACTACTGTTTGCATCAATTCAACTGGACTCCGTCCTTTTTGGATAGCTTATCTAAACGTGAGAAAGCCTTGATTTTTGCCTTTATCGATATCCGAGTAGAGGCAGAAGAAAAGGAACACAAAGAAATGGAAAGAAAAAGCAGAGGAAGGAGGAGACGGTAGAAGATGGCTACATTAACACAAACACTAACCCTTAAAGATAAATTTTCTAGTTCATTGAACAGTATTAATAACACAATAGATCGAACTATTGGAAAGTTTAGCGAGTTGGATAGACGTGTCAAGAAGATGACGCAGACTGCAACGATTAAAGTCAAAGCAGATATGCCTAAGAATTTAACTGCGCCCAAAGCCACTAGCCCTGTAGCGCCTAAAATGGCGACACCTATCGCTCCTAAACTTCCTTCGGCTGGGCCTCTTGTTGGTGGTTTAGGTGTTGCTACATCCATGCTTGGTCGAATGACTTCTATTTCTCGCGCTTTGAATTTCATGGTTGCTATTCAAGCCTTGAGGCAAATGGCTAATTTAATGAGTGGTCTGATTAAGTCAGGCGATGATTATATTCAGACCATGGCAAGGCTTAAGACAATAGAAGACGGATCTAAGACAGGCCAAGAACTTCAAGATAGTATCATGGCAGCGGCACAACGCTCAAGGACGGGCTTCGGTATCATGGCAGACTCAGTGGCTAAACTACGCTCACAAGCTGGAGAAGCCTTTAAAAGTAATGATGAAGCTATTGCATTCGCTGAACAGTTGAACAAGCTGTATAAAATCGGTGGTGCTAGTTTAGAGCAACAAAAAGCAGGGACGCTTCAAATCACACAGGCGCTTGCTTCAGGGGTTCTTCGTGGCGATGAGTTTAACTCTATGATGGAGAACGCTCCGCTTGTTGCCCAAAAACTAGCTAGACACCTTGGTGTCAGCGTTGGTCAACTGAGGGGAATGGCTAAAGATGGCCAATTAACAGGAGATATTCTTAAGAGTGCCTTGCTTGGTTCAGCAGTTGAGACAAATGCTGAATTTGCGAAAATGCCGATGACTTTTGCTGATATGATGACTCAGGTTGGCAACGTAGCTTCATACGCATTTCAGCCTTTAATTCAAGCATGGCAAGAGTTTATTAACAGTACCGCTGGTCAAAACTTCATGGCAGGTTTAGAAACCGCTATGTTTGCGATTGGCCAGATAGCTCTGTGGCTCTTTAATCTCTTTGTTGAAGGCTGGGACTGGGTGACAGAGCACGCTAATTTTGTAATCACTGCTTTGATGATGGTCGCAACTGTAGCTACCATAGTAGGTATTGCTATATTTATAGCAGGTATGATTGCACAGGCTCCATGGGCGTTAGTCTATTTAGTTATGATTGGTATTATTACCGTCGCTCTCTTAATTGCTACAGCTCTAAACGCTATGGGGATTTCATTCTTAGACGTTGCAGCTGCTATTGTTGCAGCCTTTGTCTTTGTCGGAACGGTAGTTTATGACATTATTATGTTCGTTATTAATCTTGTTATGTATATGATTGCACCGATTGTAAACATCTTCATAGGTATTTACAACATTGGTGTAGCAATTGCAGAGTTTTTGAGAAATGTTTTTAAGCACCCGATATATTCCATCAGAAAGTTATTTTATAATCTTGTTCGAACTGTATTAGATTATTTTGCTTCGTTTGTTGATGGGGTAGTAAATGTAGCACAATCTATCGGTAATGCTTTTATAGCCGGTGCAAACATGGCTATTAAGGCTATTAACTGGATTATAAAAGCAATAAATAAAATCCCAGGTGCTCCTAAAATAGGAGAGGTTGGTGAAATGGGCTACATGTCTAATGACGGTAGTTTTGCCAATGGTATTCGTGCGATGTTTACTCCAGGAGAGGCTCCTGATGATTATGAATCTTTTGACGGCATGCGCGCTAACATGATGACTCCAGGCAGTTTGTGGGATGGGATGAAAAATCCTTTCTCAACTGCTGGCAATGCTTTTAATGGTACTAAGGCTTTTGGTCAAGGCGTTGGTGATGCTATGCAAGGCTTCGCTGATAAGATGAAAGGTCAAGACGAACTTGCTTCTAAATTTGACCAAATGAACCAAACGCCTGCAGGGGCTGGTGCTCCTTCTGGTGGTGCTGGTGGTCTTGGCGACAAGCTAGGCAAAGGCAAGAACATTGGAAACGTCGGTAAGATTGAAGATGAAGTCAAGCTGAAAGACGAAGATATTAAGATGATGCGTGATGTTGCAGAACGTAAGTACATCATTGATTACCAAGTTCTAACACCTCAAGTTAGTGTTAAATATGAGTCTAAAAATAGCGCTACTGAACAGGATATCGACGATTTGGTTGACAGAATTGAAGAAAAGATTGTCGGTTTGGTCGATAGCGACCTAGGAATTGCGTAGGAGGTAGAAAGAAATGGCGATTGGTATTTTCGTAGAGTACAAAGGTCAGGTCACACAACTTCCTGTAAATCCAGAGGAACTGAAAACGAAGAATAGCGCCAATAACGAGTCAACAACGAGTATTGCGCTAGGAGAAATAACCCAGATGAGTTTTCCTAAACTCTCTGAGGTTACTTTCACTTCATTCTTCCCTAGAGACACTTTCCGCTCTTATGTCCTTAATAAATCAGGTACGCCTGAAACCTATGTTCGACTCTTAAAGAAAATCATGGACGGGAAAGAACCTTGTCGCTTGATTATCTCTGGCGTGGGTATCAATATGCTCGCGACAGTTGAGAGTTTTGAGCAGCAAAGAAAAGCTGGTATCCATGAGGATGTTTACTACGACATCACTTTCAAAGAGTACAAGATGGCCAAGGCTCGGTTTGTAAAAATCGAAAAGAAGGTATCAGAAGAGAAGAAAGCTAGTCAGCCTCAGAAAGAACAAGCTCCCTCAACTAAGAAAGAAGTGACTATTGGTGCAAAGGTGCTCGTCAATGGGCAGCTGCATAGAGATAGTTACGGAGAAGGGCCTGGTCAAACTGAGTCAAACGCAACTAGGCTTGTCAATTATATCAATATGAAAGGGTCGCATCCTTATCACGTTACTATGCTGGATGGCGGTTGGCGTGGTTGGGTTACTGCTGATTCGGTGCAAGTCCTATGATGGAATTTCTGATTCAAGATGTGAATGACGGTAAAGTCTTTGATATCACTGAGTTAGTCGGAGGTGTCAAATGGGAAACCAGCATTGATTTTCAGCCGGGAAAACTTGAGTTTGATATGATCATAGACTCGCAGGTTGCTTGTAACTTTGGGGATGTTATTCGCTTCAAGGTAGATGATAAGGGCATTTTTTACGGAAAAGTTTTCAAGAAAAAGCGGAAATCAGCTAAGAAATGGTCGGTTACTGCTTATGACAGAATGAGATATCTGAAAAACACTGACACAATCGTGTTTGAAGCCTCTAAGAGTCATGAAATCTTTAGTAAGATTTGCGAAATATCAGAACTTGAGTACAAAGTTATTGATGAAGGTAACTGGACGTGTCCTGAGAAAATCGAGGATAAAAAAACTTATTTTGCTATGATCCAGAACGCCTTGGACTTAACATTGATTCATGGCGGTATGTGGTACATCATCAGGGATAACTTTGGTACAGTCGAGCATATAGCCTTAAATTCGCTGATTACTGACTTAGTAATTGGAGATGATAGCGTGGCGACAGATTTTGACTATGAAGGCTCTATCGATGATAGTTTCAACTATGTGAAGCTGACTAAAGACAACAAACAGAGTAAAAAGCGTGAAGTTTACGTTGTGAAAGACTCTAAAAACGTTGCTCTTTGGGGCAAGTTGCAGTACCACGAAAAAGTGGATGAAAAGATGAATGAGAGTCAGATTCAACAAAAGGCTGAACTCTTATTGAAAGCTAAGAATCATCCTAAAAAGACTTTTAAAGTTCCTTGTTTAGGACATCTTGGAATCAGTGCAGGCAACAGTGTTGTACTGGATTTTGCTGATTTAGAGTCTGAAGGGATTAAGAAGAACAGTCTTGGCATCATCTCTAAATGTACCCATAAGTGGGACAAGGTGCATACAATGGATTTAGAATTGAGGACGCTGGAATAATGGCAGGAGAGTTGTTAGCACGCCTTTTGGCTCAAGGAGTAGATGACGGGACGGACAGAACAGATATTGTTTTTGGCTCTGTCACATCTGTTTCTCCTTTAACAATCAAGGTTAATAATAAACTTGAAATCCCTGAGTCTTTTTTAGTCCTAAGTCCAATGGTTAAAGAACTACGTACTGGAGATACTGAAGGGGACAATAAGAGGTGGATTGTTTTTCGTGATCTTGAAGCAGGAGACAAAGTCTTAATGATTAAAGCCCAGAACGGGCAATTATACTACGTTTTACAAAGGATGGAGTGAAGATGGTAGATATACGAAACATTGAAGAAGTTGTTTTGCCATCCTACACTTATCAAGTGAAAAATGGCAGAATACACGGATATATTGACGGCTTAGAAGCCATGAGACAAGCAGTTGAAAAGATTTTGCTTACAGAACGGTTTGAGTGGGTCATCTACTCTTCAAACTACGGAGTAGAATTAGAGCGCTTGATTGGAAAACCTTATGATTTTGTAAAAGCTGACCTTGAGAGGACCATTTCTCAAGCCTTGTTAGTTGATACAAGAATTAAAAGTGTCCAAAATTTCTTCATCGAGCAGCAAACCAAGGACAGCTTGCTTTGTGTCTTTGAAGTCCATACCATATCTGGTTTATTTAAAGTTGAAAAGGAGGTGACGCTGATTAATGATAGGTGATTTCTTAGAAAAATATACGTTTGATTATCTGATGAATGACGCTCTTTCTCGTGTCAATGAAAATATTGATACACGGGAAGGTTCTATCATCTATGACGCATTGGCGCCTGCTTGTTACGAGTTAGCTGGTTTTTATTTGCAGTTAAAAAATCTACTGCTAGATACATTCCCACAGACTGCTATTGGCCAATACCTAGACTATAAGGTTGAAGAGTTCGGTCTACATCGTTATCCGTCAAAAAAAGCGGTACGCTTTGCGGAGTTTAAAAACGAGAGGAAAGAAGGCGTACAAATCGCTTTAGGTTCTCGCTTTGCGACAATTGACGATACTGCATTGATTTATAAAGTGGTTCGAGCGACAGATGTAGCTGGTAAGTATGAAGTAGAGTGTGAGACAACTGGTGTTGTCGGAAACCGCTACTACGGCAATATCTTACCCTTGGAGAACTACAGAAACCTCGCCACTGCTGTCTTAGGGGAAATCGTTACATCTGGCCAAGATGAAGAAACTGACGATGAATTGCGGAAGCGTTTCTTGATTTACGTCAATGAGAAGCCGTTTGGCGGTAACTTCATCGAGTACGTTCAGCGTGTCCGTGAAATTGACGGTGTTGGCGCAGTTCAGGTCTATCCAGTTTGGAATGGCTCAGGAACGGTTAAAGTGGTTGTTTTAGACAACGACTTGAACTTGGCATCTACTGAGACAATTAAGAAGGTGCAAAACGTTCTGGATCCACTAGAATATACTGGAAAAGGCGTTGGACTCGCTCCTATCAATCATCGTGTGACGGTTACGACTGCGACACGGTTCCCGATTGATATTGAGTTTAAGATTGAGTTGATGACAGGATTTCAGCTAAATCAAGTAAAAGAAATGGTAGACAAGACTCTAGACCAGTATTTCTTAGACTTGAGAAAGAACTGGGCACAATACTCAGATGTCAACACCTACAGCATGAAAATCTATCGCTCGCAGTTGATGGCCAAGCTACTGACCATTACAGGTATCGCAAACGTAGATAAGATGAAACTGAACAACCGTGAAGCTGATTTAGCACTTGTTTTTACAGGACAATTACAACAATTGCCGTATAAAGGAACAGTGAGGACGGTTTAATGGTAAAAGAAGTAAACTTATCTGAATACATTCCAGATTACTACGAGGGCGTCAAAGATATGAAAGAACTGGTTCGGGTTGAAAATGCTCTATTTAAAGACGGGACTGTCTCGTTAGAGCAGTTCATCAAGAATCAGTTTATTATGCTCTGCGACGTTCCTACCTTAACGAAGTTTGAGGAAGTATACGGTATTGTTGCTCACGCTGACGATACGTTGGAGTGGAGAAGAGAGCGTGTTTTGTTGCGGATCAATATGAGGCCACCATTTTCATGGTGGTTTTTAATTCGCAAATTAGACGACCTTTTCGGAAAAGGAAAGTACAAGGCTTCAGTAGATTTCGCTAATCAGGTCTTACTGATTGAGTCTGGAGCTGAAACAAGCGGACTTTTTAGAGAATCAGTCATTTTTGTCAATGCAATCAAACCAGCAAATATGGGCTATACACATATCCCGACAGTAACAGAACGAGTCAAGCTGAAAGAACGGTTATTCAAGACATCAGTAGACTTTGCTAGAGCAGGTTATGCAGTTGTAGGAGTGACACCTTTTGAATATGAAGGGCCACAAGAGGAGGTTTTATTCAATGATTAAAGAAACGTTACTAAATACAGTTACAGAAACCGTACTAGCTAAAATCAATAAAGCAAGGTTGAATGACAATCAGATTGTGACGATACAGAAGCAACGAGAGCAACATTTTGTCCTTATTGATTTCTTGATACCAGACTCAATCAGAGAAATCAATAAGATTGAGTTGCTAGACAGTTCAAACATACCTCAATCTGTCATTGATGTATACGTTCCGATTGAAACAACGACACGATTCAAATATAGACTGGAGGTGCTAACAGATGGCTAAAATCTGGAGGTCAAGAGATATTATCGGCGCTGAAGATGCGCAACGATGGGAAAATAAAGCCGACGCAACCCATCGTCATAGGGTATCTGATATCGATGGTCTTGAAGCGATTATCGGCAACCAAACAACAAACAAAGCGAATCAATCAGACCTTACTGCTCACATCAACAACCAAAATAACCCACACAGTGTCACTAAGCAACAAGTGGGGCTAGGAAATGTCACGAATGTTGAGCAAGCAAGTAAGCAGGAGTTTACTGCTCACGCAACTAATCGCAACAATCCACATAGCGTTACAAAGGCGCAGGTAGGTCTGGGTAACGTAGATAACATCAGACAAGCAAGTTATGAGTCAGTAGAGGCTTTAAAGCGTGAGTTCCAGGAGAACGAAGATAGACTAAATGCTATCGAGTACATGCTCTTACAGAATGACTTTACTGCACCAATTCGTACGGAAGACGGTACAGAACATACCTTACTTGCTGATGAAAACGGTCATGTAATTGTTGCAGATTGGAAATATAGAATGGAGGTACAATATGGCAGTAATTAGTACACAGACACGAAAAGTAACTGACTTGCCACAAATATATCAGGTCAACAACTGGGATAACATCATGATTCATGATGGCCATGGGTTGAAAAAAGTGTCTGTGCAGACATTAAAGGATGGAATAAGTAGCAATGTATCAGTAGCTACGTCGAGCTCGAACGGAATTGTCAGGCCGGATAATCAGACAACAGAGGTGTCAAATGGTGTGTTGAAAGCTAAGACTGCAACGAGTGGGCAGGCTGGTGTGGTGCGACCTGACAACTCAACGATTACAGTCGATAGCTCGGGTGTTTTACGAGTAAACAGGTCAGCTCTTGGGATTCCAAGTACACCGTCCGAAGTTGTCGCAAACAAGCTGATTAACCAGAACGGAAATCAGCAAATGAAGTATTGGTATGGGTCTAAAGCACAATATAATGCAATTAGTACAAAAGACCCGAACACAATCTATGATGTTTATGAGTAGGTGATGCTATGGCTACAAGAGAAGGAATCTATGTCGAAGGGCATGAGATTGTAAAGCGATATGTTGGTGATCGGCTAATTTGGAGTAAAAATATTTTTCAGGTTTTTGGAAGAATATTTTTTTATGTTTCTGTACCTAACGATTCAAATAATCGATTATTGTGTGGCATTCCAAGTGTAACAGGATATGATAATGATAAATTTTGGAATTTAATTTTATCAAAAAATGTAGAATTTCAAGCAACAAATGAAAATAGAAAAATTCAATTCACTGTAACTGAACCTAGTAATAGGGAGCTTTCTGTTTTTAGTGGTTTAAGAGATATCGAAAATCCAGTTAAATCATTTTATATAAACTTAAAAAATTCAAATGATATGCAACATCTGAATCCTAATCGTTTAAATCGATTTGTATTATCAGGTACAATTTATAAAAAGAAGGAAGTATAAAACATGGAATTTGTATTAGTAAATAAATTTTTTAGAGTTGGCAAGACGGAAGTCTCTATTCAATGTGACAAGCCGTTAACTTTTTTCACTCGTGAGTTGGAGGGTGACCGCTTGGGTGACACGGATGAAACACTCATTGAAGCAGTCAAAGAGATTCTGCGAACTGAACTTGACCCAACAAGCGCCATTGTCAAAAACCAAGAACAATTGGCTAAAACGACTGCAGCACTTGAACAAGCAAATCAGCTCATGGAAGGCATGCAGAAGGTCAGCTTGCATAATACTGACGATATTGAGGAAATCTTTGCACGCTTGGAAGTGCTTGAGAAACACAACGGTATTGATCATGAGCATGAGGACGAAGCAGAGGGACATGAGGAAGCACCTCACGTTGCTGAAACAGAAACACACCCTACTGAACCTGCTCCAGTAACCCTACCAGTTCAACCAGAACCCCAACCAGCTACAGAAGTAGCCACAAATGGAGTTCCAAACGTGGTCGTATCTGAACCTGCTCCAGCTCCAGCGCAACCAACTACTGAGCAACCAGTAGCAGAAGCGCCTATCCAACCTGCACCAGCAGTAGAACAACCAACAGAAAGCGAGACAGAACATGAAATTCCTACACCGACAAGCGAAGCGAGCACTAGTGAAAACAAT
>QWCF01000469.1_pt1 | contig 23213 bp, 22 predicted proteins | sample 1972521 | NCBI WGS metagenome assembly QWCF01 (sample SAMN09866715, study PRJNA288562) | Human oral metagenome isolate term4_saliva, whole genome shotgun sequencing...
AATAATTGGTGATTCTTCATGATGCAAAGGTAATAAATACTTATGAAATTATGTGCTTAAGAGGATAGACTTGCAACTGGGTTTTAGGACTGACCCGAAAAGACTCCCCACACCCCACACAAGCAGCCCGGTAGGGGTAACCTCACATATCACTCCCCTCCCTACGGGGGAGGGGAAGGGGGAGGGGCCAACTGGGGCTGGGGGTGAGGCCACTGTGAGTTCTGTGAGAGACAACGTGTTTTTATCATCGAAACCATTTAAAAAAAAGAAACGGCCGAGCACACGCTCTACCGTTATCTCCGAATAATTATCGTCTCGCGACGCTAATGTATCTACAATCTTTACCTAAAATATAACTAAAAACCTAAATCTATTACTAACCTAAACAAATCTTCTTTCTGTATGAATAATCCTGAGCAATCTTTTATTTACCTGTAAAGACTAAACCTTGTAACCAGATAATTTTCTCTTGAATTACGATGCAAAGTTAGCAATAATACACATAACTTGCAAGTCAAACGACATAAATTATCTCTTTATCGACTAATTATTGACTTATATCAAATAATAAGTCCGCCTCTTGTAGTACGCTCAGAGCCATTCTGAGCAGCACCACAAAGGGCGGACAAACATGTTATCGACGGCGGCGCCTAATCTCCAGACGCATTGGGTCTTGTATCTTTGCATCGACAATCAACTGCAGGTAGCGTTCGCGGAGGGGCCCCACTCGCACGTTCTTGCGGGCCCGAACGGATGATACCACAGACGAGGGATTGCACGGGACACGCACGTGGAGCACACGGCAGATGTGCCACACAATCGACTGAAAGTCCATCAACCGACCCTGATGGTCGGTCAGCTGACCTGTCTCCCATACAATGTGAGCAAGTTCGATGAGGTCGCACTTCAGTCCTGTCCAATACAGTCCTTCTTCTTCGCTCCTATTGATAAGGTCGCAGAAGTTATTCACGAGCTTTCTTATTAGCTGTTCCTCGTCCTCTTGACTCCAGAGGTGAGTAGTCTTCATCATAGTTTTCGCTCTCTTCATCATTGCTTTTAGTGTTTTTGATTGTTATATAACTGTGTTTCATCTATCTGCCTCCTCGTTTAGTCGTGACACTTTGTAGGTCAGTAGGAGAAGTCGGCGAGCGGCAGTGGCATCGTCCCTCACCGCAACAGCCTACTGGGGAGAAGACTGTTACGTAAGGTTGCTGCAAAGATAAATGACGCTTGTGCAATATATGTGCAATGCCGAAAAAATTTTACTTAAATAATCGTAACGGGGAAAGAAGTTCACGAGTTGACCATTTGAAAAGTAAACAAGCTATAGGTACTGCGCCCCATCTCGTCCGCCTTACATACTCTTTTCGCATCGAAAAGCCCTTCCACCACTCTCATCCAATCGCTGGGGTCGGCACGTGGGGAGGTGGCCCCTCCCCCAACCCCAGCTGGCCCCTCCCCCTTCCCCTCCCCCGTAGGGAGGGGCGTAATATGTGAGGTTACCCCTATTGGGCTGCCAATATGAGGATAAACCGAAGCGTACACCCTTCTTATAGGGGTATCTCGGTGATCACGCCCCTCCCTTTTGGGGAGGGGAAGGGGGAGGGGCCAGCTCCTTCTTTGAACCCTGTGTGTTATGTTCATCTGTGTTCTTCTGTGAGAGAAAAAGAGGTCTTCCCTGAGTAAAAGAATACTAACCATGTAAATAGAAAATGTCAAGATATTTTGCAGACTGTTCCTTTCTCTTTTCGAGAAAAGGCCGAGTATGCAACAAGAGGAGGCTCTTCTACGTTCAAGAACATGCCCTTCTTGCGTCAAGAAGGGCGTCTTCTACGAGCAAGAAGGGCATATACTCGAATGCAAAACGTAACACACTGATTTCTTGTGGGTTATAGACATCTGCGTATATTGAGGGTGGCTAACTTGGTAGATTGTAAGGATTTTTTATCATCACATGAACTCTCCTCTCTCACATACATCACACCCAACGAAAGCTGAAACGCTCTGTGTTCTCTGTATGCCGAAGGCCCTCTATGGGCTCGAAACGTGCGCAAAAAGGCTCTGTTAACTCTGTGGGCTCTGTGAGAGAAAAAACTCCCCAGCGATTTGTTTGTGTGACATCTCATAGCGAGGGTGTATTCTATTTCTCACAGAATTACACAGAAGAACAGAACACACAGCATTCAAAGCAAGTAGTGGCCCCTCCCCCGTCCCCTCCCCCAAAGGGAGGGGCGTGATCACCGAGATACCCCTATAGAGTGGATATTGGCTTCGTGATACCTCTTATTGGCAGTCTTGTAGGGGTAACCTCACATTTCACTCCCCTCCCTACGGGGGAGGGGCCGGGGGAGGGGCCAGCTGGTGTAGAGTGTGAGCCCAGCTGCTGTAGAGTGTGAGGCCAGCTGGTGTAGAGTGTGAGACCAGTCGTTTTAGGGGTGAGGCCGCCGTGATCTCTGCAAGAGAAGGAACTGTCCTGCTTTTTTATCATGTTACTTTTTTGTCGCCAAACAACGCTCTTCATAAAACGAAAAAGGTTACTAATCTGTCGCACCACAGGCTATTTATTTGACTTAGAACACATTGCAAAGACAAATAAAAAGGCCAAATAAAGTGGGAAACAAATTAGTAACCGATAAAAGAACACTATAACAAAGCAAAAACAAGATAATTGTAAAGAAAAGAGACAACACACCCCTCTTTCCTCCCCAGCCGTCGCCTTGCACCTCCCTATTTGTCGACAAAACAGGAAAAAGCCTCCCTTATTGTCGCACATAAACTACGATACTGTCGTGGAAAACCTCCCATAAAGTCGCACATAACCTACGTTTGTGTCGGTCGACAGCTTCGCAACCGTCTGTGATAGAAAGAGATACAACCAATCAACTAAGTCTTATAAGTGACCGATAACGACTGTCTAAGTTCAAGACAGGTGTGTTGTTGAAGCATTTTAAGTATAAGATACACTACACAACCAAGTCTTCTAAGCAACCGATAACGACTGTCTAAGTTCAAGACAGGTGTGTTGTTGAAGCGTTTTAAGTATAAGATACACTACACAACCAAGTCTTATCGCTAACCGCTAACGGCCGAACAGACTTAAGACGAGGGAGTTGTGGGTGATTTCTACATACGAGATTCACCACACAACCACGCCTTATCGGCAATTGCTAACGGCTGAACAGACTCAAAACGAGGGAGTTATGGATGCGTCCTACATACAAGAAGTAACGCCCAAGGTGGTTGCCAACGCTGTAAGAATAGTGATAAGAATATGCAAGATATTCTTCCAAACTGGTTTATTCATAATTGTAAACAATGGTTTTGAACAATTCCTCCATACTTGTCGATGCTCGTCACGTCACATGAAACGTCCTAACATGTCCCAAGAAACATTCTAACACGTCCCGTAAAACGTTCCAACACGATTCACAAAACATTCTAACATGTCTCATAAAACGGTCCAACACGATTCACAAAACATTCTAACATGTCTCATAAAACGTTCCAACACGATCCATAAAACATTCTAACATGTCTCATAAAACGGTCCAATACGTCCCAAGAAACGCTCTAACACGCTCATAACGAACGGACTACACCGACACAGCACAGGCAGGAACTGTAAGGTTAATGACGATATATTAATAAGGAGCGGAGGAGCTTCGTCGGCTCTCCCCCACCCCCTTTCGCTCGGTTGCGATCGTCGTTCAACGCTCAGCCTCAACTACTTAGCGACCCAGAACGGCCACTACATCCATCGGCTCAAGCCTCATCGACTACGCATGAGACTCGCCCGTCGGAGTAGACTCACCAGCCACAGGACCCGCTGAAGGCGTTGAGGTCTTGTCCTTACCGCCCTTCTTGCTGCCCTTCTTAGGCTTGGCAGCAGCGATAGGCGAGTCATACTGCTCGGCCTCCTGGACTCGCAAACCGTCGAGAAGTTTGTTGACACGACGATGAGAAGCGTCCACCCTCACCGCAGGGACAAAGATAACGTGAGCACCAAAGATGTCGCGCTGTGGATTGAAGTCCTTTGCCTTCTCAACACCAGACGAATGGATGCCCACACGAAAGGTTCCCAATCCGTCGAGCTTCACACGGTTACCAGCCTTGAGCACCTGGTTCATCTCGAACACCAACGCACTGATAACTGCCAGAATATCAGGCTCTGTGACGGTGCAACGGGCACTCACACGATTAGCAAGGTCTTTCACACCAACAAGGTCGGGACTGATTGCGCGAGCATACCAATACCCCTTGTGCTTACTGTTACTACGATTGTCTTGATACATACGGAATTTGATTGACATAACTTGAATGATTTTAATAAGTGAAACAATTAAATTAAGGACATCTATGCATAGTTCATGACCTATTCTAAACAATGGCTTGCATGCCTGTCATCTGCCTCTCCACTCCGCCCTCCCCTCACCACGGATTGAGGGGAGGGACATCTGCACGGAAAGTAACTGCGACAAAAAAGTGTAAAATTAAGTAAACAAGTGAACAAGTAAACATGTAAATGCGTAAACGAGTAAACAAGTAAACACATAAACAAGCGAACAAGTAAACATGTAAAAAGACAAATAACTAAACAAGCAAAAGCCTAAAAACGTATAAAAATATAAAGGTAAAAGTTGGAAAACACAAAAACGTAAAAACATACTTCACCATAAACATAAAGGATTAAAAATATGAAAAGATATTCACGTAAATAATTAAAATATTACTGTTCAGCGTCTTGAAGGGCCTACCCCACCGTTTCGGCGACAAAAAAGTGAATTGTTTTGCCCTCGCTCTGACGCCTATTTCTCCCCGAGAATCTGGTGTCTGTTCCTCCCATCCCGCCTATAACTGATGTGGATCCATCGCTTACAGGTGGCCTCCAACGGCTCCAAAATCATCTGATCGAAGTCTGTTTGACGAAGTATAGCAGCGTATTTTCGACACATCTCTGCCCCTGTGACGTGGATATCCACCGCCTCACCCCGCAGGTGTTGGGAGTCGAATGCCCCATGAATGGCCTTATTCAGCACCGGCGAACGGTAACCACTTGTGACAATAACACGGCCGACACGACGACGGAGGGGTTCGAGCACACACGCACAAAGGGCCTTGAGATTTTCCATCACCTCCTCGCGAAGCACCTCACCATCGCGCCCCTCCGTCTTAGGCACGTTCTTTATCCGCCGCTTCACGGCCTCACCCGAGCGCATCATCTCGCCCACCGTGAAGTGTGGTGAGAGTCGTTCGCTAAGGTCTATCTCGTTAAAAAGATTATCGTTCATCATATACCTTATATATAATAGATTGTTTGACTTCTCATTGTCTGGTCCATCTCCCACCGACAGCATCGTCTTCCTCAGCCCCGCCAGTCGTCTGATGCCCAGCCTGTCACCGTTTTCATTCCTGATGACGATGCAAAGGTACAACACAAAAAAGCCGATCGCAAGCAGGATATATGTAGTAATATAAGTAGCCAGACAAGGTAGTTTTTGAAGACAGGGTAACAGGGGGACGGGGCGAGACAGATGTGGTTTTTTAGACAGAATGACATAATGACAAAGGGAGACAGGGTAGTTTTGAGGACAGAGTAACAGGAGGACAGAGGTAACAGAAGGGGTGGTCTTGAAGACAGAATAACAGGGGGATGGGGGGAGACAGATGTACTTTTTTAGACAGAATGACATAATGACAAAGGGAGACAGGGTAGTTTTAAAGACAGAATAACAGGGGGACAGAGGTAACAGAAGGGGTGGTCTTGAAGACAGAATAACAGAGGGACGGGGCGAGACAGATGCATTATTTTAGACAGAATGACATAATGACAAAGGAGACGGGGTAATTTTGAAGACAGAGTAACAGGAGGACAGGAGTAACAGAAGGGGTGGTCTTGAAGACAGAATAACAGGGGGACGGGGGGAGACAGATGTATTTTTTAAGACATAATGACATAATGACAAAGGGAGAATGACATATTTTTTCTCACAGAGAACACAGAAGAACAGAATACACAAAGGTCCACAGAGACATTAAATCAACCGATATCACAGAACCTTACAGCCAATGTTAGTTGAAAGGCCTCTGTGAACTCTGTATGCCGGAGGCGTTCTGTGGGCTCGAAACGTGGGTGGAAAAGTTCTGTTAAATCTGTGAGTTCTGTGAGAGAAAAAAATCCGCAGCAAGTCTCATAGGCCTAATCTCATATCGAGGGTGCCTTCTTTTTCTCACAGATTTACACAGAAGAACAGAACACACGGTATTCCACAGAGACATTAAGTCAACCGATATCACAGAGCGTTACAGCTAATCTTAGTTGAAAGGCCTCTGTGAACTCTGTATGCCGGAGGTGTTCTGTGGACTCGAAACCGTGTGCTTAAAACCTCCGTGACCTCCGTGTGCTCTGTGAGAGAAAAAACTCCCCAGCGAATCTCAAGCGTTCTTTCTCACATGGAGGGTGCGTTCTATTTCTCACAGATTTACACAGAAGAACAGAACACACAGCATTCCACAGAGACATTAAGTCAACCGATTTCACAGAACCTTACAGCCACCTTTAGCTGTAATGCTCTGTGAACTCTGTATGCCGGAGGCCTTCTGTGGGCTCGAAACTGTGCGCAAAAAGGATCTGTCAAATCTGTGAGATCTGTGAGAGAAAAAACTCCCCAGCGTGTTGTTTGTGTGTTGTATCATACAGTGGGAGCATTCTATTTCTCACAGAAAAACACAGATGAACAGAACACACAAAGGCCCACAGAGACATGAAGTCAACCGATATCACAGAACCTTACAGCCATCTTTGGCAGTAACGCTCTGTGAACTCTGTATGCCGAAGGCGTTCTGTGGGCTCGAAACTGTGCGCAAAAATGCTCAGTGAACTCTGTGCGCTCTGTGAGAGAAAAAACTCCCCTGCGTGTCTCAAAAATGTTCTTTTTCTCACAGAGAACACAGATGAACAGAACACACAAAGGTCCACAGAGACATTAAGTCAACCGATTACACAGAACCTTACAGCCACAGAAGCCTCACCCCACTGCCCCACTCATTTCAAGAACATGCCCTTCTCCATTTGAGAACATGCCCTTCAACGTCCAAGAACACGCCCTTCTTGATGCTTGAGAACGCCCTTCTTCATCGTAGTCTGCAACATCTTGATTTTATGTAGGTTACAGAGATGAATGAAACATACATACTGAACGGAAATTTAATATACAAAGACAGAATGACAGAGTGACATATAATGACAAAAAGAACATGTTTTGTCGTGTTATTTATGTTTATAGACAGAATGACAGAAAGACAAAGAATGACAGAATATACACCATTAACAAGGATTTTAATGTAGCTCAAATAAGATACAAACTATGCAGGACAACGTGTGATACAACCGCAAATAGCACCGTAAGCAACGAGCAGCAAGCCGTTAGGGGTATCTCGGTAATCACGCCCCTCCCTACGGGGGAGGGGATGGGGGAGGGGCCAGCCTGTGCCTTTATATTTATAGACAGAATGACAGAGTGAGGTAACTTGCTTTATTTACTGGGTGTCCTCAATTCCTCAATGGCTGGTAAATTGTTGGCTGAACAACGAGGCGGTGATTATCACATCTACCTCGAGCATATACGCAACCAGCCTATTCCGCTTACGACTCCCAAGCAGCAAGAGGAGATAGCTCAGCTCGTCAGAAGCATTATGAATAAGATACAGGCAGGAAAAACAGTGAAACGGAACAATAAAAAGTCAGTCAGATAATTCCCACACTATACATATAATCTACCCGCTCTATTTACTAATTAATGCGTATTTACGCCGAAAAAACGAATAGAATGTTGATGTTGTGAGAAAATAAACCATACCTTTGTAGTCGCAAAGACTACGTATTTACGCATAAATAACTAATAGGAATGAATATAGAACGACCCATTTATCTGCAAAGGCTAATTGACCGACGCCACAATGGAATGATATAGTTCGTTACAGGATTGCGTCGGAGTGGCAAATCGTATCTACTCTTTACACCGTTCTACGAGTATCTCCTCAACACATCAACACGATTCTCAACTCAGAATAAGTAGCGGTATTTGAAGATATTTTGGTCTCATCCGAAATATAGAGTGATAAACTAAAACTCTTACATATAAGGCACACAGAGTCACGGAGGGGACGGAGGTAACGCAATGTCACGGAGGTGCCGAGGGCACAAAGAGCGACGGAGATGCAGCATACAGATTCTTGATTGGTCTCATGTCTGCTCTTTAATATTTCTAAACGAAAAAAGAAACCAAAGACCCTCAAACAATAAAGTTCATAGGCAAGTCACCTCGATTTTAATATGTAGCATTGCGGATATAACCTTAAGCACTCTTGCCTTGTCTTTTGTTGCCGTTGGAACCGTCACCCATCTATTGTCACCTATCTGAACCTGATACTTAGTCTGTTGTGTAGAAGTAATGAGATCATAATTACCCCATGGAATATGCTTGCGCATAATGGTTTCTATACCCAACTTCTTTATCGTTCCAAGATAGGTCTCCGAGGCTCTTACACTATCAAAACATTCACCATCGGTAAACCTTACAATAAGGCGATCTCGTGTCCGCTGCTTCTTCTCCTTCGCAGATGCGGCCTGCACCTCAAAGCCTACACCCATCTCTAAGACGAGCCCTAAGGAGAGTTGCTGACTGATAGAACGAAGTTGCATATAGCGCGTCTCCGTGTCAGCCTGTGTATTAAGATACCAACCGTCGCAGATGGGCTTCATCCACTCCTTATACTGTGGATAGATGGTCTTAGATAGTAATGGGAGGTGACACATCGTCATTTCTATTGAAGGGAACCGCTCGGCTCCTATCTTTACCAAAGCCTCTATCATCGTGTTTACTGATTTGCTACAACAGATTACCTTCCCATCAGGAAAGGTGACACGTAGTAATTTCTTCTTTGCTCTTTGACGTAATCTTTCTACTTCCATCTTTACTTAATAAGAATTAGAAATTAGTTAAACGAATATTTACTGCAAAAGCCTTATTGCCCTACAAGGATAAAATAGCCTAAAGGTTGACTTTTATCCTACTCCTAAGATTGAAAAAGCTTCATATCACTTCTGTGTACAGCTCATCACATTCTCTTAAAATAGAGAAAACGATACCATTTCTATAATAAAAAGTATTTATCTATCTATAGATTATAGCCGTTTAGATGTAAGCATAGGTCTTTATTGCATACAAATATCGTAATAATATTTTAATTACACAAGATATTATCTTCCTTTTTTGCGCCAGAACAAAATAACACGAGCCGTTACTTACTTGGTCTCCACAACCTACTCAAAAGAAAAGAGCCGCAAGGATGCGGCTCTATATAAGGTAGGACGGCTGCGGAGCTTGATGTTATCGTACTTATATGCAGACGCTCATCCTACTGTAAAGAAGGCGGTACAGCATCACTGTTAGAAATCCTTTCCAACATAGCCTCTACGTTCTCTACTGCAGAGATACAATATTATCAACCCCAAAACAAGTAAAACTCATGGTTTTTCTACCTGTCTGTGTATTCCAATTCACGCGTCCCCGTACTTTCTCCCCCTACATATTTAATGCTAAAACCTTGACTCAACACCTAAATACATTACCTGCAAACATTCCTGTAATTTGCTACCATGTAAACCGATATAGACCGAAACTTATCATCAACACTCCTCATAGAAACTATTTTAACAGGTACGCCGTTGTTTCTCAACATTCTACTTACCTTATTTTATAACTAAATTAATGGAGTTCGAAAGTTCCATAACTAAGATTACTTTGCGGTATCAAAACAACTTCATACAAGTATTTACTTCATATCGTATCACTTACCGTATCATCAACCGTACCATTTACTGTATCACTTATTGTATCATCAACCGCATCATTTACTGTATCACGCAACCGTATCACGTACTGTATCACTTATTGTATCATCAACCGTATCACATACTATATCACACAACCGTATCACTTACTGTATCATCAACCGTATCATTTACTGTATCATCAACCGTATCACGCAACCGTATCACTTACGGTCCATTTACCCCTTGTATTAATCTTAATATCTAATTCACCAAGGATTTTAATATCACGCCAAACGGTAGGTATAGAAATAGATAATTCCATTGCTATCTGTTTCGCCGAAGTTACTTTTCCTTGCTGTATCATTTGAATCATAGTTTGCAGTCTCTTACGGCGCTTCTCTTCTTTTATCTGATTATCTATTCTATCATTTATTCTGTCATTGACAGGTAATAGAGGTATCGTCTCATTTACAAAATCTGGATGACAAGGAATATGTATCAAGAAATAACTGCGTTCCTCATCAGTATCAATTCTCGCTTTGGGTGAACCATTACGAAGCAACTCATCTTGTATAGTAGGAATACCTGTAGAACGACCTTCAGAAAGACTAAGTTCCTTGAGAAAATCTCCCAATCGTCTGTTTCGATAACGTCGAGCCTTTAAATGTTTTGCCTCATTGAGATCAGCATCAGAGATAGAGCGATCAGGTCCAGAGTAGCTTAAGATAGCTATCTCATGTGGCTCTACACGTATCTCCACAATTTCCCGTGTTTGGTAATCCCTATGATATAAAGCATTAACGACAGCCTCCTCAAGAGCTTGGTAAGGATAGTTGAAATAACGAATGGACTCTGCATGATTTTTAGGCTTGATAATCCGTTCTTTTACTATATTGGTACGTAAATAATCTAATGTCGCTCTTATTATAGTTGGTACCGAACCCTTGATACTCGGAGCTTCTATCATATTATTTGGATTCTTGATTACCCCTTCTGGAAACATCACAATATCAACCTGTGTGTAAGGGAAAAACTTATGTGGTTCTTCCGAAAACATCATTGCCGCCACATTCTTGAGTCGTCGGTCTTCCTTAGGTCCAGTCCATAGGTCAAGTTGCTCAAGGGTTTTGGAGAAGTCTTGTGTCAGTACAATATCTGCCAACCTACTCTGTACACGTCGAAGGTAGTCTTGCACCAAAATCATAGATATGTCTTTGATGGATATGTCCTTATTACCACGATCATCAAAGGGTACACGATTTGCCATTTCTCTGAGTTCGTTTAAAGGATCGCCCTTTGCCTCTATTGTACTACTTCCCGAACGAATATAACTCTTTGATTCAGAACGAGGATTCGTCACATCGCAACGTACCTCATAAGGTCTGGAGTCTCCAGCAGGTACCCATATTGCAAGTACTTGCTTACCATCTACTTCCTCCACACTTGGATGTGGAAGATAGTAAGGGAGCAGTTTATTATTATAGCCTATCATTGCTTTCATTATCTTATCTAACTCCTTTGAACTAACTCCACATATAGGGCGTTTGGCTATACCATTCTCCTCTTCTACACCTACAAGAATATATCCTCCACCAATATTATCGAAATCATTGGCAAAAGCACAAATAGATTGATAAATTTTAGTAGGATTCCACCCTTTCTTGAATTCTATACGATTGCTTTCTATTTTTCTCTTTTCAAGCAAATCTTCGATGTTGATATGTAGAACCATATTTATTCTGTATTACCATGTTTAATTTTGACTTCAAAATACATTGTATCTCTGAGTAAAATAGAATTCCTCTATGAGGTCTTCTACCTACAGTCAACAAAGATTGGCAAATGTAATAATCTACAAACGTCACTTACACTCTGTCTATTTTTGAGACAAGATGATATCTACATCTATCGTTTCTACTAATCTTAATTCAACCTCGCCCCAAAGGTAAATCTTGAATCATAGAACATAAAATAATAACATATTTTAGAAATAGAACTTTCAGTTGTCTCTACTAACGCCTTTCATGCTGATTATTTTGCAACCAATACAAACTTCAAACAATTCATCACCGTTATAAGATGACTTTTATTCTTGTAATTACATTACAAAGATAAAAATTTGAATTCTGTAAAACAAATATTTAACTAAGTATTTTTAAGTATCTTCCAAAATAAAAAGTGATAAACTAGAACTCTCATATAATAAGGCACAAAGGGCAACAAAGGTGTAACAGACAGACTCCTGACAGCTCTTGGAATAAACGCCTTGGCAGCAAGTCGCTCACAAAACCTGCCCCACTCTCTACACGCAAAGAGCCGCAAAGATAAGGTAGGACGGCTGCGGAGCTTGATGTTATCGTACTTATATGCAGACGCTCATCCTACTGTAAAGATATAAACAAAATTTATTAAACGATGAAGTCTCAGAGCTGTCTTCACAAAAGTTTCTCTTTCTGATAGCATTTCTTCAATACTCTTAAACCCATCAGGCACATGCGTAGGAGTCTTATAAAAACACAACAGCCAAGGATAAGTTCTTGACTAAGACTATCCTGTTTCGCAGTTTGGTCACAGTGGTCATATCTCCCACTTTACAAAGATAAGTATGATTTTCTGAATGATTAAATAATATAAAAAGGATTACAACTTTTATCTTATAGCTAATATAAGTTTATAAGTAAAAAAGTTTACAAGTGGACAGGTTAATAAGTTAACGGGATATACACATCCACGTTTTATTCATTAAAAGAATAACTCTATTTTTCCTACCCTCTGTACTAATACCACTCTATCTTGCCATATTCTCATGCCCTTGGCTTTTATCACATTTATGTCATAAACTCGGACATAAACCCCAGGCTATTTCCTTATCGTTTACAGCCTTTTAAGTGTTGCTTATTCTTACTATCTTCTTTTCTAAAACGGTTTGTACGTAAATCGATTAGGTATGTATTTGTATCGTCAGCTTCCGCACTTTCTTCGTCGAAAGTCATCATAACAGTCCATATCTTGTGTTGACTTATATTGATGTAATAAATCTGTTCATAACAAGAAAGTGTATTGGCATTATTGTAATATTCATAGCATAGAATTGAGTCAGTGACCACGTTGTTTACAGATAACAGGGCATAGGCACTTATATGTTCCTCCGTACTATTTTTTTTCTTATATATTTTGAGTGATAGCTGATGGGGCTTATCTAATTTCAGAGCCGAGCGAGACATCCTTGAAAGTATGCTGTAATAATTTATTGACAGTTTTTCAAGTACACATCCTTCCTTTCCTGTTACACAAGAGCTATTTACCTGACTTGGAAAAGTAGTATCGGCGACAAGGCTATCACCAAATAGAAATCTGTCATTCGTAGTCTTAGAGCCTAAACGCTGACACGTTTGCGACTGCACCTTCTGCTTAGAAGAGAACGAGAAAAGTAGTAAAATAGACAGGGCTATGACCTTTACAACCATTTTATTAGAGCCTGATTGTAAACGAAAAGCGCATAGTGTTCTTCCTTTTTCTTGGGTAGCATCGCTAAACACGTCACGATCCCTACCGCTCATTTGATGATTGAATCCTATTATCTTCATTGCTTATTTGTGGATAACAAAACCGTTTTTTACTTATCTAATCATTAATACGTAAGTTAAGCCACCATAACCTCTCCACGTTTCTGCAGGCATGAAAGACACACAACGAGTAAATGGCGTACATGAGAAATAACAGATTTACAGGAAGTTAACAACGCCAGAATAATTAGTTGGATGAGACAATCAACTTGTCAATCCGTCTACTTGTCAACTTGTCAACTCATTCTTAATGTGTCCGTGTTCTTGTCCTTACCAATACATCCTGTTGATCTTTTTCTAATTTGAACTTCTCAACAAAAAAATAATCTTTGAGTTGATTAAGTAGCAACTTATTCTCCTGCTGATACTTCTCTCCCTTCTCAAGTGCCAAGGAGTAGATATCCTTATATTGCTCAAAAGGTGCGTAAAACTTTCCCAATAGTTGCTGGAAATGTGTCTTAAAGTATTCTTTATCATCAACACCTGTCTTAGCTTTGATAAAATAGAAGTCATAATCCTCATCCAACCATTTCTGTATCTCTTTACAAAAACGCTGTCTTACCTTCATCTTCCACGCAGTCTTCTGACTTTGATTATCTCTCGCATACAGTGAAAGAACGTAAAGGAAGTTCACATCATAATGGGACAGCAACAGTGTGTCACGGTCAAAGAGTCGGTTATCAAACTGCACACGCTTGTGCCTGTTTCTCTTTCTGTCGGTTTTCTCTATATTGTCATCGTCATAACTGAACATTTCATTCAGCTTTGCCGATATAAAGAAATTAGGTAGGATATTATAGCCTTCTGTCACATCATCACGCAGGCGAACACCCGAAGATGGCTTATCACCATTGCTAAAAATATCAATGTTCCATTGTATAACATTCCGTGCATAGGTGTATTGCTTATAGATTGACTGACTTCCTAACTCATGACCAATCTTATAATACTTACTATCCCCGATATAATACGTTTGCTCGTTCTCCCCCGCAATAAGACTCTGTGACGTGAACAGATGATCAACGATTTTCCCATCCTCTTGCTGTTTCTCCATACCATCTGGTAATGGGTTATCGCCTATTAGTTCGTCGATAATGGCTTCAAAAACAACATAGAAGTTCTTTACCAATAGGTAATCCCGTTGTTCTGTGGCAACCATCACCTGCTGTGCTTCGTCGAAGAAGTTATAACACAAATGCCATAGTTGTAAGGCTTTATCAGAGAAATACTTATACTTTATCTGTCGTAAACGTGTCTTACCAAATCCATTGAGATAGGTATCAAAACGCTTACCGGTAATGAGCTGGAACTGGCAACAGATATCCTTCGGAAAACCGTAGGTGTCGCCAATATAATTTAGGATGGAAAAGAAGATGATGAGTAGTTCTTCATCAAAGTTTATCTGCCTTCGCTTGTTAACTGGGTTTAGATAGACAGCCTGCTCATTCTGAATAATAGCAGTCTGTGTTGCTATCGTTCGTTGCCAATTAATCTTGTTCAGACCACTATGCAGATTTTTTATGATAAAGAAGAAAAAACTTTGATTGTCTTGATTGAATTGTATCAGCGACAGAAGAATATCAAGGTAGGTATTACTCTGTCTGCGTCCTCGATGACACATCTGTGCTATATATGATTGACAAACTATTCTCGTATCATTACGTCTATCATTCTTATAGACCACAATGGCACGATATATCCACACAGCAAACTTATAAAGAAAACTACGCTCTTTGGAGTCGAAAGTATCTAAGTTGGCTATATCCTCTGGCTTATACTTTCCAAAAACAAGTTCCTGACCGTCAACATCCTTCAGCAAAACCTTAGGAAGAATAAAGACACAATCCTTGAGTAGCATATTATAATAATACCCTACGTAATGGATAGACACCCTACCCTCCATATTCTCTAAGGCATCAATACCATAGAGAATGTCCCTGACCTTAGAGACATCGTACTGATATTCTTCTATAAGGATTCGCATAACGAGTGTCTACTGCTGCTTTGAATACTTAACAAAGACCTCACGCATACGAAGTATTCGTGTAATAATAAGATCGAAGATGGTAGTCCAATGTTCCTTATCCTCAAAATCTATATTGTCTATCCGCTCTACAATCGTACTTGATTTCTTTTCTGGATTCTCACGCCACTCATACGTTGTATCCATCTCTGCTTCAATATCCTTTTTCTGATCAGCAAGATGATAATAAGTATCTGTGGTTCTATCGAAATATACTTGCAGTGCAATAGCACGCTCCCAAAGTTTCAGAACTACAGACATATAGAAATCAGCACCAGACACATAGAAATTCTTCCAATGATCCTTACCAGCCTTCTTGGTTCCTCCAAAGTAAGTCTTAAAGTCGTCATTCTTTTGTGCATAGGCTAAAAATGCCTCCCAAAAATCATAACGCTTTCGTTCTGACACCGACCATGTAGCCCTTGGATTCTCGGAGTCATCGGTATTCTCTGCCTGTCCGTTATATTCCTCTTCGCTTTCCTCAACTGGTGTTAAGCCTAAGTTACCAAGGAACTGTGCCACTTTCTCCGCCCTTACCTTGGTCTTCATTTCGCCCTCAGTATAGAACTTTGCAAACGTTAGTTTTCCACCTTCAACTGTATCATCAAAGATAGGACCTACTAAATCGAAGTCCTTAAATACATCATTCCAAAGGTAGAAGACAACCTTACCCACAAATGTCTCTGCGCTAATAACGCCTCCATGTGCCTTACAAAAGAAATAGCCCAACTTCTTATCCTCTGAATTGGTCGTGCTCTCTATCTTCTTGTTTATCTCCTCTAAGAACTGCCACCAGTCATATCGACTGCCCGCAACATCAATGACATAACCTTTCTTTGCATCCGATATTGGCATATAGCTCCAATCCCAACGACGCTTAAAGGCTGAGTCTATAGGGAACAAACTCTGATCGCTGGTATTCATCGTTGCCCAAATAAACAGATTACTTGGTAACAGAAGAATATTTCCCTCCAACACCTCGCTCACTACATCACGACCACCATAAAGGCTATTGATGGCACCTGCTTGAGGAATAGTCAATCCCTTTAGTGCTTTAGCCACATAACGTTTCATATCGGTATCTGCTTTCACAGGATAGTCAGAGAAGCCGCTATGGTTGCGATCTAAGAGCTGAAACAAATCACCAAAGATCTGTGCACAATTACCTCGATTAATCTCTTCTATCACTAAGAACTGTCGCTGTGGATTGCCTTCGTCACACGCAGCATACTTCTCCCACGCAGCAATATATGCTTGTAGAAAAGCCTGTGGAACAAACTCATAGACAATCTTCTCCTCCGTCAGTATCTGCGCATGCTCAATGACAGGATGTCCCGACAAGTCACGCATCGTTATCTCTCGCGTCGTCGGCTTATATGCTCCCACAAAAGAAGAATAGTCACTATCAGGATGGAATGTAGTACGGATGACATCCTCCCCCTTTATCTCCTGATTGATTGTAAATGACTTACCAGTACCAGGTGCACCGTAGAAGATTTGCTGGCGGGGGAGACTGCTTACGTTATTCTTTACTTTATGAGTTGATTGAAGAACCATTTGAGCCATTACCGACAGTGTTGACGTATAACCATACTCAAACTTATCTATCTCACTGCGCCCAGACAATGCTTGTCTTGCAGATTCAGATGTAGCATCAGAATGCTCACTCCAATAGTTTACATATTCTTCCAACAGACTCTTTGAGATGGTACGTAAGCCTGTAGCACCTTTACTTGTTGACCTTACCAAATAACATAATCTGTCTTCATCAACTATCTCTACCTGCCCATTGTTTGATACATCACCAATCTGTAATCTGTTATTCAACCCCATAATTTATATTCATTTAGCCTAAGATGATTTAGTTATATCCTATATCTCGATAATGATAATGAGCCATATAACTAAGTAATATACGTGTTTTGTCATCGACTTAGAGAACCGTATTCTTTCACTCTTACCGCAGTAATTCTATGTGATTACATTCTCCTTGCACTGTACAAAAATGTGTTATACATACTCTCTGCAAAGGTAATCATTTTCAGACAGAATGACAAATAAAGACAGAAAAAACAAAGGAATACAAAGACAAAGGAATAGAAGACAGAATGACAGAAAGGACAAAATTCATAACGAAGCGAAAGCCATAATGACATAAGGGAAAGAAAAACAAAATGACAAAGAAAAGCCCCTCACCCCCCAACCAATGGTCACTGACCGAACTCGTCATTTAAAGTTCCTATGAAAAAAAGAAAAAGCTTCCCAAACCCTTCCCTTCGGAACTGCAATCCGACGCGGTATTTGAGAAACCTTTCCTATTTCTGTTGCAAAGATACAACTTATCCAGCTAAAAACAAAAAGGAGTTAGGAAAATTACCCAACTCCTTTTCTGTTTTTATCAATTGATTTTTGGTGATTTATAAGCTGATGTCTGATACCAATTCGTATCATGCTTATATCTTGATACCGCTATAGACGGACTGATACCATAGCGTTCAGCCTCTTTTGCAATGGCATTGACAACCTTATGCGGAGACAAACTTTTACAGCCTGCCCCGATAATTTTATTCCATACATCATCAGGAATGAGTTGCTGCCTTGCAAAGGCATTAGCTTCTTTTTCACGTGGATCTTTGGAGTAGAGAGCTCCTTCTGTAGATATAAACGCCTGATTGTCTCCCGAAAGATGTCTTTCAATATGACACAACTCGTGAAGAACATCAAAAGCTAACTTATCCATATCATTATAACGATAAGTAACCGTGATTACAGGACAGCCATCTACCAATGTAGAATAAGCATCAACAGGCGTTTTATCTAATTTCTCAACATAAAGATAGGCGATTCCATACTCATTAAGACAGTCCTTTATACCTTGTGTCGAAAGTGTACCGTTATTCGCCATATGTGCAATCTCACTTGCTGCCTTCAATCCATTTCCCTTTTGATACTTCTTATCTATTGTTGCACGTGATATTTCCAACCAATTAAGAATAAGCCAAGTTTGCATATTCTTCTCATCAATGTGTACTTTCTCACTATGCTTGTAACGACCAACTACCTGCAGACTCAACTCTTTAGATGACAGTAAATCAAAATCGAACGAGGCTTTTAATTTCACTACTCGCTCAATACATGGAAGATGTGACAAGTTTAATTTCTTATAAAGAAGTTTCAAGTTGAATATACCCATACATGAATCTTCGTATTCACGAGCTTCTTGTTCTTTATTTTGCTTCGCATCCATAGCTTTACGGTCATACATATAACCGCTATGCAGGTTCATCCAGGTTTTATAGGGTATTCCTAAATGACTTTCTAACTTCATTGCTAAATCGTCATTCAGATTTCGTTTACCATGTATAAATGCATTCAGATGAGTTGCCTGAACACCAATCTGCTTTGCAAAATCCTTTTGCTTGATACCACGTTCCTGCAACTCTTCACGCAAGATTTCTCCTGGGTGGATTGCCTTAACAGGAACTAATCTGTTATTTCTTGTTGCCATAATGTGTACTATCAATTTCTATTAATTCTACTTCAATGCCATCATCCGTCTCTGAAAACAGCAGCCGCTCAACCAATCCGTTTACAAGTCGTACAGAGCTGATAGGCTTGTCCTTCTGATGCCTGAGTTTCTCATAGTGTAAGAAACTAAATGCTTTTAGTTCTTCAGTTGACTCAACGTTATAGATCATACTAACGGCACGGATATAGCCTCCTATCAAGCGTTTGTTCTTACAAAGTTTCTTGTATTTTTTATCATTGGTCTTACCGGTTTCATATAATTCGGACAAGGCTTCTTCCTTGAAAATTATATTCATGCGGTGAAATGCTTCAATTATATAGTGCAAAGATAGAATAAAATTACCAAAAAAGGTAATTTAGAAACGACGTTAACACTTTTTTATAAGTATCTTTATCCCATATCGTCCATTAGAACCCAATAACTTATATGGCTTTAACCCAAGAATACAAAAAGAGCCGTAAAGATACGACTCTATATAAGGTAGGACGGCTGCGGAGCTTGAAGTTATCGCACTTATATGCAGACACTCATCCTACTGTAAAGAAGGCGGTACAGCATCACTGTTAGAAATCCTTTCCAACATAGCCTCTGTGTTCTCTACTGCAAAGATACAATTTTATCAACCAAAATACAAGTAAATACTCATGGTTTTTCTACCTGTCTGTGTATTCCAATTCACGCGTCCCCGTACTTTCTCCCCCTACATATTTAATGCTAAAACCTTGACTCAACAGCTAAATACATTACCTGCAAACATTCCTTTTTTCGTCTACCCTCCGCACTTATCCAGTCTGATACTTATCATCAACGCTGCTTTGCCGTTTCCTTCAATCGTCTACCCTCCGCACTTATCCAGTCTGATACTTATCATCAACGCTGCTTTGCCATTTCCTTCAATCGTCTACCCTCCGCATTTATCCAGTCTGATACTTATCATCACGCTGCTTTGCCGTTTCCTTCAATCGTCTACCCTCCGCACTTATTCAACCTGATACTTATCATCAGATAGCTATTAATTTTTAATATATGGCTGTAAATTCTGTGCCCTCTGTCGTCTGCTTGCAGACGTTTGTGGGTTCCCCCGTTAGCAGCTTGGCCTCTGTTCATCTGTGAAAATCTGTGAGAAATAAAACATACCACGACCTAAGACGTTCGCAGAAAGCCCTTTGTAAAATCCGTGAACTCTGTGAGAGACAAAACTCCCAATAACTTAAGACGTTCGCTGAAAGCCCTCCGTTAAATCCGTGAGTTCTGTGAGAGATAAAACATACCACGACCTAAGACGTTCGATGAAAGTCTTCTGTTCAATTCATGATCTCTATGAGAGACAAAATTCCCAACGAACCTATCATCTCTTTTTTGGTTCTTACGAAATATGGAGTAATAAACTAAAACTATTATATAATAAACCACACGGAGACACTGAGGGGACAGAGCTAAAGGCAATCTCACGGAGATGCTGACGGCACATAGAGCGATGGAGCTGTAGCGTACAGACTCCTGACAGCTCTTGGGATAAACGCTTTGGACATAAAGTCACTAATAAAACCCGCAACCAACATCCGTCTCTCCACACACCGTCGGTGCCTCCATGCCATCACTTGCTTTGTTTTAATAATCCTCCGCACCCTCCATTTCTCTGTGTGACATTTCGTCAGAAACCTAAGTTTAGGCGGATCATTAACACTCTAAAATTATGAAGAACGCAATTTGTATCAGTGTCTCAAACGTAAACTAACGATGCGATACCGAGGTCAGCAACTGTTTCGTTAATTCTATATCGTTTGTATATTGACCATTTTACTTGTTTTCTGTAGCCATATATCTTTGCGTAGGTGCAGTTTTGGCTTCCTGCAGCGCACACAGACTTCCATCTTCCAAAAGTGAATCTATATAGTTCCGCTTCATATAATAGCGGTCTGATAAGTTCAACTCCCTTGCTATCTCAGCAAGCGTCCGTGGACTCTTACAGAACTCCAAAATCCTTATCTGTTTTTCTTCCTTGTGCTTACTCCTTGACTTTTCATCAATTACTCCTTGACTTTTACTCCTTGACTTTTCATCAATTACTCCTTGACTTTTACTCCTTGACTTTTCATCAACTACTCCTTGACTTTTACTCCTTGACTTTTCAACTTTTCTAAAGTTCTGATTAACCCCATAAGAAGTCCAACGTCCTCTGCTTTCTGTAACAAGAATGTTCCTTTCAACCAACGAGTATAAGAGTTTTCCTACTTGTAGAGAGTTTTTGTCTAAGAGAGTTTGTATCAAACTATTCTTTACAGTTCCTTCTGTCAAAGCCACTGAGAGAATCAAGACTTCTTCGTTATCAAGCGACTGAAAGACTGTTTCACCAAGAATAGTACGTAGCTGCTGTATACATTCTTCTGATATAACAGATGTCTTAGAAATTGTCAACTCTACTGTGTGTAAATCATTAGATTCACAGAGTAATGGCTTTCTCCAGTTTTCTTTCTTACAAGCATCTACAATAGTCGGGAAACCAGAACCAATATTATCACCATAGCCCAGCATACGTAGCATAGATTGGATATGAGGGTTACGTGCTTTAGAATTTCCTCTCTTGTAGATATCTGCAATAGGCAGTTTCAGAGAACCTGGGTTGGAAAAGTAGAACCGATCATCATGCTTCTCAACTCTTAATACTCCTTCTATCATATAATCTGCATGGATTACCAGGTTGGTCAATGCTTCACGAATGGCTTTATGTATCGGCGTATCGTCTTCTCTTTCTGTACCTTTAAGAATAAATGGGCGTCTTATGTCACGCACTAATTTTGCTAACACACGGGTAAAGAAATTATAGAGATTGTTCTCCCAACTACCATCATAGGTCATCCTGTCGCTCCAACGACTATCTGGTTGTAGGTTTGTCATATCCAAATAGTCCAAACGGATATTATCAAAACGCTCTCTTATAGCTAATCCCTTTCCAAACATAAAAAGACCAGCCAAGGTCAGTCCCTCTCGCCCAGTTGCTCTATCCTTGGTATATCCTCCTAAATTTCTAAGAAACTCCTTGTCATCATAATCGTTTAATAAATGTTCTGGGTGGGCAGAACGAAACCTATTGCGAAAAGCACTCAGCGTGGGAATGTCTATATCTTCCATATTATAATGGTCTATCAAGATACCATCGTTCCCTGCATCATTAGAGTCGCGTATCATTGCTTTTACCTCCTCCTCGGTGCAATGATAATCTCCTTCATGATTCCGCTTATAAGTTCCTTTGTTTAGGTTTTCATTTATATAAATAGGACGTTGTCGATAATCTGCCTGAGGAACATGTATAGACAACAGACATCTCCCTTCATACTCCACAACCTCCACATCTGTGTCAGTCAGAATGTTGGTACTGACTTTATCACTGTTTAATGTGTCAAAAAGTTCCTTCTTTAGTTTCTATGGATTCTTGATACCCGTTGTCGTGTAGAGTAGATTTCCTTCTCTTCCTTTTTGTTCTGATATCCCCAAAAGAATATAACCACCAATCGTATTGGCAAAAGCAGAATAAGTCTCCCATACAGACTTTGGGATACTATTCTCTGCCTTTTTCGTCTCAAAATTGATTCGCTCTCCCATTAAGAGTAACGTGGTAATATCTTTTGTTTCCATATTCAATTGCTTGCTGCGAGTAAGCTTTTAAGTTCCTTTATCTCATTGTAGATCTTCATCTGCTTACAGGCTCAGTTAGTAAGTGAAAATTTAGGCAATCTTTTCATAAAAGCATTGAACTGGTGATGCAAAATTCATTTTTTCTTGGTTTCATCCTTATCATATACTCAATCTTTGTGGTTCTCCCGAGATATACAGTGATAACAAAAGTCCTTACATAAAGGCACATAGAGACACCGAGTGGACAGAGGTAAAGGCAATATCACGGAGATGCTGACGGCACATAGAGCGATGGAGCTGTAGCGTACAGACTCCTGACAGCTCTTGGGATAATCGCTTTGGGCCATAAAGTCACTAATAAAACCCGCAACCAACCTCCGTCTCTCCACACACCGTCGGTGCCTCCATGCCATCACTTGCTTTGTTTTAATAATCCTCCGCACCCTCCTGCTCCCAGTGTAATAATTCTTCAAAGTTCTAAACTTAGGCGGCTCTTTTCACTCGCAAATCTCTTAAAAGGGCCCTTTTTCTCACAGAACTACACAGAAGAACAGAACTCACAAAGGCCCACAGAGACATTAAGTCAACCGATGACACAGACCCTTTCAACTAAAATTGTCTATA
>QWCF01000970.1_pt1 | contig 23206 bp, 17 predicted proteins | sample 1972521 | NCBI WGS metagenome assembly QWCF01 (sample SAMN09866715, study PRJNA288562) | Human oral metagenome isolate term4_saliva, whole genome shotgun sequencing...
CACCTACTTCCGTAGCAAGGAAGATATTTATCAAGCTGTCGTTAAGTGCGAGCTAGCTCAGTTCCTTCACGATATGGAGATTGCTAGGCGCATTAACCTACCACCCGAACAGAAACTCATTAACCTGATTTATGTACATCTAGAATCAGTCAAGAATATCGTTCTGCGCAATGGTACTTTACGTGCCGAATTCTTCAGAGACATTTGGCTCGTGGAAAAAGCACGAGCAGATATGGATAAAGAGGAACAAAAACTCATTCAGGAAATCCTTGACGAAGGCGTCCATAAGGGCATATTTGAAATCCCTCATACCCCCACCATGTCTTACCTTATGCAGAATGCGATTAAGGGCATGGAAGTCCCATACATCAGCGGACACATACGCCAGCGAGACAATAGCGAGTATCAAAGTATCAGAGAGAATGTCGTCCACCTCATACTAAGAGGCATACGCAAGAAAGCATGGACACCAAGCTCTCACACAAGCAATAAATAATAATGACAATGAAACTATTAGACGGAAAAGTAGCCATCATAACAGGCGGTAGCCGTGGTATCGGTCGTGCCATCGCACGCAAATATGCAGAAGAAGGTGCAAGCGTAGCCATTACTGCAAGAAACATTAACGAAGATGTACAGGCTTTCGTAGCCGAACTAGAAACGCTCGGCGTCAAGGCTAAGGCTTATACGTCTGATGCATCGCAATTTGATGCTGCACACGAACTAGTTAAAGAAGTTGTAGCCGAGTTTGGGCGCATTGATATCCTCATCAACAATGCTGGGGTTACTCAGGATACGCTCATGATGCGCATGACAGAAGAGCAATGGGATACGGTTATCAACATCAACCTCAAGGGCCCATTCAACCTCATTCATGCGGTAACACCATTTATGATGAAGCAGCGTTCGGGCAATATCATCAATATGTCTTCGGTAGTGGGTATCTCAGGTAATGCAGGCCAAGCTAATTACGCAGCAAGTAAGGCAGGTATGATTGGTCTAACTAAGAGCATTGCTAAGGAAATGGGTTCACGTGGCATTCGTGCCAATACGATAGCACCCGGATTTATCGCAACGGACATGACACACGCCCTAAGCGATGAAGTGCGCAAGCAGTGGGAAGCACAGATACCTCAACGCCGAGCAGGCTCGCCCGAAGATGTAGCAGGTGTAGCGGTATTCCTAGCCAGCGACCTCGCTAGCTATGTAACGGGACAGACTATCAGCGTCTGTGGCGGTATGAATATGTAAGCCCGATGGTCATCTACGAAGATAATCATCTACTTATCGTCTCTAAGCGACCCGGAGAGATTGTTCAGGGCGACAAGACGGGCGATGTTCCGATGGTAGAGTCCCTAAAACTTTACCTGAAAGAGAAATACAACAAGCCCGGGAATGTCTTCCTCGGCCTAGTACATCGCCTCGACCGCCCCGTAGGAGGTTTGGTCATCTTTGCCAAGACGAGCAAAGCCTTGAGCAGAATGACGCAGATGTTTGCCAAAGGCGAAGTGCAAAAGTCCTATTTGGCTATCGTCACAGACAGACCACAGGAAGCACAAGCAAGGCTTAGGCACTATCTCGTACGCAACGAAAAACAGAACAAAAGCTATGCCTACCACCAAGAGCGGGCCAATAGCAAACGAGCAGAGCTAAGCTACCGACTTATCTCTAGTGGCGAGCATTATCACCTCGTAGAGGTAGACCTACACACGGGCAGACACCACCAAATACGTTGCCAACTCTCGGCAATAGGTTGCCCCATCAAAGGGGACCTCAAGTACGGAGCTAAGCGAAGCAATCCTGACGGAAGCATTTCCCTCTTAAGTTATCGTTTGCGCTTTCGTCACCCCGTGAGTGGCGTAGACCTAGATATCAAAGCTCCCCTACCCAACGAAAGAATATGGCGGGAGCTTGGACAGTCACTAGTAGATTAGATTATTTCGCTTAACTTTGCGTATAGAATTACATAATTTAGATAAATAGCAATGAAAAGAATCGTTCTTATCCGTCACGGCGAAAGTGTATGGAACAAGGAAAATCGCTTCACAGGTTGGACTAACGTAGACCTAAGCGAAAAGGGTATCGAAGAAGCTAAGAAGGCTGGTGAAGTTCTTAAGAAGGAAGGTTTCCGCTTCGGTAAGGCTTACACTTCTTACCTCAAGCGTGCTATCAAGACGATGAACCAAATCCTTGATGTTATGGACCTTGACTGGATTCCAGTAGAAAAGAGCTGGCGTCTTAACGAGAAGCACTATGGTATGCTTCAGGGTCTAAACAAGGCTGAAACAGCTGAGAAGTATGGCGACGAACAAGTACTCATTTGGCGTCGTAGCTACGATGTACCTCCTACAGCTCTTGAACGCAATGACGAACGTAGCCCATTTGCTGACCCTCGTTACGCTAACGTGGCTCCTTGCTACCTTCCTCTTACAGAAGCACTCAATGACTGTGTAGAGCGTGCACTTCCTTACTGGCAGACTACTATCCTTCCTACTCTTATGGAGCACGATGATGTACTTGTAGCTGCACACGGTAATAGCCTACGTGGTATCATCAAGGTTCTTAAGGGTATGAGCAACGAAGAAATCATCGCTCTTAACCTACCTACAGCAGTTCCTTATGTATTTGAGTTCGATAACGACCTCAATTATGTTAAGGATTACTTCCTTGGCGACCCTGAAGAAATCAAGAAGCTTATGGAAGCTGTTGCTAACCAAGGTAAGAAGAAGTAAGCTAAGCACTTATTTCTATTAAGCAACTTGACGAGGGGCTGCACCAAATCTCACTTTGGCGCAGCCCCTCCTCTTTTGACCAAGCAAAGAAAGCATCAAAAAGCAAGTATTCTTACCTCATACGACATCATCTTATTTATTCGTATCTTTGTTGCTACTTTAATTTAGATAATAAATAAGACAACATATAATGGCAAAAGAACTTAAAGAGCTAACATCACGTAGTACAGACTACTCGCAGTGGTATCTCGACCTCGTGCTGAAAGCTGACTTAGCAGAGAACTCTGCAGTTAGAGGCTGTATGGTGATTAAGCCTTACGGCTATGCTATATGGGAAAAGATGCAACGCGTACTTGATGACATGTTCAAGGAAACAGGGCACTCTAACGCATACTTTCCTCTATTTATCCCTAAGAGTTTCCTTAGTAAAGAGGCTGACCACGTCGAAGGATTCGCTAAAGAATGTGCCGTAGTTACACACTACCGCCTCAAGAGCAGTCCCGAAGGTGGTGTAACTGTAGACCCTGATGCTAAACTCGAAGAGGAACTCATCGTGCGTCCTACGTCAGAGACCATTATATGGAATACATACAAGAACTGGATTCAGTCTTACCGCGACCTGCCTATCCTCTGCAATCAGTGGGCTAACGTAGTTCGCTGGGAAATGCGTACCCGCCTATTCCTACGTACAGCAGAATTCCTTTGGCAAGAAGGACACACAGCTCACGCTACACGCGAAGAAGCTATTGAGGAAACTGAACGCATGGTGCATGTGTACGAAAAGTTTGCTCAAGAATATATGGCGGTGCCTGTGGTTGTAGGTCTGAAGAGTGCTAACGAACGCTTCGCAGGAGCTGTAGAAACTTATTGTATCGAGGCACTTATGCAAGATGGTAAGGCACTACAAGCTGGTACATCACACTTCCTTGGTCAGAACTTCGCTAAGGCTTTCGACGTAACATTCAGCAATAAGGACGGTAAGCAAGAGTATGTATGGGCAAGTAGCTGGGGCGTATCGACTCGCCTAATGGGTGCGCTCATTATGTCGCATTCAGATGACAATGGTCTTGTCCTCCCACCTAAGCTCGCTCCTATACAAGTAGTTATCATTCCTATTTACAAGGGGGCTGAGCAACTAGAAGCTATTAGCAAGCGTCTAGAACCAATTATCAGCGAACTCAAGAAGCGTGGTATCAGCGTTAAGTTTGATGATAACGATACTAAGAAGCCGGGGTGGAAATTCGCTGAATACGAGCTTAAGGGTGTGCCTGTACGTCTTGCTCTTGGTAGCCGTGATTTGGAGAATGGCACTATTGAGGTAGCTCGTCGTGATACGCTCACTAAGGAAACATACTCAATAGAGGGTATCGAAGACCACATTGAGCAATTACTTGAAGATATTCAGAAGAACATCTACCAAAAGGCTTTTGACTTCCGTGCTAAGACAACGAAGACTGTCGATCCTGAGACAGAAGAGAAGATTAAGGCTGAAACCAAGGCGACTATCCGATGCATACCACTACAAGGCGACAAGACGCCCGGTGTATGTATGGTAACGGGGAAACCAAGTAGCCAGCGTGTACTCTTCGCTCGTGCTTACTAAGCTACATCGAAACAAAGACGGCGAATGCGTCCATATCTGAAGTTTAATACCTTTTGCTCTCTACTTGAGTAGTTGTACGCATTCTTGAATATACTTTGAAAGGGCTGCCGCAAACTTTGCTACAGCCCTTTTTAATTTTTATCTAGACATTATTTGGAAACTACATTTAATACACAAGACCTTGAGCGGCTCAAGAAGGCAGTTAATAGTGCTTCACGCATTGTTATCTTTCCGCACACTGCGCCCGATGGTGATGCCTTGGGCTCTACACTAGCTTGGGCGAAGACACTTGCACAAGTTAAGCCAGAGACACGCATTACCGTTATCAGCCCTGATAAGGTGGAGCGTTATCTAGAGTGGTTGCCTTACACAAACGAATTGTGTATCTATGGCGAGGAGACTGAGCAAGCTCTTCAGCTTATCGCAGAGGCTGACCTCATCTTCCACCTTGACCACAATCAAATATCCAGACTTCGCTATCCCGACTTGGTAGAGGCAGCTCGACAAGCCGAGGGCTATCGCATTATGATAGACCACCATCTTCACCCCGAAGAGGGCTTTGATGTCGTGTTTAGCTTTCCGCCATTCTCCTCTACCTGCGAGCTTGTCTCTACTTTGATAGAGTCCTTAGGCTGGAGCGACTTGATAAGTCCCGATATTGCGACCTTACTTGCGTCTGGCATTATCACCGACACAGGCCGCTTTATGTATAATTGCTTCCGTCCCGAAGTCTTTCGTCAGTTTACGCACCTCATTGTAAAGGGAGCTGATTATCCGTATATCATTGATCAACTCTCTTACCACGGCACTCTTGAGGAACTTAAATTGAGAGGATATATCCTGCACGAGAAGCTTGAAGTTTATTCCGAACTAGGAGCAGCAATTATCACCCTCAATCAAGAAGAAATGCAAGCTCGTGGTCTGAGCAAAGGAGATACAGAGGGGCTTGTGAACCTACCGCTAAGCGTAGAAGGTATTGATTGCGTGTGCTTCATCAGAGAAGATAAGACCCAAGTCAAAATATCATTACGCAGTATTGGCTCTTTCCCAGTTAATATCTTAGCTCAAGAAGGCTTTGGCGGTGGTGGTCATCTCAATGCTGCCGGCGGAGAATGGCAGGGTGATATTGATGGCGCACGTCAGCAATTCCTCGCTCATCTCAAACAATTACGAACAAAATCTATAAATTAAATTGTTATCACCAAATCACAAGACTATATGAAAAAGATACTTTTAAGCTTAGCACTTATTCCTTTACTTGGCTTGGGAATGAATGCTCAGAAGCCCAATATTCAGCATATTGCCCCCAAAAGCTGGTGGGCTGGTATGAATGACAGCAAACTGCAGATACTCCTGCACGGAACAAACCTTAAGAACTACAAGGTTGATATCAAGGCTAAGGGGATTAAGCTCTTGGAGGTCGCGCACGAGGATAACCCCAACTACGCTATCCTCTATCTTGATACACAGGGCGCACCTGCACAAGACTTTAGCATCATTCTGACGGACGCTAAAGGTAAAACTTATCCTATTGCCTACAAGTTAGACGCACGTAAGGCAAATGCTTCTGAGATACAAGGCTTCGACTCTAGCGATGTCTTGTACCTCATTATGCCTGACCGCTTTGCTAATGGCGACCCTAAGAATGACTACGTCAAGGGCATGTATCAAGATAAGGTAAATAGACAGAATGGCTCAGCTCGTCATGGCGGAGACTTACTCGGTATTCAACAACATTTAGACTACTTCAAAGACTTAGGTGTTACCGCTCTTTGGCTTAATCCTGTACAAGAGAATAACATGCCCGAAGGCTCGTATCATGGTTATGCAATTACGGATTACTACGAAGTAGACCCTCGCTTTGGAGGAAATGAAGCCTTCAAAAACTTCGTAACTCAAGCCCGTGCGCGAGGTCTTAAGGTGGTGATGGATATGATTTTCAATCACTGCGGTACGGAGAATTATCTCTTTAAGGATATGCCAAGCAAAAACTGGTTCAACTTTGATGGTAAGTACACACAGACAACCTACCACACTGCCGTACAGAGTGACCCTTATGCGACCGAATATGCGAAGAAGTTAGCCATTGACGGCTGGTTCGTTGCCTCTATGCCCGACTTTAATCAGCGCAATAGACATGTCGAGAAGTACCTTATACAGAATAGTATTTGGTGGATTGAGTACGCAGGTATACAAGGCATTCGACAAGACACTCACCCTTATGCGGACTTCGATATGATGAGCAGATGGTGTCAAGCTATCCACAAGGAATACCCTAAGTATAATATCGTAGGCGAAACTTGGCTTAATAGCAATGTCCTTGTTTCATACTGGCAGAAGGATAGTCGCCTTGCAGCGCCTCGCAATTCGGGACTACCTACCGTTATGGACTTCCCTCTTATGGGGCTTATGAACCAAGCTTTTGATGAGAAGACCGAAGACTGGCACGGAGGTTTTAGCAAGCTCTACGAATATCTATCTCAAGATATCGTTTATGCTAATCCGAATAGTTTGCTGACTTTCTTAGACAATCACGATACAGACCGATTTGCGAAGAATGAAGAGCTGGCACGCAACGCTAATCGCTACAAACAAGCCCTCGCATTCCTATTAACTACTCGCGGTATTCCTCAGATTTATTACGGAACTGAAGTACTTATGTCTGGGAATAAGTCTAAGGGCGATGGTTATGTGCGCACAGACTTCTTAGGAGGTTGGCAGGGAGATAAGCGCAGTTACTTTGACCCACAGCAACGCACTAAGGAAGAGCAAGAGGCTTATACCTATACACAGAAATTGCTCAAGTGGAGACAAGGAAATAAGGTCATCAGCCAAGGCACACTTCGCCACCAAACTCCCCGTGGCGGCGTATATGTGTATCAGCGTAGCCTAGGGGACAAGCATGTGAGCGTTGTCTTCAACGGTCGCGATGAAGCGTCTAAGATTGACTGGGAATACTGGGCTAATCTTCTTCCTCAAGCAGAGGCTAAGGATATTATCAGCGGTCAGACAATTGACATCAAGAAGCTCGGAGAGCTTCCACCTCGTCAGACGCTTATTCTTGAGTATTAGTTTGATTGCTCTATGAACACGACACGCCCCCTTGCCGAACGCATGCGCCCTGGTAGCCTAGAAGGTTACTTTGGGCAAAAGCATTTACTTGCTTTAGGTGCTAGCTTGCGCACGATGATTGAGCAGAAGCGACTCCCAAGCCTTATCTTTTGGGGGCCTCCCGGAGTCGGTAAGACAACGCTCTCCGAAATCATCGCCAAACAAACAGGGTCTAACTTTTATACCCTGAGTGCAATTAACGCAGGAGTCAAGGATGTGCGTGAAGTGATTGAACGTATTCAAAGTGATCAGTCGGGGATTTTCGCCCCAACTGATCGCCCTATTCTCTTCATTGACGAGATACATCGCTTCAGTAAAAGTCAACAAGATAGCTTACTTGGTGCGGTGGAGAGAGGCATATTCACTCTTATAGGAGCGACGACGGAGAACCCTAGCTTTGAGATTATTCGTCCTCTACTCTCTAGATGTCAGGTTTATACGCTTGAGCCCCTAAGTGCCGATGATATTATTGACCTAATACAATATGCGATTAAGCACGATGAAGTGCTGAAAGCAAGGCATATTGTACTGCAAGAAACAGATGCTCTCGTTCATTTCTCTAGTGGTGATGCCCGCAAAGCACTGAATATATTAGAGCTAATAGTACTCAGCACAGCTGCAACGGAAATCATCATCACAAACGAACTTGTGCGTAACCGTGTAAGCACCAATCCGCTTGCCTTTGACAAAGGGGGTGAAATGCATTACGACATCGCATCAGCCCTAATCAAATCAATACGAGGGAGCGACCCCGATGCAGCTATTTATTGGTTAGCACGCTTGATTGAAGGCGGTGAAGAGCCGTCGTTCATTGCACGGAGACTAGTTATATCAGCCGCAGAGGATATAGGACTTGCTAATCCAAATGCACTTCTTCTTGCTAATGCTTGTGCAGATACTCTTGAACGCATTGGTTGGCCTGAGGGGCGTATACCGCTTGCCGAGACAGTCATCTATCTAGCGACTTCTGAGAAAAGTAATAGTGCTTACCTCGCTATCAATCACGCTCTTGAGGTGGTACGGGAAACAGGGAACTTGCCCGTTCCCCTACATCTAAGAAATGCACCAACAGCCTTGATGAAGGATTTGGGATATTCTGATGGTTATAAATACGCGCACGATTACCCTAATCACTTTGTCCAGCAGCAGTATTTGCCAGATGCCCTACAAGGCACACAGCTATGGCATGCCGATGAGCACACACAAGCAGAGTCTGCTATGGTCGAACGGCAACGCAAGCGTTGGCAACAGCAATAAAAAAAACAATCAGAGAGATAATCCTTTATTAAGATTATCTCTCTGATTGTTATTTGAGAATGGTCTCTACTTGAAATTATTTCAGAAGCACAATAACACCCATCGCGCCATGAGCACCTATAACAAGTGCTTGCTCGATATCGGCCGTCTTACTAGGGCCACTTATAAAGCCCGAAAAAGGTGTCGCTGGTGCAAGCTCTCTTACACGCTCCATAGCTTCGTGCATATTATGCACTAGATTAGCTTTGTCTAAGATAAAGACTAAGTTCTCCGAGACAAATAGCTCCGAGCGCCATTCCCCCTCTTGCTGAACCCAACAACAACCATTTTCACAAACACCGAGAGGCGTTTGAACGATTGTAACATCCGTGCCATTGCGATCCTTAGGTGAGCCAGCTTCACTAGGACGAGTAACTGGCAAAGCCCCCAAGTTTAGGTCACTAATAAATCGTGTTGCTTCGGGATAAAGCTCACGCAAAAGCTTACCCAAATCAGTACTCTCTTCGATGTGAACAACGCGCCCACCGACAGCCTCAATAATAGTTTCAAACTGACTCACCTTATCCGGATAGGTAATACCCTTAAAGGCACTTAAGTCTGGATGTGCTTCTCGCTTAGTTGTATATTTACGTATGTTCTCTAGAACACCTTGCTTAGCGTGTAACATAACTACTTCATTTGTTTAATCCACCAATCATTAAAACTCTCACTAGCAAACTGAGGTAGTTCCCTATCCTTACCCCAAGCGTTAAGACTATTATAGAGCATAAATCTAGGCATGTGATTAGCAATAGGCGCAAACTTCAAAGCTGTATTGAATAAGCGAGGACGCTCCATTAAGAACTTCATACCCAAGCTCATTATCTTTTTCTCCTTATTGGCCTGCCCTAATTTATCCAAATCTTGACGCCAACGATAGATTTGTTCGCCTAAGTCTATCTTAACGGGGCAGACATTAGAGCAAGAGAGGCATAGAGTACAAGCCGACACATTACCAGCATAGAGCTTTGGATTTTTGACCATTCCGAGATTGACACCAATAGGTCCCGGTATAAAGTAACTATAACTATATCCTCCACTACGTCTATAGACCGGACAAGTATTCATACAAGCTCCACAGCGAATACAATTCAGAATTTTCTCATGTTCCTTATTCGCAATGATACTTGAGCGACCATTATCGACGATGATAAAGTGTAGCTCACCACCCTCTTGAGGCTTACGGAACGAAGATGTATAGGCTGTACTTGGTTGCCCCGTAGCACTACGGGCGAGTAAGCGATGAAAGACGGCTAATTGGTCAAGGTTCTCTATAACCTTCTCAATACCAAACGAACAGATATTGAGCTTCTGACAAGACATACCTACATCGGCATTACCCTCATTCGTGCACACGACCACTTCGCCAGTCTCGGCTACGGCAAAGTTGCCCCCAGTCATCGCAGCATCGGCATCAAGGAATAATTGTCTGAGATTAGCACGAGCCGCGTGAGTCAAATAAGTTGGGTCACTATTACCGGGCTCAGTTCCCATTTCTTTCTCAAAAAGCTCACCCACTTCCTCTCGCTTAATATGAATAGCAGGCAGAACGATGTGGCTAGGCTTCTTTTTCATCAACTGAAGAATACGCTCTCCCAAGTCGGACTCAACGACATCTATCCCTCTACTCATCAGATAGGGATTGAGTTCGCACTCTTCACAGAGCATGGACTTACTTTTAACTAAGGTCTTCACCCCATGAGAAGACAGCAGGTCATAAACAATCTGATTATGCTCTTCGGCATCAACAGCCCAGTGCACGATGACGCCATTCTCTTGCGCCTTTTTCTCAAACTGCTCAAGTAGCGTATCTAGATGTGTTACATTATAACGCTTAATATCGTGAGCCAACTGCCTAAGCTCTTCCCACTCTGGCAACTGCTTACTAATCAAATCTCTTTTTTGTCTTACAAACCAAAGAGCCTGATTGTGCCAGCTCGCACGTTCCATATTCTTGAGGAACTGAGCGGCTGCCATAGAATGTGATGTACTCATAAATTTGCTGCTAAAATTTCTACGGCATGTATCGTCTTAATGTCGTATTTCTGACGTTCAATAACCCCTTGCATGTGCATGAGGCAACTACTATCACTCCCCGTAATGTACTCGGCTCCTGTCTTCATGTGGTCAAGGACTTTATCTCGTCCCATGCAAGCACTAACCTCAGGCTCTTCGATAGAATACATACCTCCGAAGCCGCAACACTCATCTACACGTTCGGGCTCAACCACCTCAATACCTTCGACAAGCTCCAGCAAGTTACGTATCTTATTCTGATAAGGCAGATTTCTTTCGCTAGGAGTAGATAGATGCAATTCTCTAACGCCATGACAACTGTTGTGTATGCTGACCTTGTGAGGGAAGCGACTTGGCAAAGAGCTGATTTTGAGGTCATCATGGAGAAACTCTATAACGTCTCGTATAGCTCCGGGGCTCTGACACAGATGCTGTTCTTCTTTTAAGATGTTTGGATAATTCTCTTTGACAAATGCCACGCAACTTGCGCTAGGTCCTACGATGACGTCAAATCCTTTAAAAAGCTCTTCAAACCTAAGAGCCAAATTCTTCGCTTGATGCTGATAGCCTGCGTTAGCCATTGGTTGTCCGCAACAAGTCTGATTGAGTGGGTACACTACATCAAGCCCCAATGAGGTGAGCAACTTGTAAGTTGCTATCCCTACGTTAGGATATATAGCATTGACGTAGCATGGTATAAATAACCCTACTTTCATGACTATGATTCCTTATTAAGTGATACTATCGAGAATCTCTTCTCTTTTCATTAACCGAGAGACGAAGGTAGGCAGTATTTATGAATAATCCAAACATCCGTGTGCTAATTTTACAAACTGCACACCCACCCAAACTATGAGAAAATTATCTCACATTGACAATAACCAAAACTTAAATTAAACAGATTGCACAAATTCCCATTTCCCTTTATTTCTTGAGGTCTAGTTATTCTAAAGTTAGTACGGCGCACTCATTCCAGTCAGTACGGCGTACTCATTCCAGTCAGTACGACGCACTTACCTACATGCTTACGCTCACTTTTCTGAAGACTTCGCCGTGCTTTTGAGAATAGGAAACACTCTTTTTAACAAGAAGTCATAAGCCTAAAATCCTTACCTTTGCAGAATATAATTTATTACACTAAGATATGCCGAATAACCATAACAACCAGTTGTCTACCGTGCTGGATGTACTACGTTTCCCGATGATTGTTTTGGTGCTGTTTATGCACGTTGTTCCGATATCAGCTAACGCTATTCCACACGAATTCTCTTGGGAAAGCCTATATCTCTTCACAACGGAATTTGTTGCACACAACTTCGGACGCATAGCCGTACCTATATTCTTCCTTATATCGGGATACCTCTTTTTCTTAAAAGCACCTAAGCAATACGACAGCCAATTTTTCGCTGACCAATGGCGCAAACGCATTAATACCCTCCTTGTTCCTTATGTGCTTTGGAACCTACTGAAATATATAGCCATCGCATCGAAAGGCTACTTAATGCAAAAAGCTGGCTTCTCTTCAGACGGAGATTGGAGCTATTTTCAGAGCCTCGACTTATACCATATTTTTTATAGTCCGCTCAACGAACCTCTATGGTACTTGCGAGACCTCATTTGTATGGTTATCATATCTCCTCTATTCTATCTGATTCTCAGATATGCCAAGCACTTGGGTATGCTTTTACTCACTGTTTGGTATCTTTCCGCCTTTGAGATAGGCATTAGTGGCTTCTCCCTAACGGCTATATTTTACTTTGGTTTGGGGGCTTTCTACAGCATCTGTAAGCGAGATATGCTCAAGGATTTTACACGCTTAAAGGTATTTCCTCTAATTATTTCCGTCCTAATTATATCAATCGGAACAATTTGGGATAACACAGGCACGACCAAAGAATACTGGTTACGACCTGCACTTATACTAGGCGTTGTCGGGTCTTTTGCTTTAGCCGATAGACTCATACAAACGCAAGAAGGCATTAAGAACCTTTGCTTAAAGATGGCAGGCAATGTATTCTTCATCTACGCTGTACATGAAATCTATCTGAAGAACTGGCTCAATGGGTTCTTCTCACGCATTCCGATGATGGATCACTATGCAGTCAAATATGTAGGATACTTTATTCAACCGCTCATCCTACTAGCAGTATCCTTGCTCTTGAACTATCTCGTTAAGCGTTACCTCCCTAAGGTTTATGCAGTCCTCACTGGCGGACGAGCATAAAAAATTTACTCTTTTAGTGAACCAAAATGCAGTAATCGCTTGTTTTATTAACAAGATGATTAGACATAAAAAAAACGAAGTCCCATAAGGCTTCTCCATATTTTATATTAAACTATTTACCCTCTCAGCATTCTTAATGGATGTTAGGGGGTTCTTATTATAGATACTTCAAGATAAATTCTTAACGACTTTAACATGAAAAAAACAGTATGGCTCACAGCTAGCCTTATGATGATGTCTATTGCCCTTCCCTCTTGTGGCGGAAGCACGCAGCAAGGACAAGAACAGCAAGCCCAAGCAATGCCTTACAAGACGATGAGCGTAAGCGCAGGCGATAGAGAACTCGAACAGAGCTACTCGGCTACGATACGAGGAAGACAGGACATTGACATATACCCTCAAGTAAGTGGTCGCTTGACACAAGTACTCGTTAATGAAGGCGACGTTGTACGCAAAGGACAAACACTATTTATCATTGACCAAGTGCCTTATCAAGCTGCACTTGCTCAAGCAAAGGCCAACATACAAGCGGCTAAAGCAGCTCTCTCAACAGCTAAGATTACACTTGATGCTAAGCAAAGACTTTTCAACGAGAAAGTCATTTCACAGATTGAACTAGATATGGCTCGTAATAACTATCAGTCTGCCGAAGCTAGTCTAGCACAAGCCAAGGCCGCAGAGCTTAGTGCGCACAATAATCTCAGCTACACAACTGTAACTAGCCCTGCAGTGCAATTACGTCTAAGCGATGGCAGTCTATACGAAAGCACTGGTACGGTAGAGAGCATTAGTGGCGTCATCGACCGAACAACTGGAGCTAGTAGCCTAAGAGCCAAATTCGCCAACCCCAACCACCTCCTTCATAGTGGTGCTACGGGAAGCATTATACTCAAGCACAGCTACAGCAATATCATTGTTATTCCTCAAGCCGCTACTTACCAGCTACAAGACAAGGTATTCGCTTATAAGGTCGTCGATGGCAAGGCTACTTCAACGCTTATCTCAGTAGAGCCTATTAACAATGGCACTGAGTACCTCGTTACTGATGGGCTTAAGGCTGGAGACATCATCATAGGCGAAGGGGCGGGTCTTGTACGAGAAGGTGCCGCAGTAGCTCCTGCTCAAAGCCAAGCAAAGAAGTAAACTTAATTACGGGATAATGAAAGACAATGTATTTATCAAACGACCCGTGATGGCCATCTCGATAGCTATCGTGATTGTCTTCGTAGGTCTAATATCGCTCTTCAACTTACCTGTAGAGCAGTATCCAGACATCGCACCTCCGACTATCCAAGTTTCAGCAAGTTACCCCGGAGCTGATGCCGATGCCGTACAGCAGAGTGTCGTACTCCCCCTTGAAGAAGCTATCAATGGTGTAGAGGGTATGACCTATATGACCTCATCAGCAGGCAATGACGGTAGTGCCTCGATAACTGTGTACTTTAAGCAGGGGGCAAACGCTGATATGGCTGCCGTCAATGTACAGAACCGTGTTAGTCGTGCCCAAGGCTTGATGCCAGCCGAAGTAACACGCATCGGGGTAACTGTGGGTAAGCGTCAGAGTGGCTTCCTTCAGGTAGGAGGTCTTGTCAGCAATGACCCTAAGTATGACAAGCTGTTTCTCTCAAACTATCTAGACATCAATGTCATTCCGGAGATTAAGCGTATCGAGGGCGTCGGCGAAGTGCAGAGCTTTGGGCAAACTTATAGTATGCGCATTTGGCTCAAACCTGATGTTATGGCTCAGTACAAACTGATGCCTAGCGACATCACAGCAGCTCTTAACGAACAAAACATTGTAGCCTCGACAGGTGCCTTAGGTGAGCAAACAAGGTGTAAACTATATGGCGACGCAGATAGCCGGAGCCAATGCCACCGAAGTCAATAACAAGATAGCCAAGCGTCTTGAGGAAATGAGCAAAGACTTACCCAAGGGTGTTGAGTTCATTACCTTTATGAATACAAATGATAATCTCTACGCCTCTATCTACGTCGTGATAGAAACTCTCATAGTAGCGATTATACTTGTAATCCTTGTTGTCTACTTTTTCTTACAAGATTTCAAGGCAACGCTTATACCCTCTATCTCAATTATAGTTTCTCTTATCGGCACATTCTTCTGCTTACAAGTAGCTGGCTTTAGCATTAACTTGCTGACGCTCTTCGCACTTGTACTTGCTATTGGTACTGTCGTCGATGATGCTATTGTCGTGGTGGAAGCTGTACAAGAGAAGTTTGAGGCTGGCTATACGAGCAGTTACCTAGCTACAAAGAGTGCCATGAGTGATATTACGATGGCAGTTATCTCTTGTACACTCGTCTTCATGGCGGTATTCATTCCTGTAACTTTCATGGGAGGAACATCAGGTATCTTCTACACTCAGTTTGGCGTTACGCTTGCTACTTCCGTTGGGCTCTCTATGGTATCTGCCCTTGTGTTATGTCCAGCACTCTGTGCTATTATGATGCGCCCAGAGGACATACATAAGAAGCAGGGAAGTTTTGGGCATCGTGTAAAGCAAGCTTATAGCATTGCCTTCGAAGCCTCACTATCGAAGTACAAGAAAGGTCTTAGCTTCCTTATTGGTCATCGCTGGCTGGTATGGGCTTCATTAGCTCTTGCTTCTGCGGGTCTTATTTACCTCGTCGCTACAACTAAGACGGGGCTTGTGCCACAAGAAGACCAAGGCATGATTATGGTTAGCATTGGTACTTCACCAGGTAATACTATTGAGCAATCAGCTAAGGTTCTAGACAAGGTCGAGAATATCATTAAGTCTACACCCGAGGTCGTGCACTATGCACGCATCGGTGGCTTCGGGCTTATGGGCGGTTCGGGTACTTCATACGGTACATTCTTCGTACGCCTCAAGCACTGGGACGAACGTAAGGGCAAGGGGCAACATGCAGATGAGCTATTAGCTAAGTTGAATGCTCAGTTCCAAGCTATTCCAGAAGCACAAATCTTCGCTATCCAGCCGGGTATGATTCCGGGGTATGGTATGGGGAATGCTATCGAACTACAAGTACAAGACCGCACGGGAGGAGATATGGCTTCGTTTTATCAGAAAGCAGCTCCATTTATCTATGCACTCAACCAACGCCCAGAGGTCGCTATGTCTTATACGAGCTATGCGATGAATTTCCCTCAGTATAAGGTCAATGTAGATGCGGCTCAATGTAAACGTGCAGGTATATCGCCTGCGACAGTCCTTGAAACCCTTGGTATGTATCTTGGTAGTTCGTACGCCTCAAACTATAATAAGTTTGGTAAAACCTACCGCGTTATGATGCAGGCTGCTCCCGAATATCGTTTAGACGAACAGAGCCTGAATAATATATTCGTACGCAATGGTAGCGAAATGGCTCCTATCAGCCAGTTTGTGACCCTAGAGAAAACTAATGGTGCAGTATCGACCAATCGATTTAATCTCTTCAGCTCTATCAGTGCTAATGTCAGTGTAGCCGAAGGATATTCGACAGGTGAAGGCATGAAGGCTATCGAGGAAATGGCTAAGCAAATGCTTCCCTCAGGTATTACATACGAATATGGAGGTGTCGCTCGTGAAGAAGCTCAAGCGACTTCGGGCAATACGACCATATACATCTACCTCATTTGTATCATACTCATCTTCCTCATTCTGTCTGCGCAGTACGAGAGCTTCCTCATTCCTTTCGCAGTAATCCTATCTGTTCCTTTTGGTCTTATGGGAAGCTTCCTTTTTGCTAAAGTCGGAGGTTTTGAGAATAATATCTACTTGCAGACGGGTGTCATCATGCTTATCGGGCTACTCGCTAAGACGGCTATCTTGATTACAGAGTATGCTTCTGAGCGTCGTCGTCAAGGATTTGGTATAGTCGAAGCTGCTTACACTGCAGCACAAGCACGCTTCCGTCCAATTTTGATGACCGTTCTCTCAATGATTTTCGGTATGCTTCCGCTCATGTTTGCCACTGGAGCCGGGGCTAATGGTAGCCGTTCACTCGCAACGGGCGTCGTAGGTGGTATGCTTATCGGGACAATTGCCCTACTCTTCGTTGTGCCTATCCTATTTATTTCCTTTCAGTACCTACAAGAGAAGTTTATACGCAAGCCCGAGGGACACGAGCTAGACCCTCAAATAGCACTTGAGAGAGAACACCTTCTAGAAGAACAATCGGCTTTTAATACTGAAAAGAACTAATGCCATGAAAAAGAATGTAATCCTTACCGCTCTAGCAAGTACACTACTTGCTAGCTGCGGTATCTATAGTCATTACGAGAGACCCACAGGCTTACCCCTCGAGCACCTATACCAACAAAGCATCGGAGATAGTACAGCCCAAGCTGACTCCACGAATATAGCCTCTCTCCCTTGGAAAGAAGTCTATACCGATACGCTCTTACAAAAACTCATTGAGCAAGGCTTAAAAAGCAACACTAATCTACATCAGGCTAGACTACGCATAGAGCAAGCCGAAGCTACACTCAGAGCCTCAAAGCTTGCATTCTTCCCTTCTGTTGCTTTTACTCCTCAAGCCAACCTAGTGAATGTAACTAACTCTAAGCTGATGAGTAAGAGTTACGAACTTCCGCTTACCGCTCAGTGGCAAGCTGACATCTTTGGGTCGCTACGCAATGCAAAGAAGCACAATAGAGCTTTGGTAGAAGCAAGCACTAGCTACAAGCAAGCTATTGAAAGCCAACTAGTGGCATCTATTGCACGCTCATACTATGCGCTCGTGCTACTAGACGAACAGCTAAAAGTCAATGAAAAAACTGTCCTTATATGGCGTGAGAATGTACGCACTATGCAAGCTCTTATGAACGCAGGAGCGTACAATGATGCTGGAGTATCTAGTGCAGAAGCTCAACTACATAATGTAGAAGCCTCTGTCGTGAGCCTCAAGCAACAAATCAGAGAAGCAGAAAATGCGATTGGGAGTATTCTCGGTACGGCTAATCCGCATATCGAACGAGGAAGTCTTAGCTCATGGTCTTCGCTCAAACAGCTTACAATAGGGCTACCCATCTGTGCTCAGCTTGATTGGCTCTTTGACTCAGCCTATATTTGCAAAAGGTCGCCTCTCGGCTAACCTTAAGATTGCTAAGAGTCAGTACCAAGAGAATTTGCTCAGCTTTGCTCAGACTATCGTTGATGCGGGTATTGAAGTCAACAATCACCTAAGCCAAGTACAGACCTACCACGAACTAGCAGATATTTACAGCAAACGTACTGCCGCTGTTCGCCGTAGCGAGAAAGCGACACGACTATTACAAGAAAGTGGTAGCAGTACTTACTTAGAAGTCCTAACAGCTCAGCAGAATTTACTCACAGCAGAGCTACAAGAGCTAAGCAATAAGTACAATGAGATTGCCTCTACCATTGCACTCTATCAAGCACTAGGCGGAGGTTATAGCCGTTAAATGAGCATAGCTCAAGTTACAAAAAGGGTCTGTATCAAATTGATTTTGATACAGACCCTTTTTAATGTTGTATATAATTTGCGTGTTGACTTAGAAGCGCAGACTATAGCCAAGATTAAGTAACAACGGTGCTCCTAGTGACGTTGCATTTCGGTCCAGCGACTCATCCCAATAGGGGTGATAGAGATAGCCTAAACCTAAAGAGGTATATATATAAGAGCGTTCAGTCAAAGGAAAGTTCCACCCCAATGTAGTCACAAAACCTGCCGTAAGATGAGGATAAGTATAGATACCTTTTGGCGTTTCGTCCCCCCAAAGCCTTAGTTTGTGAAAGCGAGATAAGAAGTTTATCCCCACATATCCGCCTTCACGATAATAAGGCGACCTTCTATCTTTAAAGAAATTGTACTTCACAAACATCGACACTGTCGGCGACATGCCTTGGTCAATAGCTAGCAAGTTGTTCATCTCAAATCCGGCATGAAGCTCTATTGCCCATGCCCTATTTATATGGAACAAGTAACTACCTCCAGTAACTGTCCCTACATGAACGCCCCATGAATGCTGTGCATGCCCTTTCAAAGGATACAAAAGCATCAACACGAATAAGACTCTGTAAATAAATCTCTTCATATTCTATTCATTTCTGCACTGCAAATATACAGAATACAAACACATTATTCATTTGAGAATAGAGCAAGTGCAAGGCTCTTAAACAGACAAAGACTTACCCGATTAGACTATTTTTTCTACATTTGCCATAGGAAATACTATTACTATCAACATATAAGATTATGAAGCAAGTGCTTACTATCTTAGGTTTGGTCTCTAGTGCAGCCTCAATGGTTGCTCAAGGACAGAAACCTCTCAACATCGTTTACATCATGAGCGATGACCATTCTTATCAGTTTGTCAGCGCCTATGATAAGCGCTACGTGTCCACACCAAATATTGATGCTCTAGCTAAGCATGGTGTGCGTTTTACAGAGAGCTTTGTTGCGAACTCTCTATCAGGTCCTAGCCGTGCTTGTATGCTTACAGGCAAACACAGCCACATGAATGGTAAAACCAACAACGAGCATGCACATCAATTCAATCAAGACCAACAAACGATGCCTAAAATCCTTAGAGCCAATGGTTACCAAACAGCTCTTATAGGTAAACTACATCTTGAAGGTATTCCTCAAGGCTTTGATTACTGGAATATGCTCCCCGGCCAAGGAGATTACTATAACCCACTCTTCGTTACGCCTAATAACAAGGGGGGTATTGATACCGTACAGCACAGAGGTTACGTGACAAATATCGTAACTGACATGAGTATTGATTGGCTTGAACACAGAGATAAGACCAAGCCTTTCGCCCTCTTCGTTCACCATAAAGCTGCACACCGCATTTGGATGCCCGATACTGTAGACGCTAATAAGTACGAGGATAAGACTTTCCCTCTACCTAAGACTTTCTACGATGACTACAAAGGTCGTATCGCAGCTGAAGATGCAGAGATGCGCATCAACAGAGATATGGACCTTGTCTATGACCTCAAGATGCAAAAGAATGCACCCAAGATATCGGGTCTAGGTCGCTGGTACACACAAGGCGTTTACAAGAGAATGCGCCCTGAAGAACAAGCCGTTATGGACAAACTCTATAACCCACTTGCTGAAGACCTATACAAGCGCAATCTACAAGGTAAAGAACTCGCTGAATGGAAATACCAACGCTATATGCGTGATTATGCTAAGGTAATTACAAGTCTTGACCGCAATATCGGTAGACTTATGGAGTACCTCAAAGAGCATGACCTACTAGATAATACGCTCATCGTTTATACTAGTGACCAAGGCTTCTATATGGGAGAAAACGGCTGGTTCGATAAGCGTTTTATGTACGATATATCTATGCGTACTCCTCTAGTGATGCGTTTGCCTAAGGGTCTTGACAAGAGAGGTGATGTTACGCAAATGGTTCAGAATATCGACTACGCTCCTACATTCCTTGACCTTGCAGGCATTAAGGTTCCCCAAGATATGCAGGGTGTTTCTTTGCTTCCACTTCTTAAAAACAACAAGCCTGTAAAGAACTGGAACCGCAATAGCCTATACTACCACTTCTACGAATTCCCCGGTGAACACAATGTGCGTCGCCACTATGGTATCCGTACGAAGAACTATAAGCTTATTCATTTCTACGGCAAGGATACTAAGGGAGAGAATAAGGATTTTTGGGAAATGTATGACTTGCGTAAGGACCCAGAAGAATTGAATAACATCTACAACAAACCTAGCTACAGCAAAGTACAAGCAGACTTACACAAGGGACTTGATAGTCTGCGTCACTATTACAAAGCTGAAAACGCATACTAAACTAAGGTTTTAGTAGGATAAGTTTAGACTCCTAAATACAATGCAGTGGGCTGTGCAAAACAAATTTTGCACAGCCCCTTTTCAAACCTCAGTGAGTGCGTGTACTTATTCCAGTGAGTACGTGTACTCATTTCAGTAAGTGCGTGTACTTACCACCGTAAGTACGTGCACTTGTTTCGGAGAGTGCATCGTAGTTTTGATGTAAGAGCCCTGTCATTTGCGCCCCCATACAACACACTCTCTTGATAAATCTTTATCTTTACGGCATGATAAACATTTGCAAAGCCTCAGCAGGTTCCGGAAAAACCTTCAAACTCGTAGGTGAATATCTTCGCCTTGCCCTCAAGGGTGACTACAGAAAGATACAAGCAGTAACCTTTACCAATAAGGCTACATTGGAGATGAAAGAGCGTATTATCGCTCAACTCTATATTCTATGTACCGAAACAGAGAAATCGCCTTACTGTAGATTACTACTAGGGATAGAGGACGAAGACGAGCCTATTCAGTCTGAGGCCTGCATCAAGTTACAGCAGCGGGCTCAAGAGGTGCTACGTCGTATCCTAATTGAGTACAAGAATTTCCGTGTAAGTACTATTGACTCCTTCTTCCAAGAAGTTGTTCGCAACTTTACTCGCGAACTAAATATCAAAAGTAACTTTCAGGTAGAACTTGATAATGAGCGTATCCTGGACCAAGCCGCTAAAGCCATTCTTATCAATGCACAAAGAAGTGGTGAAGCGCTTAGTCAGGAGGAGCATAGTAGCAGTCCGATGTCTTGGCTACTCAAATCAACTAAGAGGCGTATGGCTGATGGCTATGGACACAACCCTCTACGTATTATAGGAAAGCTTGCAAAAGAATTAACCAAAGAAGGATTTCAAGAAAAGTTTATCAAAGGAGCTAATGGCGTAATACATAAGTTTCCAGAACTAAAAGATATTGAGGAGCTCGAGCGCAATATCACAAACCATCTAGACAAAATTAAGAGTGGGTTATGTTCGTATAGTACACGTGTGTTAGACGAACTGAAGAGTATTGGTCTTGATGATAGTATGCTAGCTTATAAGAAAGCGGGCGGTCTTGCTCCATTCTTCAAAATAAGCGATGGTAATTACTCAGAACTGACAAGCAAGCGATTTAAAAATGCATCTGAAGACATTAAATCCTTAGTAGCAAGCAAAGAGCAAGCTAAATGGGGAGCTATTCTAGAAGCTAGCCAACTGCCCAAACTCCTTAATGAATATCAAGATTATACAAGTCGTATCGGGTTGGAACAGGCTAGCTTGAATGCTATCTACGAATTATTACCATCCTTTGGACTCATCAAGTCTATACAAGATGAGGTCAATAAGATTACCCAAGAAGAACATAGCCTACTCATCTCTAGCACCGCACAGCTCATTAGTCAAGTATTAGATGATAGTGATGGACCTTCATTCATCTACGAGAAACTCGGCACTGAGATTAACAGCTATATGATTGATGAGTTCCAAGATACGAGCCGATTACAGTATAACAATTTCAGACCATTGCTTGAGGAATCCCTCAGTAATGGGCATGACAATCTTATTGTGGGAGATGTTAAGCAGAGTATTTATCGCTGGCGTGGAGGCGATAGTAGCTTGCTAGGCGAACAAGTGAATGCCTATTTTAGAGAAATGGTTCATCTAGAACCACTCAATAAAAATTTCCGCTCGGCTCCACAAATTATCAAATTCAACAACTTACTCTATCATACACTAATAGATAAAGCTCAACATCTCTACAAATCCTCTTTCACCGAGCTATTTAATGGTGACGAAGAGGCTGCAGAGACTTTGCTAGCTCCTCTTTCGTCATTCTTTCAGGACTATCAAACACCACAGGAAATACCTGATACCAAAGAAAAGTCCAAGCAAGCAGAGGGGGCTGTAGTTATACACGAATATACCAGGACGCCTACCTTGGAAGAGCCATACGAACCTTTGGCTATTCTCCAAGAACGCATACCTAATTTGGCCATTGACCTACAGCAGAGAGGGCTTAAAGCTAATGAGATAGCCATTCTTGTACGCACGAGAGAACAAGCAAAAGCTATTGCTGAAATACTCACAAAAGCCAAAGAAGAAGCTCTTAAATGTGAAACTATTGACCTCAATAAATACTCGCTAGACTTCGTTTCTGATGAAGCTCTTGCTCCGCTCAATATTCTGACGATTGACTTTATCTTAGCTATCCTTAAGCTTATGATTAACGATAGCGATGATACGGCTCGCAAAGAAGTCGAAACAATGTACTTTAAGATTGCTCAGCAAGCCATAGACATGGAGCGTGTGGATAAGTTACTAGCTAAGGGTTATCGCAGTCTTTATGAAACTATTGAATTGGTCATTGAGCATTTCAGTGAGCTATTCTATGATACTCAGAAAGGCGAGCGAGCAGAAGAAGCTGAGGAGAAAAGCAAGACTA
>QWCF01000325.1_pt1 | contig 23063 bp, 18 predicted proteins | sample 1972521 | NCBI WGS metagenome assembly QWCF01 (sample SAMN09866715, study PRJNA288562) | Human oral metagenome isolate term4_saliva, whole genome shotgun sequencing...
AGCAAATTATTTGAACTGACCAAGGATAAAGTGCAAAAAGATGCAAAGAACTGAGAGATTCTTTGCAATAAGTCGTTATCTTGATATGTCATTGCTAATAGTTTCACGGCGGCAAAGGTAAGAAGATAAAATGAAATGAGCAAAGAAAATAAGAGAAAAGAACTTTACCAGATGAAATTCTTATGGAGATAGATGCATACAAAAAGGAGATAAACACCTATGAATGATGCTTATCTCCAATCTTTTTTTATTGTGTTTAAGCTATGCTTTAGTTGGCAAAGCGTACATTCTGTGCACTCATTCCAACGGTGATATTACCCTGGATAAGCTTGCCTTCTGGTGAATAGTAGAAGACCTCGCTTGGTGTATTATAGCTTGGATTGTCTATAACATAGATGTTACCCCACTTGTCAACATTAACTTGTTGGGGACTGCGAAGCCCTGTCATGTCGAGGTTCGTCTTCTGACCTGTAGCTAAGTCATAGAGAAAGAAGCTCTTATCAGTGCTTCCATAAGGAGCATAGAGGCAGACAAGCGCATTCTTCTTAGCACTGTATGCAATGGCTGTGGCATTAAAGAGTTGTGTTACCTTGTTGGTCTTTGTGTCAATCTTCTGTACTAATGGCTTCTCTGTATAATCAAACATAGACACAATAAATATGTCATTGCCAACAGCAATGTTTTGAGTGTAAGGATTAAGTCCTACCTCAATATTCTTTGGATTACGGAATGTTTTGAGGTCTACTACTGCTACATACTTACCATTACCCGTCATACTATAGTTTGAAAGGTTTGCATAGAGCTTACCATTTGTAATAGAGATGGCCTCTGGGTGGTCACCCACAACAACAGAGTCAACCATTGGCTTCGCTGTAGGCAGAGAAGTAAACATACTTACCATCTGTAGCCAAGTAACGAGGCTCAACGTTGTGGAGCTTAATTGTCTGTTCTACTTTACCTACACGGTTCAGAACCTCAATCTTAGAAGAAGTAGTACAAGCAACGACAACCTTATCACCAAATACGATCAAGTCTTGTGCATCACCAATCTTTATGCCATTTTGTTCCTGGTAAGCATTGCGATAAAGGAAAGGTGCTGTTGGACGAGTTTGTATGTTGTAATCAAGAATACCAACAGTTCCATCATTAGCTCCAAAGTTACCGGCGCAAGAAACATACACATCTGTGGTTGATACCTCTGGTTGTTTACCATCATAAAAGTCGTCATCATCGCTACAAGCAGTGAATGTGAGCGCAGACATGAGGATAATGCCTAACGCAAGTAGATTCTTTTTCATTGTCTTCATTGTTTTGTTTATAATTGAATTTTAATTGAATCCTTTTGTTGTGATTATATTCTTGTTCAAAGTACCCAGCTTACAGACAGTCGCCAGTTGGTGCCTGGCATTGGATAGAAGCGAACAACCTCATAGTTTTTATTGCCGAGGTTGCGCACATCAAACTGTACTCGTAATTGCTGCTTATTGATGTTGAACTCCCGCGAGAGTGTTATACTATGGTCGGCAAATGGTTTCATACGATTGTCTGGAATGTTATAACTTAGCGTGTATCGCTCGCCCATCACTAAGACATTATAACAGAAGTCGAGCCAAGGAGTATGTAATAAGATACTTGCTGAACCCGAATGGCGTGGGGTATAAGCTATTTGATTACGATAATAGACTGCTGTAGGGTCGCTGATGTCCGTTGCCTTCATCAGACTATAGCTTCCTGTCGCACTCACGGTCCAATCATTACCCCATCTCTTCTCTATGTTTGCTGATACGTCAAGCCCTAATTGGCGAACCTTCCCAGCGTTCATCATCTGCCAATAGAACATCTTTGGCACCGCAATAATCTTATCGGTGACATTGCCAAAATACCCATCAGCGGTCAAGGAAAGCTGGAGTGTACGATTAAAGGTGTGCGAGTAGGTGGCACCAAGGTTCCACTGGCGTGACTTCTCAGGGTTCAGATGGCGGTTACCGATACCTGTATAATAAAGTTCATTCAGTGTTGGAGTACGGAAGATGTCCTTATATCCAAAGCGGAGGCGGAAGTCCTGCAGACAACGCCACTGCATACTAAAGGCAGGCGATAGTCTGTGAAATCCGTCTGAAGCGTTCCCTTGCTTTACACGTTCGTAGATATTCGTTGCAAGAAGAGATGCATTAACACTGAAAGGACCTATCTGATAGTTAGTTGCTAAGGCTGTCCACAGCGAGTTGCGAGTAGGGTTGGCAGCTTTCGGAAGCGTCATGGATAGATGGTTATGTGCATAATCCTGTGCGAAGGAAAGATTTAATCCCTGCAAAGGATTTGTCCACAGCGTCGCTGTAAGGTAAGTTTCGTTCTGTCGGTAGGTATCTTCTTTATATCCACTGGCAGGTATATCAGAGTAGCGCGACCAAGCGTAATTCCATTTAGCAGCCGCTTTCATCTTGATGCGATTGCTAAATCGGTTCTCATAGAGCATTTGTGTAAAGACATTCTTATCTTTCAGCCGTTCTGCTGAATACGTGTTGTCATAGATGACAGCCCCTGGCAATCCTCTGTTTGATGTGAAAGCGTAAGCCTTCCACTGCAATGTCTGCTTATCCGTGAGTTGATAGTTCATATTCAGTTCGCCTCGCCATGTCTTTATGTCACTATTGTTTCTACGCTCATGGATGGTCTTGATACCATTCTTTAGCGTGAACCAATAAACTCCGTCGGCCCTTTCGTAGCTTGTGTATGCGCCAATCCCCAAACGTGAGAACTGCTGATGATAGAGTAGGGAGGGCGAAAAGAGACCATAGCTACCCGTGCGCAGTGTTGTTGTGAGGTGTGGTTTGCGGTCGGATACGCCTTGTAACGTACTGATATTGATAAGTCCTGCCGAGGTGTACGCCTTTGCACTCTGATAGATATTGTCCTCTTGTCCAATCTGCAAACTGACGAGTGAGACGTTGTCAAGCGTGAAGCGGGAGAGGTCTACCTGGCCACTCTGGCAGTCGCCCACCTGTACTCCGTCATACGTAACGCCCGTGTGTCCAGCCCCTAAGCCTCGAATATTGACCGTCTTCATACCGCCTACACCGCCATAGTCCTTCACCTGTACACCCGCAAACCGTTTCAGCGCATCGCCCATATCGTGTATGCCGAGACGCTCCATATCCGTGTGTGACAGAGTCTGTATCGGTGTGCTTGCCAATACATTCCCAGGAATACGGAAGCCTTTGACCACCACCTCCTCTATCGTCTGTGTAGAATCATTGGTTACAGTTTGTGCTGTCATACTCAAAGGGCATAACAACAGAAAGAAAGAAGCCAGTTGCCTCATCTTCTTATAATGTATCATAATGGTTCTATGCAGTGCCCTTCCTCGAGGGATGCAATGACTTGCAATGGCAGGTCTTCTGACTTGTTATCCAAAAGAAGGTAAACGTCCCTTTTTAATCATGCTTATAATGAACCTATTGCGCCTACAAAGATACGATAAAGAGAGGAGATTAACAAATAAAGGTATGCTTTTCTTTCTATTGTCTCACGAGAATATTGTCACAATCAGAGAATAGGCCGTAACGCAATAGGTAGGCCTATCAATTCATAAATAATGTTCTTTTGAAGCGATAAAAGTTGTTCTATCTCAAAAGTCAACCTCAATCAAGGTGCTTTTGAAGGTGTTTCATCTGATGTCCGCCCCATTGGTTATCGTCTACATAAACGAAGCCTACACGGTGATAAAGTCGTTCGGCAGAAGGATTATCAGTGTCGACGAGCAGACCAGTAGGAAGGTTCATCTTCCTTCCTTTCTCTATTGTTGCCTCAAGAAGTAGCTTGGCAATCCCTTTCCCACGGAACTTTTTGTCTACACAGAGCGAATCGATATACAGTTCACCAGGCGATGTTTCGTCATCCATATCAGCGTAATTGCGACCGAAAGCCTTGAGGGCTCCTTCGATGAAGGCTTGTCTCAGCTTCGGAAGTTTCGCACCATCATAACTGACACAGATACCCGCAATCTCGTTATGTGCTGTTAGTGCAACCAATGTGTTGAGATAGGAGTATTGCGAATCATCCCGTTCTACTAACGATGTTATAAGCTGGTGGAACTCTTCTAAGCTATGGTCTGGTCCTGCAAACCACTGACAACAGTCGTGGTTCATCGCTTCCATTATCAGTCGGGCTATTACTTCAGCCTGTTCTTTTTGTGCATCTTCAATTCTAATCATATTGCGAAGATACGAAAACTATTTGAGATGGCGTGTTTCTCGTGGGTGAAATCCGTATGATATAAGGTTTGAATAAACTCCCCACCACCTCCTAAGCGAGGAAGGGGTGGGGCGAAATAGGATTAAAGACCTAAATCTTTCATAGCCTTCTTAGCAGCCTCACCAGACTTACCCTGCATCTTTTCGGCAGCTTCCTTAGCAGCCTTCTTAGCAGCTTCAATCTGTTCAGGTGTTGCATTCTTTACTGCATCCTTTGCCTTCTGTAGACTTTCTGTAACGTCCTTTGGGTCCTGCTTTGATGCTGCGTCAACTGCCTTGCCAACAGCCTCAGCAGCTGCTTCATTGCCAGAAGCCTTCAAAGCCTCTTGAATGTTCTTTGAATTACTCTGCATCCACTGCTGAATTTTTCCGATATACTCCTGTGCCTGCTTTGGATCCTTCTGTGCCAACTCAGCCATCTTAGTCTGAGCTGTGGTCAATAAAGCGGCAACACCCTTCTCATCCTTAGCCTTTATCTTCTCGTTGAGTTGGTTGATGAGTTGATCAGCATCGGTAGGAGCAGCTGCAGTTGTTGCTGAGTCTGCAGCAACTGACTCTGTTGTGTCTGAGTCTGCATTAGCCTTTGGAGCATTAGTTTTACCGTTGTTACAACTTGAAATAGTCATTGCTGCTACAGCAAGAGCCATAAGAAATACTTTCTTCATAATTTTCTTAGTTTAAATGAATTAAAGACTTAATCTATAAATGTCCTCAAAGATAAGTATTATTCTTGTTAGTTGTTGCCTTTTTAGAATGTTTTAACTATAAAAATGTAAAGTTGATTGACTCAGAGATAATGGTCTTTCAACGTGGATTTAACCTGTGATACGTTGCTTGTCGATGATGTTATGCACTCTCCTTAACGGGTAGTAACGATCTTCGTCTTACCCTTTTCCAATACTTCGGAGGAATTTGTAATGTAGTAAAAAATCATTACATAAGTACGAGATGAATATCCTCACGAAAGGAATGTAGCTCTGCTTAAAAGTAAGTTCGTAACTTATAGTAAATCAAAATGTTACGTATAATGCCGAAAAAGATGCCCTTCTTGTTTCAAGAAGGGCGTCTTCAACATGCAAGAAGGGCATGTTCTTGAACGTTGAAAGGCGTCTTCTTGCCTCTTCCTCGGCCTTTCTTTGAATGGAAAGACAGGTGTTTGATGAAATATCCTTACAATTTCTATCTGTATATTTAACATTCCTTTGGTCTCTATCAATATCATTATAGGGGCGTTGTGGGTTTTGTATCTCACAGAGAGATATCATTTTCTCCACAGAGAGAGAGCCCGCTGAGGAATTGTTTAAACGCAAGATATCACAGAGCTTATAGCCAGTGTCGGCAAAAGTACTCTGTGATATCTGTCGGTAGAAGGCCTTTTGTGGTCTCTTCACGTGTGCAAAAATGTTCTGTTTCGTCTGTGGTATTCGTGAGAGGTGATTTATCCCACGATATACCCATCGACATCCTTATTCATCCGCAAAAGGTCAAGACAAGATGCTTACCACGTCTTCAACGATCTGTTCATCAAGTAAACGGTTGTCTGAAAGAAGCTGTTGAAGGTCGAAGCGGTCATAGAGATCTTTCTTTATTCCTCCCACGAGTACCTTCATCTCTGATGTCCCGTAGTAGGCAGCGATACGTTCTCCGAAGCCTCCATCTTTACTACCATCTTCTAATGTGACTACCAATTCGTGGCTTCCTTTCAGTGAGTCGAGCGTCTCTCGGTCAACTTCATTTAAGTAACGAGGGTTGATGAGTGTTGCCTTTATTCCCTTCTCAGCAAGTAAACGAGCAACATTCTCACCCTTCTGATAGAAGGAGCCAGCAGCGATAATAGCAACCTTTTCACCTTTCTGTGTCACTTTGTATTTTGCTTCGTATGCATATTCTGTATCAACATTCTCCGTAGTGTGATGCACACCATTGCTTGGTATGCGGATAGCAATAGGTTTCTTATCTTGCAGGATAGCCCAACGTAGCATTGAAAAATACTCTTCACAGGTTGTTGGAGCAAGGTAGATAAGTCCCGGAATACTGCATAACATTGGTATATCAAAGAGACAGATGTGGGTGATGTCATTCATGGAAGCGGTGCCGCCCCACGTCACGTTGATAACAGCAGGGTTAGCATTGATACAGAGATCTTGTGCTATTTGGTCGTAGGTGCGCTGGATGAAGGTGCTGAAAACCGTCCATACAGGGCGTAATCCTCCCTTTGCCATACCGGAAATCATCGCTACAGCCTGTTCTTCTGCAATCCCCACGTCAACATGTTGTGCGCCAGCTTCTTTACGTTTCTCTGGTGTGAAGCCTGCTGCCGAAGGTGTACCGGCTGTCACAGCGACGAGTGTTTTGTCTTGCTTCATCTCTTTCAACAGCCAATCACTAAGTAGTTGCTCGTAGGATTCAGTAGTTGGACGCTCAGGTCTGCTACCATCTTCCTTATTGAAAGGCATACCATAATGCCATGCTTCTTTATTCTCAACGGCAGGAGAGAAGCCATGTCCTTTCTCGGTATGGATATGAACTACGGTCGGTTTGTCCGTATCTTTCACGCTACGGAACACCTCGATGAGTTTTTCTACGTCGTTGCCTTCCTCTAAGTACTTATATTCAAAGCCCCAAGCCTTAAACCAGTTGTGATTGCACTGGCCATTGCTTTCACGTAAGTCACGTAGGTTTTTGTAGATACCTCCGTGTGGTTCAGCGATAGACATCTCGTTGTCATTCACGACGATAATAATACCTGTGCCGAGTTCGGAAGCTTCGTCTAAACCTTCAAAGGCCTCACCGCCAGAAAGAGAACCGTCACCGATGACAGCTATAATATTCTCTTTCGTCCCTTTAATATCACGGGCTTTCTGCAAACCGGTGGCAAGACTCACGGATGTAGAGGTGTGTCCAACTTCGAAATTGTCATATTCAGGACACTCTGTTGGTGAGGAATAGCCACTAATAGCATTCATCTCGTCGACGTTACCAAGGAATCCTGAAGCACGTCCTGTTAATACCTTGTGTGGATAACTTTGGTGGCTTACGTCAAAAACCAACTTGTCCTTAGGCGTGTCAAAGACATAGTGGAGGGCAACAGTTGCCTCTACAAAGCCGAGGTTAGGTCCAACGTGTCCGCCATGCTTGCTTACACGATTTAATACTGCTTGACGGGTCTCATCAGCAACAACCTTTAATGCCTCAATGTTTAGTTGCTTTAAGTCGGCTGGAGATTTAATCTTCTCTATATACATCTTCTCTGTTTAATGTGAATACATATCTTATTTAAGGGCAAATATAATCATTTTCTGTTGAATACTCATTATTTCAACTACATATCAAACCATCTTTTTTATCTTTTTGTGAATTGTTTGTCTCTTTGTTTCATGTCTTTTTTCAGACTATTTAAGTCTTGTGGAGATGTTTGTTATCCCTGTAACGGAGTCGTCGTATAGGGTTCAACCGTTTATTCCACTTGTGTTTTGGGCCAGTTGACAAGGTAGAGATGTTCGGTGGCACGGGTGAAGGCGGTGTAAAGCCAATGGATGTAATCGGGTGTGAGCATCTCGTCTGTCATGTATCCTTGGTCGAGATAGATGTGTGCCCACTGTCCACCTTGTGCTTTGTGACAGGTGATAGCATAACCGAACTTTACCTGTAGGGCGTTATAATACTCATCTTCGCGCACTTTTTTCATGCGGTCTGCCTTTAAGGGGATGTCTTCATAATCCTCCAACACACGTTGGAATAGTTGTTCGTTCTGCTCTTGTGTCAAGGCTGGGGCTTCTGTCATAAGTGCATCAAGGATGACTGTCATCTCCTCTTCGGCATTATCATAATCGGGAAACTCCAATGACACATCAGCAAAGCGGAACCCATAGAATGCACGAACATTGCGAACACGTCGCACAACAGCACGGTCGCCGTTGGCAATGAAGGTAAGTGTGGGTTTTTCTATCTCCCTTTCACCTCCTGAAGGGAGTTGCGTAACCTGTCTTGTCGCTTGTTTAGTAAGGCTGTTTACATTATTTGTAGCATTGTTGAGGCTGCCATTGAGGGATGGAGAAGGGGTAGGGGTGTTCTTATACTTATTCTTCACGACCATCAACATATCGCCTGTTGTCAGTTCTTCCTCACGTCCAAGAACCATGTTACGAATACCTTGATTGAAGACATTAGCACGTTTGTTGGAGCGTGTGATGACCATAGTCTCATCGATTCCCACCTCTGAATAGCTGGAAGCAAGTCGCTCGATAAGTTCATCACCCGGTACGATGGAGATGTCAGCAAAGCCATTGAAGCGAATCTTTGGTAGTTGCGTTACCTCGTCATGGGTTATCATTTGACGAATGACAGTGGCATTATAGAGGATGCCAGAGTCTTGGCTCTGACGAAGAACCTCGTTTAAGTCGCATTCATAGACTGTCAGACCGTAGGCGCGAAGAACATCGGCACGTAGAGCAGGGCTCTCTTCTTCGCCAACAGGGGGGAGCTGTGCCTTGTCACCAACAAGCAACATGCGACAGTTTCGGTCGTTATAAACATATTGAATAAGGTCGTCAAGTAGGCAACCACTGCCGAAAGTGGTGTTGTTAGACGATAAACTAATCATTGAAGCCTCGTCGACCATAAACAAGCGATCGTGGAAGAGGTTGATATTTAGATTGAACTTTCCATCTAATCCGGTAAAGGCTTTCTCACGATAGATGGTGCGATGGATGGTTGCAGCGGGCTGGTTGGCATTTAAGGAGAATACCTTAGCAGCACGACCAGTCGGTGCTAAGAGTGTTACCTTCTGTTGTAATTGCTGCAGTGTACGTACAATCGCACCCGCTAAGGACGTTTTACCCGTACCAGCACTACCTCTGAGAATCATTACAACACGCTCGTCACGCTCGGTCATAAAGTGTGTAAAGACCTCAATAGCATGTGTTTGGTCGGTTGTTGGTTCAAAGCCAAAGTTCTGTAATATCCTATATTTCAGTTCATCAATTATCATTGCTTAATGTTTTTTACCCTCATTAATTCCAATCTTTAATGTCTGCTTTGCTTTCTATCTGCCGTTCGATGTTGTCAGGAAGTTGTGAGAAGAAGTCCATACCTGTGATACGTTCTACCTCGTCGACAGTGTTGACGTAGTCTATCTTCTTATGTCCTTTGGCTGAGACATTCCTACAGATAAAGCCAATAGCCTTCGGTTCGTCTTGCAGACGGAGGATAACTTTGAAGAAGGCTTCGGGCACTTGCACCTTATTCTTACCTATTGTCTTATGCTTTTGATTGAGATAAATAGGTCCACAGACAATATATACGTCGCCATACTCTTCTGCCCATGTGCGGCATTGATTCTCTATTGAGTTCCACAGACCACTGTTCAAGGCTGGGTTCTGTGGACACACATTGGTCATGAGGAAGCTTTGTTCCATTGCTCTCTGGCTCCAATGGTTGTCAGCAGCAGGACACATGTGTCCTCGGTCGTAGCCAGAACGCATATAATCATAAGTGTCGACACGTGGTTCTGGTACGTCTTCATCTGCTTGGAAAGGAATGCCCTTGCGCTTAGCAGGACCATTAGTGTGAGCTGCTGTGAGGTGCCATGCCACCCAATTAGGTGTACGTGTTTCTGCGTTATACGATGTTGTATAACCTTCGCGATAAAGTAACAAGGATGGGACATTGGCTTTGCCGATAGGAATCTCTAAGCCTTGTTTTACTTTAAGCGTCTTTCTTTGGTTGGTATTTGGGTCCTCATCTGATGTGTTGGGAGCGTCTGCTCTTTCGTTGTTATATGACTCTACAAGGGGTTTGTCTAATGTTGACAAGTCTCCTCTTCGTTTCTCTCCTTGACATGCAACGGCTACTAAGGACAGAGAAAGTATGATGGTTTTTAAGAATATATGGTTCATTGATTGGTATGTTGGTTTTAATGCTATTTATAATAAGGTGGGACTGTTCCTTATTCAATCCTTTTCCTAATGAGAATAGAATAGCTTTCTGCCTCAAATGGTTGGTTAAGAATAGAAAAGGAGGACTATATGTGCCTGTTAAGTCTTCTTGTTTATAATAAATTACATGTGTTTACAAAGTTACTATTTTCTTATTACTTAATAGGTGTTTTTTATCAAAGAAGTTCATTAGAGGGCTATCTTTTATTGGTCTTATTCGTTGTTTAGGGTGATATTACAGCGACTTTTTGTGGCGTAAACATTAGTTCTTCTGTATGCTTTTGGCTTTTTCAGTACTGATAAAGGACAAGTTCTTTCGTCCTATTAAGTGTGAAAGGAAGGCGGAGGAGGGAAAGTGCAGTACGAGATTCTTTCTCTTATCCTTGTCTTTATTGCGTATATACCTTATATACAAATGGTCTTCTTCAGAAAGGAAAACGCTGAAGGGGGTGATAGCCCATGAGACTAAAGACAAAAGAAATTAATCATTAAGTTGTAAAATTATTGCTGAAATGCTTGCAAGTAATGATTTTTAATATTACATTTGCAGTGTACTATTATAGTAGTACATTATTACTAATAAATAAGCAAGTAATAAATGACGTTATATAAAACAATCTAATAAAAGAAAGAAAGCCTTATGATTCAAGTTAATGAACTGACTTTCAGTTATCCTAAAAGCAAGCACAATGTGTTTGAGGGACTGAGTCTACAACTCAAAGAGAACCGAATTTATGGTCTTTTAGGCAGGAACGGTATGGGAAAGAGTACACTGCTCTACCTCATTGCTGGCCTTCTACGACCGCAAAAGGGTAGTGTTTTGGTTGATGGTTATACCGCTTCAAGTCGTTACCCAGAGATGTTAGAGGAACTGTATATTGTGCCTGAGGAGTATGATTTGCCTAATATGCCACTCAGTAAGTACGCTAAGATTCACGAAGACTTCTACCCTCGATTTAGCGAGGAGGTTCTTGAAAAGTGCTTGACCGACTTTGAGATGTCCTTAGATGTTGATTTTAAGCAACTCTCTATGGGACAGAAAAAGAAGGTGTATATGAGCTTTGCACTTGCTACTGGTTGTCATCTTCTTCTGATGGATGAGCCTACTAACGGACTCGATATTCCTTCAAAGGCTCTTTTCCGTAAGGTTGTGGCAGGCAATATGGCAGAAGATTCATCGCTGATTATCTCTACCCATCAGGTGCATGATGTTGAGCAACTGCTTGATCACATCATCATCCTTGATAACTCACAGTTGCTTATCAACGCCTCTACCGAGGATATCACCGCAAAATACACCTTCGGCATCCGTCAAAGTAATGAGATGGATGACGAAGTACTCTATGCTGAACCATCACTTCAGGGCAATAATGTGATTGCTCGACGTCAGGAGGGTGACAATGAGACTACTATCAATCTTGAATTGTTGTTCAATGCAGCAACAGCAGGTAAACTTAAATAAAAGAGGGAGGGATGTTATTATGAAGACAACATTAGCAAAATTAGTAAATATCAGCCTTATCATCGCTGCTTGCCTATTCCTTTTCAGTTCTTGTATTCGCAAGAAAGGGGACTTTGGTAAGGTCGTAACCAAGAATATTCCTATTGAAAAGTTCCAGGAATTAGAGGTTGCAGCATTAGTTCCAGTTCATATCATACAAGGTAAGAAATGTAGTATAAAGGTAAAAGGAAAGGAAAGATTGCTTTCATATTTGGATTTTGATGTCATTGATGGCAAATTGACTGTACAAATAAAGAACCCAGATACTGCATTTGGTCAGCTATTCTTTCCCTATAACATGGAAAAAGTGAATAGCAATATTGAACTTTATATTACTGCTCCCAACTTAACACACATAAATTTGCAAGGCTCTAACCCGATTATTTTCTCAGACTCTATTACACTTGATAACCTGATAATTAATTCTGATTTTGGTTGTAATGTTACTATAAATAAGATGAGAATTAATCAATTGAACTTTGTCATAGCTGATGATATGGGTATAAATATTAAGAGCCTAACCGCTAAGCAAGCCAATTTTGATATCTCTGGGAATGGCAAAATAAGGCTGAACTCAGGGCATATAGACAATACATCTTTCTCCATAGCAGGTAATGCTGACCTGAAAATCAGAAATCTGACAGCCAAGAAAGCTCGCTTTGCTGTTCCAGGGAATGCTGACTTAGACGTAAACTTCAACCGCACAGACACGGCATCCTTCTATATAATGGGTAATACAGATGCCAAGATCACGGGAACAACACGTCTGCCAATACAAATGATAGAAGGGGGTAAAGCCGTGATCAAGAATGAAACAACAAGAATTAAATAAACATAAGGAGGATATAAATATGAAAAAATTTGATATAAATCGCTTCTGTAAAGTAATGAGCCGGCTCATCCTTATACGCCGCCGCTTTATCATTAAACTCTTTGCTGGCTTACTCATAGGTTTCTTTGTTATTGCAATAATGTTTTTTCCGTTCTTTGAGAGACAGCCTATGTCAGATGCTTATATAAGAATTAGGTTATGGGGAATAACACCTTTTATCAATATAGTATTTGCAATGTCATTCTTCACTATAGCTACATTCATTATCAGCGACCTTGGTAAACGTCAGCAACGTATAAATGAAATGATGCTGCCTGCAACTAATATTGAGAAGTTTTTGGCACGTTTCATACTTGTTTCTGTAGTTTGTCCATTGCTTATTGCCATCGCCTTTATCGCTGCTGATGGATTGCAACAGCTAACGACAATGCTTATTTTCTATGGTGGAAGAGCTTCCTTGGTCGCAACGTGGTATGAATACTGTCAAAGTTTAAGAACAGGTTCTCCATTATGGGTTAACGTCGAAATAGTTCTTCTTACTAATTCATTCACACTTTTAGGTGGAATGTTCTTCCGCAAGGTTGCATGGCTGAAGACGCTAATCAGCTTATTTGTCATCATTATCGGCATTGCAATAAGCCTCACGACTTTTGCCTATCTTCTTTACGAGTACACCGACTACGAGCTTGTTTTAACTAATAACGCACTCACCACTTTTATAAGCAACCTCATCTGTATAGGATTAACAGTCTTGATGTACTGGAGTTCTTATAAACTCTATACACGTCTACAGGTTATCAACAACCGATGGAGAAATATTTAACAAGGCGTGGATTAAATATTAAGGCTTATGAATTTCGAAAATAATAAGGCTATCTATGAGCAAATGGCTGACCGCCTTTGCGATGAGATTATAGCTGGGACCTATAAAGCTGACGACAGAATACCGTCTGTCCGGGAGTATGCCGTTATGCTGCAGGTGAATACTAACACTGCAGTGAAGGCCTACGAGCTACTCTCTCGTGAGGAGATTATATACAATCGGCGTGGACTGGGGTATTTTGTTTCAGCTGGTGCACGTGAGCAAATCATGAGTACTCGACGTAAAACATTCCTCACACAATCACTCCCTTCCATTTTCCGAGAGATGAAACTGTTAGGAATTACTATAGAAGATGTTGAAAAAGAATGGACTATTGCGCAGCAGTAGTAATTGTTCTTTCCCAAATGAAGGCACTTACAAAAGCGTACTACGGATAGAGATTTACCGAAGAAGCTAAACGTCAGTGTTTTATTATACCAATTAAAATAGGCAAAACAGGAATGTATTGATTATAAGTTCCTGGTTTGCCTATTTTATAGATGTCATGAGGAAGACCCAATTCTGTTATCGGTTGTCTTGCAACATTTCGAGTAGTTCTTCCTGTGTCAGTGCATGAGAGATGTCAGAACCCTCAAGAAGAGAGTCAGAAAGGTTACGCTTTGTCTTATGTAGACGTAGTATCTTCTCCTCAATGGTGTGCTGACTAATCAAGTGATAGACCGTTACATCCTGTTGTTGTCCAATACGATAAGCACGGTCGGTAGCCTGCTGCTCGATGGCAGGATTCCACCATGGATCAAGATGAATGACATAGTTTGCACCCGTAAGGTTGAGTCCCAATCCTCCAGCCTTCAGACTAATGAGGAAGAAAGGACACTTCCCTGACTGAAACTCCTTGACTAACTTCTCGCGCATAGCCATCGGCGTGCTTCCGTCAAGGTAGAGATAAGGAAGTTTAGCATTGTCCATAGCCTTCTTTATCTCCTCGAAGAAACTGGTAAATTGGCTGAACACGAGGGCTCGGTTGCCACTGTCGTTGAGGCTCTCAGCCAAGTCGATGAATGCAAGAACCTTACTGCTTGGGAGTTTCCACTTCTTATCAACTAACGAACAGCTACATGCCATCTGGCGTAAACGGGTGATTTCAGCCAATACAATCATCTTGTCAGCTTTTTTGTCAAGCAACTTCTCTTCTACATGACGACGTCTTATCTCATACATAGCCATCTCTTCAGACGACAACTCCACAGGTAGTTTGATGTCATTCTTAGCTGGTAATTCATCGATAACTTCTGCTTTTGTTCTCCGCAACAGGAATGGAGATATCAGTCGACGCAGCTGATTTTGTCTGTTTTTGTCGTTCTCACCTTCAATTGGTAGGATAAATTTCTGCTTAAATTGCTCTGCACTTCCCAAAAGACCAGGGTTAATAAACTGGAAGAGGTTCCATAACTCAGCTAAATGGTTTTGAATAGGAGTACCTGTAAGGATAACCTTTCGCTGTGCTTGTAGCTGCATAGCTGCCTTCGACATCTTTGTGTTAGCATTCTTAATGGTGTGTGCCTCGTCAAGACAAACTATATTCCATTCACGTGCAGTGAGGTCTTTCTGCTGAATATTCAATAGTGCATAAGTAATGATAATGACATCACCAGCCTTGGCTTCCTTGATATCTTTTGAGCGATCCTCGCTCTGATTGAGTACAGTAAGGTTCAGTGTCGGTGCAAATCGTTTAAGTTCGTTGCGCCAGTTGGGTACAACTGATGCTGGTGCAACTATCAGTGAGGCACCATTTGCACTCTGTTCAAGGAGTAGGGTAATGGTCTGGACAGTCTTTCCTAATCCCATGTCATCAGCAAGACATACACCAGCTCCCCATGCAGTCAGTCTTGACATCCATTCAAATCCTTCTTCTTGATAATCACGTAGTTGTGCTTGTAGCGTCTTGGGAACGACAGGCACCTCCTTACTGCAGGTTTCGATACGCTTACGCAAGACATCTATCGCTTCATTATGCTTGATATCTAAGGATGAATCATCTAACAGATCGCCTATTAAAGAGACAGCTGCAGGAGCCATTTGTAGGTGCGAACGGCTCTCTGTTGTCACTGTGTCGAGTCGTTTAAGAATACGTGAAAGTTGGCTACTAAGGGTGATAAACTCATTGTCACCAATGCGAATAAACTTCTGTTTATAGTTTTGCCGCATAAGTTCGAGCAGTTTCTGGAGAGAGATAACTTGTCCTTCGCTTATTTGTACATTACCCTCTACCTCAAACCAACCGTTTTTCGTTTTGAAAGAGATGTGTGTTGTACTGCTATTAATGTTGGGATGGTAATTTATTTTACAGCCTTCAGCCCATTCCAAAGTACAAATATCTTGATGTTCCTTACACCATTCTATAAAAGGAAGTAACGACAGAAGTGAAAGACCTAAAGGCTCGTTGATACTCTGGGGAGTCCATGTGTCCTCTTCTTCGAGGACCTCAGACACTATCAAACCTTCGTTGATGGCCTTTAAGTATTCCCGCTCTTTCTTTAAATTTCGTACCAGTTGTACTTTCTGTCCATCTTTTTCTGCGATTGTAGTGATATTACCCTTACCTGGAACAAACAGCATGCTTTCAGAAGCTCGTACAGAAGCAGTCATTAAGAAGTTATGGTTCTTGTCTGGAACGATGCGAAGAATGATACATGGAGAAACGTCAACTTTCTTCATAGAGTCAAGCTCTGCAACCATATTAGAGTGTATCTCAGTCTTACCTCCAATAGCTGTTATTAACTTGACAAGATAGGGCTCGGCTTCTGCGGGATAACTTGCCTGAGTAAGTATCTCCTTATATGTCTTGTATTCAAACTGAGTAGGCGTAAAAACAGAGTAGTCTGTCTCCGTATTCTTAGTAAAGAAGAAAGATGACCTTATCCCTCTCTCTAACTCAATTACATTGGTAGAGACGCTAAAAGAACCATCTTTTTGTTTATTAATAATCAGATGAGGCTTGTCTAAATGGACCGCTACAGGGATGAGATTATTGGTGTTGCCTATATAGATATGGTCACAATCGATAAATAGATATAAATACTTCTCTATATAAATACTATATTCCCAAGTAGAGATTTCCGTCTTGACATTCTGATCAATACTGTCAAAGCATGGCTCATCGAGACTCTTAAACTCCTGAATAGATAACTCCCTACCCACAGACCAGCTTCCATTCTTTAGCTTTCGTTTGAGGATTGGGACTATGATACCATATCGTAAGATATATATAAGTTTAGTATTATACTCCGTTTCACCTTCTTGTACATCCTCTGTTTGGTTTTCTGCAAGGAGTGATTCAAGACGAAGTTGCCAAGCAGACTTTATCTCCAGTCGGTTAAATAAGGATGTCCCTCCGAAGAGCTCTTGCAGTTGATGAGGTTTAGTTTCCTCCTCCTTTGAACATGTCTCAAGTTGTAGGTACGCCCATTTAGGTGCTATTGGTGGTATCTCAGCACTTTTTGGGGTCTTTCCTAATCGTTGATATAATATCCATGTTAGCCAGCTCACTGCCTGCGTATTGGCATCGTTGCGTATTGTCATGAAATAAATATCATTGATGTGTGGGTCTTTTTTGTCACAGAAATAATCTCTCAATGGTGAAATTATCATTGATGACAGGTTTATAAAGGAAGCCCCCTTCTTGTTCGCCATAGTCCTCAGCTTCTGTAAGGATGATTCTGTATTGACGAAAATAGCAGCTAAGGCAAAGTAATAGTTTGAGATGGGGTTCGTGAAGGTACCTTTTATTATGGTTTGCTTGTTATGGGCTGCTAATGCCTTAGTGTATAATTTGTAGGCTAAAGAGTAATCGTCCTTGTATAAAGCACCAATCGCAGCTATCTGGAGGGTAAAGGAGTTGGCTATAGAAGTATGTAAATCAATGCAGAGTTTACCTGTTCCTAAGTAGTAATAGAAGGCAAAGGTTCTAATTGATTCAGAGCTCTTTATATTCCCTTTTTTAGTTGTCTTATCCTGTATAATAAGTTCTTTAAGGTATTCCCAATCTAATTGTTTGTCTTGTAAGAGTGCTCTAAGCAGGTTGTCATCTATAATAGACAATAAGAGATCATCTGGTAGCGAACTAAAGAATGGTTTATACAATCTATCATCAAGAATGTCGTAAGAACAGTAACATAGTTCTATTGTTGTCTTATAATCTGAATACCTTACTGCCTCAGGCTCCTTTTCAGCAATAAGATATACAATGAGTCTGATTAAAGGGTCGAGTTGGCTAAGTCGTTTCTTTTGCTGAAATAGACTTCTTATACTCTTTAAAAGAGGTTTATTCTTAGTCTTAAAGAGTTCGACAATGGCTGGTATTATTATGTTTCTATCTGCGTATATAGTTTTTGTATTATACGAAACTTGTGACTCATACAGCATATTATTAGTAAGTAACTGTTGTAGAGTTAACTTATAGATAGCGGGAGACATTATTTTAGAAGCCAATACACTAAGCTCTGTTTTTCCTACTTCATTATGATGAAAGTAGGACATCAGCATAAGAAGTGATTGCTCATTAGATGAAAGAGATGAGAAAGGTGTCACTTTGAATAGAATCTTAATTAATGAATGAATATACTTTTAAGATAGATGTATGATGGGGGGATAAACGTATTTAGTCCATAAGAGGAGTAGAGAGGTGGGGGAAATACAGACGAATCTCCTAATATGTATGATAGATAATACCTGCTAACAGGTGTGGAGTATTTTATATTTAGATGAGAGTAAATGGACTATATGCAGTTAGACCTTTATGATTATAATCAATCTATAGTAAGATCTATATGAATATAAAAAGTTTATAGTATCCTAAATGGACTCATTTTGTATGAGAACATTTAAGATACTATATTCGTTTCGATTACTTTGTCTGTTCAGTAATAGCGTTCTTAATCAATCCTTCCAGCTCCTCTGCAAGTTCTGGATTATCTTTGATCATTGCCTTGGTAGCATCACGGCCTTGTGCGAGTTTGGTACCGTTATAGCTAAACCAGCTACCACTCTTCTGGATGATGCCGTATTGAACACCTAAGTCAACAATCTCACCAATCTTTGATATACCCTCACCGAAGGTAATCTCAAACTCTGCTTTACGGAAAGGAGGGGCTACCTTGTTCTTTACAATCTTCACACGAACCTGGTTACCAATAACTTGGTCGCCATCTTTGATAGATGTTACACGACGGATATCAAGGCGAACAGAACTGTAGAACTTCAAAGCGTTACCACCTGTAGTTGTCTCTGGGTTACCAAACATGATACCGATTTTCTCACGCAATTGGTTGATGAAGATGCAACAAGTATTGGTTTTTGCGATTGTTGAGGTAAGTTTACGCAACGCCTGACTCATCAATCGTGCCTGTAAACCTACTGCAGAATCACCCATATCACCCTCAATCTCCTTCTTTGGGGTCAAGGCTGCTACTGAGTCGACTACGAGAATGTCAATTGCAGATGAACGAATCAACTGATCAGCAATCTCTAATGCCTGCTCACCATTGTCTGGTTGTGATATCCAAAGATTATCAACATCCACACCTAACTTCTCTGCGTAGAATCGATCGAACGCATGTTCGGCATCAATGAAGGCTGCTATACCGCCCTGCTTCTGTGCCTCTGCAATGGCATGGATAGCCAACGTTGTCTTACCAGAACTCTCCGGACCATAGATCTCTATAATCCTACCGCGTGGATAACCACCCACACCAAGTGCCGTGTCAAGTGCCACACTGCCTGTTGGGATTACCTCTACTTGCTCTATCTGCTCATCGCCCATACGCATGATAGACCCTTTACCAAAGTCTTTCTCTATCTTAGACATTGCAGCCTGCAAGGCTTTCAACTTGCCTTCAGCTGCTGATGTTGTCTCTTCTTTTGCCATATACTATTGTCTTGTATTCTGATTGATATAATATTATTTATTCTTCTTTCTGCTCTTTGGGTAAGGTAACACCTCTACCAAGGCCTTAACGACATTGACAGCAAAGTCGGTCTTTGACACATCTAAGATGTAGTGTTCCTTAGCTCCTTTGAATGGAAACCCGCGTTCGGCTGATGACATCATTGACTTAATAGCCTCATGTTCTTTGATGTATGGTATATCGTCACAAACTAAGACAACTGGCTTTTCGTCAACATAAACCATGTAATCACCAAACATCTTCCTGTATCTTACATTTCCTGCAGTAGCTATCTGACTACTAACAAATTCAATAAAGTCCAAAGAGCAAGCCATCTTCTTATAGTTCTAAATCACCTCCAAACTCCTCATGCCAAGGTAGTCCCTGCTTATTGAGAACCTCCAAGAATGGATCTGGGTCGAAGTCTTCCACGTTCCAAACACCTGGCTTGCGCCACAGTCCCTTGAAGAACATCATTGCACCAGCCATTGCTGGTACACCAGTCGTATAGCTTACGCCTTGCATACCTGTTTCATTATAGGCATCCTGATGCTTACAGTTGTTATAGATGTAATAAGTTTGTTCCTTACCATCCTTGATACCACGGATACGGCAGCCGATAGAGGTTTCGCCATCATAATTCTCACCGAGGTCTTGTGGGTTTGGTAATACTGCTTTCAAGAACTGTAAAGGTACTATCTTAACCTTTGCAGTCTTACCAGAACCGTCAGCTAATGGTGCTTCATATTCAATCTCATCGATACGACTCATACCAAGGTTCTGAATACAATCAAGGTAAGTAAGGTATTGCTGACCAAAGGTCATCCAGAAGCGAGCACGCTTAATTGTCGGATAGTTCTTGACTAATGACTCCAATTCCTCGTGGTGCATCAAGTAAGAGTCGCGAGGACCGATGTTTGGATAGGTAATATCTTGATGTACTACCAATGGATCTGTCTCAATCCATTTGCCATTTTCATAATAAAGTCCCTTCTGGGTAATCTCACGGATATTGATTTCTGGATTAAAGTTGGTTGCAAACGCCTTGTGGTGGTTACCTGCGTTACAGTCTACAATGTCGAGATAGTGAATCTCATCAAAGTGATGCTTTGCTGCGTATGCTGTGTAGGCTTGTGACACTCCAGGGTCGAAACCACAACCGAGGATAGCTGTTAAGCCTGCTTTCTCGAACTTATCTTTATAAGCCCATTGCCAGCTATACTCAAAGTGCGCCTCATCCTTTGGCTCATAGTTAGCTGTGTCAAGATAGTTGCAACCGCAAGCTAAGCAGGCATCCATGATGGTGAGGTCCTGATAGGGTAGTGCCAGATTGATTACCAGCTCAGGTTTGAAGGAATTGAAGAGCGCCTTCAACTGTTCAACATCATCTGCATCAACCTGTGCAGTCTTGATGTCTGCCTTGTAGCCTTTGTCATGAATAGCCTTAACCAGTGCGTCACATTTCTCTTTACGACGGCTGGCAATCATGAACTCCGTAAACACGTCCTGGTTTTGGACAATCTTAAAAGCGGCTACAGTGGCTACACCACCTGCGCCAATCATTAAAACTTTTCCCATAGTTCAATCCTATTCCTTGTCATATTATCCTTTCTCTCCATTCCAATGAGGGGGAAAAGGGAATGTTATGTTAGGAATTCTTATTTTATAATTATTGTTTTTATGCTTTTTTCTTACTTAATCTTACGGTCAATCTCTGATGAGGTTATGCCCATTGCGTTTAGTAGTGAATAGCCTAAGATTTGCTGTTTGAAGTTGCCTCCTTCGAGTGGTTGCATTGCAAACAGCGTGATATGTTTTAGCTCATCATCTACATCGCGAAGCGTAGATCGTAGTGCACTCATCACATGCCCATCCTCTGCATTTGGTATTATCATAATACGCTTAACCTCTTCATGATTAAGAATGGTCTTCAGAAGGTCGAGAAGAACATAGTCTTTCTCGGCTGCTTCATCACCAGTAGCAATCGTATTGATAATGAATTCTCCAAGTTGAACATCTTTGAAAGCTTGTCCGTTCAACTCTTTCTCATAGTCAGACGGGACAAAGTTCTCAAGTTTTCGATTCTTTCTGTCATGTAGAAGCACTACTTGTGTCTCATGATTTCCTGGCTTCAATCGTCCGTCAAGGGCTATGTTTACAGCCCACTGACTGAAATCAGTAGCTGGAATACGACGGTTAAGCATTCGCTCAAAGTTGACAATGAGGTCGAACGCAACATGGTCTATATAATCACCATCCACGATGATGATATTCTCACTCCATTTAATGTTCTGTGCTTCTTGTGCATTCATAGCTACAAAGATACATTAAATCAAGCAAAATGCAAAATAAATAACTTCGTTTTTAATGCTTTATCTGTTTGTGTGATTTATAGATAAAGATAATTATAGCAAGGAAGATAAGGGAGAACAGTACTATTGATGACATGGGAAGCATTTGGGCAGAACATGCTGTAAGATACAATATAACTACCATTAGTATGGGCATAATGGTACGGATAGCCTTTGGATTGCTCTTTCTTCGACTTTGTTCGCTCAATAGACTTGTGTCGTATGGGTGCTTCTCTTGGTTGATAATCAGTAGGAAGACGATTATTGAAATAGCAGGATGTGCCAATATAAGATACTTAGGACCGTAGCTGTCTGCCTCTCCACCAATGTTCCAATGTAGGATAATCGTCTCTGGTCCACTCAGAATACAATATAATGCAATTATTGTAATAGCAATAATAATGGCTAATGATAAGATTTTACTTTTCATATTCGGATTGTTGTCTACGTTAGGAGTAACTGTCTTCATGTACAAATATACGCATAATCATGGTAAATTCAAAGTGAATATGTTGTTTTTTCTTCTCTTAATTACAATAGATTACGAGCGTATTTATGATGGCCTTTTATGTTGTTTATTCACGTTATTCAAATTCTTTTCATGAGTGAAAATATTTTTTTTCATGAAAAAAAATAATTATGTTCACGTAAAAAAATATTTTTCTTCATGAAAATAATTCGTAGTGATGTCTTTTTTGTCTCAGAAATCTTGAGTAGGAATAGTGATATTGTTATGCTTTTGAGGGTGTGCTGAATTGCTTTTATCAATCATAAAGAGTAGGTCTGTAATCTGTTTCGATGGCTGTGAGAATATGTATAAACAATCAGTAAGAGACCTTTCCATGGTAATAGGACTGATAATATGTAACGTGATGAATGATTAGAGACAATAAAAAAGAGGCCTCTCCATTGTGGAGAAGCCTCTTAGCGTATGTTATATAGTGATTAAACTATATCGATTTAGTCTGTGCAGTAGGCGATTATGCCTCCTCACTCCAGTCTTCCTTGGTCTTGCGAACGTAGCTCTTGTAACGTAGCTTAGCCATATCCTCACAAGCCTTGAAGAGCTCTTGCCCCTCGTTTGGATAAGCTTTGAGGACAGAGAGGAAGCGAACCTCACTGTGAAGGAACTCTTGGAACTTGTCCCAATCTGGCTCTTTAGAGTCGAGAGAGAATGGGTTCTTGCCTTCTTCTGCCAACTGTGGGTTGTAACGCCAGAGGTGCCAGTAACCACAAGCAACAGCGTTAGCCTCCTGAGCCTGGCTGCGACCCATACCACCCTTAATCTTCAAACCATGGTTGATACATGGAGAGTAAGCGATAATGAGTGATGGACCTGGGTAAGCCTCAGCCTCACGAATAGCCTTTAAGGTCTGTGCGTTGTCAGCACCCATAGCTACCTGAGCTACGTAAACATAACCG
>QWCF01000357.1_pt1 | contig 22989 bp, 18 predicted proteins | sample 1972521 | NCBI WGS metagenome assembly QWCF01 (sample SAMN09866715, study PRJNA288562) | Human oral metagenome isolate term4_saliva, whole genome shotgun sequencing...
ATAGACTGCCAGGGACTACGCCAAAAATGCGACGAAGCAGGCTTAAAAGGTATTCCAATCTTTGTTGGTGGTAACCTCGTAGTGGGAAAACAAAACTTTGAAGATGTTGAAAAACGTTTCCTCGCAATGGGTTTCACAAAAGTATATCCTCCTGGAACAGACATCGAACTCTCTATAAAAGACCTCGATAAAGTTTTAGGAAAGGAAGATTAATACATGAAATATCTTACAGTAGACTTTGGTAGCACATACACTAAGCTAACAGCTATAGACACAGAAATAGGAAACGTTATTGGAACTGCAGCCGCTTTCACAACCATCGAAACCGATGTTATGGAAGGATTTAATAACGGTTTGCAACAACTCGAAGCACAAATAGGACACTTCGAATACGATAGACTACTCTGTTGCAGTAGTGCTGCTGGCGGATTAAAGATGGTTGCGCTTGGATTAGTACCCGAACTTACAGCAAAAGCTGCCAAAATGGCGGCATCAAGCGCAGGTGCAAAGGTTGTAAAAACATATTCGTTCGAGATATCACAGGCAGAACAACAAGAAATTTACGACATTAATCCCGACTTAGTTCTACTTTGTGGTGGTACAGACGGTGGCAATAAAGACGTGATTATAGCCAATGCTAAACGACTATGTGCTATCGACCGCGACTTCTCTATCATAGCTGCAGGAAACAAAACAGCCTCTTACGAACTCGACCAAATATTTAAAGCATCTAATAAAAAGAAGTGTGTCATTACAGAAAACGTAATGCCACAATTCAATGTCATAAATATTAACCCAGCAAAACAAAAGATTAAAGAACTGTTTATTAGCCGAATTATTGAAGCAAAAGGACTTACAAGAATTCAAAAAATGAGCGGTTACGACATCATACCTACACCGTTAGCTGTACTAACAGGGTGCGAACTGTTTAGCAAAGGGTACGGACGCGACGAAGGAATGGGCGATATGATGGCTGTAGACCTCGGCGGAGCAACCACAGACATATACTCTATGGCGAAAGGAGAACCCACAATAGCCGAAGTTATAACCAAAGGTCTACCAGAACCATATAGCAAACGCACCGTAGAAGGCGACCTCGGAATGCGCTATAGCCTAACCGCAATGGCGGAAGAAATAAATATGGAAGTGTTTGCAGACGAACTTGGAATAGACCAAAACAAGATAGAAAACTGGATAAAACGATGCGCTGCCGAACCAGCAACACTTCCACAAAACGACGAAGAAGCACGCATTGAACAAGGATTGGCACGCAACGCCGTGAAAGTAGCCGTAGAAAGACACTGCGGATACTTCGAACCAGCATACACACCAATGGGACAAGTGTTCACTTTAACTGGAAAAGACCTCTCGGATGTGCCATTTATAGTAGGTATTGGAGGCTCCATTAAAAACAATTCAGACCCTAAGAGAATACTAAGCGGTGCAGAAAAGAAAGCATCGCGCGACCCAATGTTTGCCAAACCAAAGGCTCCAAAGTATATGTTAGATAAGAAATACATCTTCGCATCTATGGGATTGCTAAGCAATTTCGAGCCACATCTGGCACTATCCATTATGAAAAAGGAAATTACGGAAATATAAATAGTCAATAGTACTAATATTACTATTATGGAATTAAAGAATAAAAAACTAACCGACGACGAGTTTTTCAAAGAAAGAGCCGACGTCTTAACACATTGGGAGACTGGAAAAGGCGTAGACTTCCAAGAGGCTGTAGATTACCAAAAGAGTATTGCACCAGAGAAACGCTTTGCATATAAACTACAAAAAGCAGTAGAAAACGGCGACACTCTTATCCAACCCCGCGCCGGAGTAGCACTCTATGAAGAACATATAAAGCTACTACGATTCCTTGAAGACGAAGGAGAAGCAGACCTGTTACCATCTACTGTAGATAGCTACACACGTCTGAACAGATACAAAGAATGCGAAGTTGGTATTCAAAAAAGCTTCGAAACCAACCGTTCAATGCTGAATGGATTCCCCATTGTGAACTATGGCGTGGACATTTGCCGTAAGGTTACATCGGCAGTAAAGAGCCCTGTACAGGTTAGACACGGGACTCCTGATGCACGTTTACTTACCGAAATCTCTATCGCAGGTGGTTTTACATCATACGAAGGTGGAGGTATCTCATACAATATTCCATATTCTAAAGCACACCCAGTAGACCAAGTAATTCACCATTGGCAGTATGCCGACCGCTTAGTTGGACTATACGAAGAAGCAGGAGTATCTATAAACAGAGAGCCTTTCGGACCTCTTACTGGTACACTTATACCTCCTTGCATATCAAATACCGTCGCTGTAATAGAGGCAGTGCTAGCTGCTACACAAGGAGTACGCGACCTTACTGTTGGATATGGCCAGTGTGGTAACCTCATTCAGGACGTTGCTGCAATACGTTCGCTTGATATTATGACACGCAAATACCTAGATAAGTTTGGCTATAAAGACGCTCGTGTAACCACAGTGTTCCACCAATGGATGGGCGGATTCCCACAAGACGAAGCTAAAGCCTTTGGAGTTATATCATGGGGAGCCGCTGCTGGTGCATTGGCAAAGGCAACAAAGGTTATCGTTAAAACACCACACGAAGCTATGGGTATACCTACAAAGGAGGCAAATGCAGCCGGATTACGTGCCACAAAGCAGGTTATCAATATGCTAAAAGACCAAAACTTCCGCGAAATTCCTGCCGTTATAGACGAGAGCGAAATAATTATGCGCGAAATGGAATGTATTCTTAATAAGGTGGAAGAGCTTGGAAAGGGCGATTGGGCTGTAGGTACTTGCGCTGCAATAGAGGCTGGAGTGATTGACATTCCATTTGCACCAAGCAAGTATAACGCTGGTAAAGTGTTGCCTGCACGCGATAATCAAGGTGCTATCCGACTATTGAATATGGGTAATATGCCACTCAGCGACGACTTAGTTATATTCCATCGCCAGAAGTTAGAGGAACGAGCAAAAGCCGAAAATCGTCCTGTTAGCTTCCAAATGGTTATCGACGACGTTTACGCAATTGGTAAAGGACACCTTGTTGGACGCCCTAAAGACTAACAATGTTGGTAATACTACAATAGCAAACTCTATAAAAAGAACGTTTTCGCTAAGTTAAACGACTAATGCTAAGATAGCTTAAGCATAGCCTTAACAAGAAAACAAATCTTTAGAAGAGCAAGAAAAGAACTCTCAGAAAAAACATAAACTAACATATTGGTCCCACAAAAGGGAAACAATAATACCGCAGTGGGACCATAACTTAAACAAATTCTTATTATGAAAGTTAAGAAAGTTGTATGTGCCCCAGGTAAAACGGGCTTCTTTTTCGATGACCAAAAGGCCATCAAAGCTGGTGCAAAGAACGACGGTGCCTTCTATATTGGCACCCCATTAACACCTGGTTTCACACAGGTAAGACAAGCTGGCGAGTCAATTAGCGTTATGTTCATACTTGAAAACGGCGCTATTGCATACGGCGACTGTGCTGCTGTGCAGTATTCAGGTGCCGGTGGCCGCGACCCATTGTTCCTTGCGAAAGACTTTATTCCAGTTATTGAAAAAGAAATAGCACCACTTTACGAAGGCAAAGAAATAACATCGTTCCGCGAAATGGCAGACCTCGTAGACAAAGCTATTAGTCCGTCTACAGGAAAAATATATCATACCGCTATAAGATATGGTGTAACACAAGCTTGTCTCGATGCTGTTGCAAAGAGCCAAAGCAAATTAATGGCACAAGTAGTAGCCAATGAGTATGGCACAGAGGTATCAAAGAAGATTATTCCTATCTTCTCTCAATCAGGAGACGACCGCTATTTGAATGCCGACAAGATGATAATGAAGTGTGCTGACGTACTTCCACATGCTCTTTTCAACCACGTTGAAACAAAGGTTGGACTAAAAGGCGAAAAGATTAAAGAGTATGTTGGCTGGCTACGCAACCGTGTTCTCGAACTACGTCCATGCGAATGCTACAACCCTATCTTCCATATTGATGTTTATGGAACACTCGGCATCGTCTTCAACAACGATTTTGAGGCTATCGCTAAATACATTGGCGAGGTGGCAGAAATAGCAAAACCTTTCCACCTACGTGTAGAAGGACCAGTTGATATGGGCGAACGCGAAGCACAAATAGATGCTTTAGCTGCTATACGTGCCGCAATGGACCGTGATGGAATAGACGCTGAGATTGTTGCAGACGAATGGTGTAACACCTTAGAAGATATAAAAGCGTTCACTGAAAAGAAGGCTGGACACATGGCACAGATAAAGACTCCAGACCTCGGAGGTATCAACAACACCATCGAAGCCGTACTTTACTGTAAAGAACACGGTATGGGAGCTTATCTTGGAGGTACTTGCAACGAAACAAACCGCTCTGCAGAGGTTTGCGCTAACATTGCTATGGCTACCAAACCTGTACAGTATCTTGCAAAACCTGGTATGGGAGTAGACGAAGGTTATATGATTGTGTTCAACGAAATGAGCCGCATCTTAGCACTCACTGCCGAATAGAAACATTATTATATATACGCAAATTCAATATCATAAGATAGAAAAAAGAATGTGGCGTCTGTTCTATTCAGATATGACGCCATATTCATCAAAGTATGACAACCTGCCCGTTAAGGACCAACGCAAACAGATTCTTGGATTAATGCTATCGCAACCATAAATAAAAACAATTGGTTTCAGAAAATAGAACAAGTTTGTTTATATCGCAAAAAGGTAGTTTTTAGCATGCAAAAACATAGTTTTTGGAATACAAAAGTATGGTTTTTGGAATGCAAAAACATAGTTTTTAGAATGCAAAAGTATGGTTTTTGGAATGTAAAAACATAGTTTTTAGAATACAAAAGTATGGTTTTTGGAATGTAAAAACATAGTTTTTAGAATGCAAAAGTATGGTTCTAAGAATGTAGATCTATGGTTCTAAAAATGTAGATCTATGGTTCTACAAAAGTAGATCCATAGTTCTAAAAATGCAATATAAGAGATATAAAACGCAAACGCAGTAATCTTTAAACACAGGCAACGCAACTTTCAAAAGCAAAAGTCATATTTATTAGAATATCTAAATATTGGGACAAACCTTTTATACTATGTTTCTTTAACTTGCATAAAGTTATTGAACTTTGCTTCCAATCAGGCAATTAAGAGGTTTCACCACACAATTAAAAAAGGAAAACAACAGATGGAAGAAATCAGAATACTCTCCACTACAGCTATTTTGGGCTATGGTTTCCCTATGGAATCGTTCGTAGAGGGAATGAAACGTAAGCCCCACGTAATCGCAGTAGACGCTGGTTCATCAGATCCAGGCCCTTATTATCTTGGCGCAGGCAAGTCGTTCACAGACCGCAACTCTGTAAAACGCGACTTAGAAATTATGATTCCTGCTGGAATAGAAGCCAAAGTACCCGTAATTGTAGGTACTGCTGGTGGTAGCGGTGCACGTCCTCACGTAGAATTTGTACTCGATATCATTCGCGAAATAGCCAAAGAGAAAGGCCTTTCTTTTAAGATGGCAGTAATAGAATCGGAGTTTGAGAAAGACTTTATTAAGGAAGAACTTCGCAAAGGAAAGGTTACTCCACTTGCTCCAGCTAAGCCTATCGGCGAAAAAGACGTAGACGAGGCAGTTCATATCGTAGCTCAAATTGGCGAAGAACCATACATCAAGGCTTTAGAAGAAGGTGCCGACGTAATTATTGCTGGCCGTTCTTACGACCCATCAGTATTCGCTGCCCTTCCAATAAAAGAGGGATTTCCAAAAGGTTTAGCCATTCACTTGGGCAAAATATTAGAGTGTGCGGCTATCTGTGCACTACCAGGAAGTGGTAGCGACTGTATGTTTGGCTATCTACATCACGACGATTTCGTGCTCGAACCATTATCTTCAGCTCGCAAATGTACCACCCTTTCTATCGCAGGACACACACTTTACGAGAAAACAAACCCTTATATTCTGCCTGGTCCAGGTGGTGCTATCAACCTACACGAGTGCAAATTCGAACAAGTAGACGACAATAAGGTACGTGTTTCTGGGTCAAAGTTTGTACCAACCGATAAGTATTACGTTAAACTCGAGGGTGTTCGCCGAGTAGGTTTCCGCACAATGTCGCCTGCAGCGGTTAAGGATCCTATCATGATTTCTAAGATAGACGAAATTACAGAGGCTGTTCGCGCTCGCGTAGAAGACAACTTTAAGAAGTACGGCATTACCGATTTCTTCCTCGATTTCAAGATTTATGGCAAGAAAGGCGTAATGGCAATGTTTAAAGGAATAGAGGAATCGCACTCCGATGAGCTTCTTATCATTATCGAAGCCGTAGCCGATAGCCAAGAAACAGCTAACACTATCTGTAGCTTCGCACGTAGCACGATGCTCCACTTTGGCTACGAAGGTCGCTATTCTACGTCAGGCAACCTTGCATTCCCCTTCTCTCCATCAGATTGTAAGATGGGCGAGGTTTACGAATTCAATATCTATCACCTCTTAGAAGTAGACGATCCAACAAGTCTCTTCCCTATTACATACGTCAATTTCGACAGGGGAGAATGCAAGTAACAAACAGTTTAAGAAGATAAAAACATGGCACAATATAAATTAATAGACGTGGCTTCGGTGATTCGTAGTAAGAATTCGGGGCCTTTCGAACTTACATTCGATGTCATTTTTAAAGACTTTGATATGTACAACAAGGTGAAAGCAGCAAATATTTTCAACGAAACAATGTTCTGCAACCTATACCATATCAAGCCAGAAGACATAATAAACATTATACACTTCGACCCTGCAAAGGCAATAAAAGTAACCATTGTTCGTCCTATTCCATCTGGTTCATTAGGCGAAACCGATGTTTATGGTGCACAACAGCATACGCCTTTGATGAAGATGAGCTTCGAATTATAAAATAAAAAACAAACGAGTTGGCACAAAAACTATATTATAGGGTGTGCCGACTCGTTTTTTTCTACTGCAAAAATTAATGCTTTCTGCCCTCATTATGGCAATATAGAGAAAACCAAACTCCATTTTTTATAATTAGAACAGATATTTTCTAAGTCCTATTACATTGGTTTAAAGAGCATTATTAGCAATAAACTCCACAACAAAAAAGGCAATGATAAATCCACTTCAGCAATATCTTATCTCAACACAATACTTTGCTCCACGTGGCAAAGAGCGTCTTATATTCCTCGGCGACCACATTTCTCAACGCCACCTTCTGTATACCGACCGTCTCATTGGTATTGTAGGCGATGCTGGTTCTGGCAAATCTTCGCTCATAAAAGGTATGTTTCCTGGTTTGGAACTCACCAACGACGACGACATAATTAACCCTCGCAAGATTCTTTCTATGCGAGATTCCATTGCATTAGGCGAAATAAAAGAGGCTTCATCGTTCCATTTGGACATTCGTTTCCTTACTGGCTTTATGCAAATGTGGGAGATTGCCGAATTTGTTAAGACATTGTTGGAACACAAAAAGCGAGTTATTGTTGAACATTTCAACCTTTTACGCAAGGCTTTAGGGCGCAATGCCGATTTGATTGTGGGTATTGGCGAAGAAATTATTGTGGCTCGTCCCACAATGTTTGGACCACTTCCAGAAAGCATTTACGAGATTGTGCACGAGTCGTTGAAGTATCGTAAGATGGCACATACGGCAGAAGAGATTACCCGTTACATACTTGAAGAGGACTATAACATATCTTCCGACCATTATTATTTCTCTGATATACGTAACGGTTTCGTGCTTAAATTCTACAAACACGAGGACTTTAGCATAGAGGAACTCGAACAAAAGGTGCGCAAAATTATAGAAATGCACCTCCCAGTAGCATATTACGACGAAGAACACATTACCGTTGGCAAACGCATAGTAGAGTGTGGAGGTCCGCGTTTGCAAGTAAATAATACCAAAGATATACAGAATTTTGCTTTCGTTAAGGAGTTTATGTACGACCCCGATAGCAAAACGCATTGCCTAATAGGCATTGTTGATACGAATTACGAGAACATTGAGAACAGAAATACACAGTATTTCCTTACAAGACAAGTATAAGAATGAGAGAAATAGAAGCATCTAAGATTACAGAGCTGGTAGAAAAGCTTTGTATAGAAGCATGTTACGTGCTTGCAGACGATATATATAACAAGCTCGCAATATGCCAAAAACAAGAGAAATCGCCCTTAGCAAGCCAGATAATAGGTACGATTGTGAAAAACGCCGATATAGCTAAAACCGAGCGTGTACCTATGTGTCAGGACACAGGAATGACCGTTGTGTTTGTTACAATGGGGCAAGATTGCCACATTACAGGTGGTTTTATAGAAGACGCCATAAACCAAGGGGTACGACAAGGCTACTCTAAAGGTTATCTTCGCAAGTCGGTTGTGAAGGATCCAATAGACCGTGTGAACACAACAGACAACACTCCTGCCATTATTCACTACAATATTGTGCCGGGAAACGAGTTCCATATTACCGTAGCACCTAAGGGTTTTGGTAGCGAAAACAAGAGTGGACTGAAGATGCTGACGCCAAGTGCAGGCATAAAAGGCATTAAACAGTTTGTTATAGACACTATTTTCCATGCCGGTGGCAACCCTTGTCCACCTATTATTGTAGGCATTGGCATTGGTGGAACTATGGAACGAGCTGCCTATTTAAGCAAAAAAGCATTGCTCCGACCGGTTGGCAGTGTTAGCGAAATGCCCCATGTGGCTAAATTAGAGAAGGAATTGTTAGACGAAATTAACAAACTTGGCATCGGTCCATGTGGTTTTGGTGGCACAACTACCGCCCTACAAGTAAGCATTCTCACCAATGCCACGCACATTGCTGGCTTGCCTGTATCGGTAAACATTGGTTGCCATGCTACACGCCATGCAGAAGGCTCTCTCTAAACACTACAAACGCTCTCTGAAAAACATTCGTACAGAGTTTAATAGAGGTGGCGTTTCTTACACAATACCCTAAATACAAGAAAACAAAATATGGAAGAAAAACGAATAATATCGGCTCCATTCACCGATGAAACCATAAAATCGCTCCATGCTGGCGATATGGTTTATATATCAGGAACTATATATACGGCACGCGATGCAGCGCATAAACGGTTGTGCGAAATGCTTGATGCGGGCGAACCTATGCCTTTTAACTTTGAAGGACAGGCTGTTTACTATGCTGGTCCGTGCCCTGCTAAGCCTGGACAACCCATTGGTTCGGTAGGACCAACCACTGGAGGACGTATGGATGCCTACTCTCCGCGACTCATTCAACAGGGGCTTCGTGTTATGATTGGTAAGGGCTCGCGATCTGAAGAGGTTATCGATGCACTTAAAAAATATACCGGAGTATACTTTGCTGCCATTGGTGGCGCAGCCGCACTTATGGCAAAGGCTGTTAAAGAGGCAGAAGTTATTGCCTTCGATGAGCTTGGAACAGAGGCTATACGCCGTCTTCGGGTAGAAGAATTGCCCGTTATTGTTGCCATAGACCACGAAGGTAACGATATGTATAAGCTGGGTGTAGAGAAGTATAAACAGTAGAAACTACTACAATATATATACTACAGAACAACCTTACGGTTGTTTTGGCAGCAGCGTTGTTATGCTTACAATGCGCTAAAATATAGAAAAACTTATAAATGCCATATATTTTCTGAACTCCTACTTTGTCTTTTTATAAGACAGGTAGGAGTTTTTTTTATAGCAAAAAACAAGCTAACAAAGCCGAAGCTACAGTTTTACAGTGTGCATAAACCCACAAAAACAACCGCCGCACCTTGTTAATGCTATATTCTCCTCCCCCTCTTTTGTTCGGCGTTTGCCGTTTATTATAGCTCGTTATACTTTGTTTATACGCAACATAACATACTCTGCAACAAAACAAAGTATATATTTGTTCTAACAGTTTTTTAGGTTTAAACTATAAAAGGTGTGGAAAGCAAATGCTTCAGCCACACCTTTCTTATCATAATAGAGGCAAACCTACGGTTTAACAACCTCTATAAAAGAACTTTATAATCTATATGTCAGTCCCACACTTGGCACCAATTGGTTGTAATTATCTATAATTTGATATTTCAATTCTGCATTCACATTAATCCTATTGATAAGCTGATACTGTACACCACACCCAAGATTAACCGCCAATCTGTCTTCTGATGCCGACTTCTTCTTGCCGTCTAACAGTACAAAATGCACATTCCACTTTGTATAACCTACCCCCACAACAGGATAAACCTGTAGTTTTGGAGCAACATCAAACAGGTAATGGAGGTTTGCATTTATATCCCACATAGATACATCGTCCTTCTTTAAAAAGTGATCTATAGATACTTCGCCACGCAAACGGTCGGTTAAATAGTACTGACCTTTTACTCCTAAGCCTATATTTTTTACTTTTGTACCATACGAAAGGTTTACACCTATTGCCTTATCTCCCTTTTGTGCTGAAGCAGAAATACTTACAATGGCAGCACATACTAATACTAATAGTTTTTTCATTTTACGTTTTGTTTATATTATTTTTGTGTGATTGAGCTTTTTAATTGATTGTATTACAGAAAGTAAGTGGTTATTTTAACCGTGTTCGTACGCTTATTAGTATGCCATAAAATTCTCTTTTTGTTGCCATAAACGGCATTTAGGCAAACATAAAAATTTGTTTTAGCATTACACCTTCCACAAAACAACAGCATTGCAATGTGGCGCATAAGCAGCCAGAACTACACCTCCATTTCTATATATTGTTTGTTATACTCTCTCTACATACGAATATTTAGTTTCATTTCGCAAAGATATGCAAATTAATTTAAAGTACAAAAACTTTTCATAACTTTCTTTTCACAATGTGTTTATTATTTATTAACACGTGGTTCTTGCCTAATTGGTTATTAAAATTGGTTTATTTTGTTCCGCCATAAACACAGTTGATAAACCTCATAATAAAGATATTACCATATACAACAAAGGCGAAAGGCGTGCAAAATGCCAACAAGCATACAACAAACTACCGAGTGCGGTGGCATTTACACCATATAATAATGTACGAAACATCTACCAGTTGTAACCGAAGCATACCGCAGTTCATAACCATTTAATAGACAACGTCTTACAAAAGTCCATTTTTCTGTATTACAAAAGTATGGTTTTTGGCGTTCAAAAACCATATTTTTGCAGCGCAAAAACCATACTTTTACATTGCAAAAACCCCCTTTTTGAAATTAGAGAATATACACCACCCGAAACCACACCGTTTGTTCATTGCGCAAATGTATGGAAACGAACATTCCGCAAGGCATTTTTATCAATTCATTGCGCCCGTTTCATCAACAAAAATAATTGGTTTTGGGGTTCGTAACACTATGTGTTGCTGAAATAATACGGCATGTATTGTTCTCGTAAAATAAAGTAAAAAACGTCAATTCGCCCCCACCTGTTACATCGTAAATATAATCTTTTAACTACCTTTGCACATCTAAATCCGATTAAAAAAATATGAAGAGATATATTATAAGCATACTTTGTATGCTCGCAACAGCCACAGTCATAGCACAAGAATACCACGGTGAAATGGAACGACTGTATCCCGACAAAACAAAAACAACCAAAAAAACAACCAAAAAAAACACTCCAACAGAAAAGAAAACGGATACCGACGAAAAGAAAACCACCCCAAAGGCTGCCAGCGAACCCACAACAACGTTGCTACCCGACCTTCAGCAACTGGCAAACGAACTGTTGAAAGGACGCAAAGGAAGCATTGTTGCCATTCGACCGACTACTGGAGAGGTGATATGTTTGGCAACAAACTCGCCCGAAGGTCCTAATACCAACTTGGCTATTGCCACAGCATACGCCCCGGGGTCTACCTTTAAAACAGCACAAGCACTCACTTTCTTATCGGAAGGTACACTAAAACCCGAAACCAAAATGGCTTGCTATGGGGCTTTTCGCGAAGAAAACATAAAAGTGAAATGCCACAAACACAGTTCGCCACTTATGCTTAGAGCTGCTATTGCCAGTTCGTGTAACACCTATTTTCTAAAGTCTTTTGAGAACATGATAGGCAATAAAGCAAAATATGGCACCTATTCGGCAGCCATAGACAAGTGGTATAGCTATATGACGAGTATGGGATTAGGCGGTCCGCTCGGCATCGACATACCAGGAGAAATGGGTGGATTGGTGCCCAATTCGGCTTATTTGGCTCGCCGATATCGCATAGGCTGGCGTCCGCTCACCATTATTTGGACAGGAATGGGTCAAGGCGACATAACAGTAACCCCCCTACAACTATGCAATTTAGCTGCTACCATTGCAAATCGTGGCTATTTCTACACACCACACATACACGCCAACACCGCAGAACACCCACTACCGAAACGCTTTACAGAGCGTAGACTTACGCTAGTAAGCCCTAATGCCTATCCACCAGTGATAGATGGAATGCGCAATGCCGTAGCATGGGGAACCGCACGCGATATAAATACAAAAGAATATACCATTTGTGGAAAAACCGGAACGGTGGAAAATCAAGGCAAAGACCACTCGGCGTTTATTGCTTTTGCACCAATGAACAACCCTAAAATAGCTATAGCAGTGTTCATTGAGAACGCTGGTTTCGGTGCAGATGTAGCTGCTCCCATCGCAGCACAGATTATAAAGAAGGCACTAAAACGATAGATTGCAACACAAAAAATGGTGTGCTATAAAACTAAATATATGTTATGAAAACAGGATTGGTATTGGAAGGAGGCGCAATGCGAGGCTTATTCACAGCTGGAATTATAGATGTGCTAATGGAAAACAATATTAAGTTTAACGGTGCCATAGGGGTTTCGGCAGGCGCTGCCTTTGGTTGCAACTACAAATCGGGACAAATTGGACGTGTAATACGATACAGTAAACGCTTCGCAAACAACAAGAAATATGCCTCGTTGTGGTCGTTGCTTACCACAGGCGACTACTTCGGAGCCGAATACGCCTACCATTTCATACCAAATAAGCTGGATATTGTAGACTTCGAAACCTTCCGTAACAATCCAATGGAGTTCTGGGCAGTGGCTACAAACGTGGGATCGGGAAAGGCAGTGTACCGCCAACTTAACACGTTAGACTATGAAGAGTTGGAGTTTGTGCGGGCTTCGGCATCAATGCCACTGGTTTCTAACATTGTGAAACTTAACGGACAACGCCTGTTAGATGGGGGTGTGGCAGACTCTATTCCGCTTGCCTTCTTCCAAAAACAAGGATATCAACGTAACGTTGTGGTGCTAACGCAACCAAAAGGATACCGAAAGCAACCCAATAAGCTAATGCCGTTGATGCATTTTCAGCTACACCGACACCCCAAAATGCTGAAAGCACTGGCAGAACGACACATTATGTATAATAAAGAGGTAGACTTGGTTTTACAAGAAGAGCGAAAAGGCAACGTTTTTGTGCTTCAACCGCAAATTAAACTTACCATTGGACACACATCGCACAACCCTAAAAAAATGCAAGAAACCTACGAACATGGACGTAAAGTGGCTACCGAAGAACTGGAAAAGCTAAAGCAATTCTTAGCAAAATAGATATTTTGTAGGTGCACTTAACAACTTTTAAAAAACTATTTTCCATAGCAAATATCTTGTTTTAGAGGGTATACACTTTGCAAAAACATTGTTTTTTGCAAATGTTTGAGGCATTCGCAGAACACTAAAAACACCATTTTTTAGAGAAACAAACACACAAACAGAACACAAAAAAGTATATCTTTTCAGACAACTTTTACCATCTTGTATTCTCAAAAGTTTTCCAAAACAGAAAACTTATATATCTTTTAAGAAGCAAAATATTTTCTTTTTATTCTAAATAAGCTAAAAACTGTATCTTTAAAGCCATTTTATATATACTTAATAATCAGAGTATTATAAATAAAATTACACATATATGGTTAAATAGACGGTAATTTTTTATTCTTAAAAATACTCTTTATTCATTTTCTTTTTCCTATCTTTGCATCGAGAAAAGTTTTCCAAAACAACCATCAAGGTAACCAATAGGAACAACAAAAACAACTCAATCAATAACATAAAAATATATAAAGACATACTGAAAAGGTAAAATGAAGAATTTCACAATCACAAAACGCGACGGCTCAAAGGACCGTTTCTCACTCGACAAGATTATGAATGCCATTATAAAAGCATTCGACAGTGTTGGCGAACCTACCGATCTTGGTACTGTTTCAAAGGTTTTAGCGAACATAAAAATACACGACGACATTAAAGTTGAGGACATTCAGAATCAAGTAGAAGAGGCTTTAATGAAGGAAGGTTACTATAATGTAGCAAAAAGTTTTATAGTTTATAGACACCAACACACCGAAGATAGGGAGGTTTTAGAGAAAATGCGCTTCCTAACAGACTATTGTCATGCAGAGAATGCTGCCACTGGCTCTAAGTTTGATGCCAATGCTAACGTGGAAAACAAGAACATTGCCACCCTAATAGGCGAGCTTCCAAAGCAAGGTTTCATTAGATTGAACCGCCGTTTGCTTACCGACCGCATTAAAAAAATGTACGGAAAGGAACTCTCTGACGAGTATTTACACTTGCTAACACACCACTTTATATATAAGAACGACGAGACAAACCTTGCCAACTACTGTGCTTCTATCACTATGTATCCATGGCTTATCGGTGGAACAACATCGATTGGAGGTAACTCTACTGCCCCTACCAACCTTAAAAGCTTCTGTGGCGGATTCATAAATATGGTGTTTATGGTTTCGAGTATGTTGGCTGGTGCATGCGCAACACCCGAATTCTTGATGTATATGAACTACTTTATACAGAAAGAATATGGTAAAGACTATTGGCAACATGCCGATAAAGTGGTAGATTTAAGTCTGAAACAACGCACCATTGACAAGATTATTACCGACTTTTTTGAGCAGATTGTATACTCGCTAAACCAGCCAACTGGTGCCCGAAACTATCAGGCTGTATTCTGGAACATATCTTATTACGATAAATTCTACTTTAAATCGCTCTTCGAAAACTTCTATTTCCCAGATGGTTCGCAACCCGATTGGGAAGGTGTTTCGTGGTTACAGAAACGCTTTATGAGGTGGTTTAACCAAGAAAGAACTAAGGCTGTGCTAACATTCCCTGTGGAAACAATGGCGCTTCTATCTGAAAATGGCGAATGTCGCGATACCGAATGGGCTGACTTTGCCGCACAAATGTATGCCGAAGGACACAGTTTCTTTACATATATGAGCGACAATGCCGACTCGTTAAGCTCGTGTTGCCGTCTAAGAAACGAGATTCAAGACAACGGTTTCTCATATACTTTGGGTGCAGGTGGCGTATCTACAGGATCAAAAAGTGTACTCACCATAAATCTAAATAGATGTGTGCAATACGCTGTAAATAAGGGAATAGACTACAAAGAGTTCCTTTCGCACATTATAGACCTATGCCACAAAGTGCAATTGGCATATAACGAAAACCTGAAAGACCTGTTACGACACCACATGCTGCCACTCTTCGATGCTGGATACATAAACATAGACCGACAATATCTAACCATTGGTATTAACGGATTGGTAGAATCGGCTGAATTTATGGGGTTGGATATTACGCCAAACGACGATTATAAAGAATATGTACAGAGTATTTTAGGACTGATTGAAGCCTATAACAAACAATATCGCACTAAGGAAGCTATGTTCAACTGCGAGATGATACCTGCCGAAAACGTAGGTGTGAAGCACGCAAAGTGGGACAAAGCCGATGGATATTTCGTTCCTCGCGACTGCTATAATAGCTATTTCTATCGTGTAGAAGACAATTCGCTAACCATTTTAGATAAGTTCCGCTTGCACGGAGCACCCTACATAGAACATCTTACTGGTGGTTCGGCATTGCACATGAACCTCGACGAACATCTATCGCAACCACAATACCGACAGCTTATGAGGGTTGCTGCAGAAGAAGGGTGTAACTATTTCACATTCAATATACCAAACACGGTGTGCAACGAGTGCGGACACATAGACAAACGCAACCTTAAAGAGTGCCCACACTGCCATTCTACAAACGTAGATTACCTAACACGAGTCATCGGTTATATGAAACGTGTAAGCAATTTCTCGGCTGCTCGACAGGTAGAAGCTGGCAAACGATACTACGCTACAAAAGAAAAATATACGGTTTAGCCCTCAAGAGTGAGGGCATTGGGTATACGCTGTTTCTGTAAACCCAATTAATTTATATTTTCGTTTATAGGGTGTGCATACTGCGTTGAGCAGTGTGCACACAGTTTTAACACCAAATTTGTAATGCTTAAATACGTAAATTCTGATATTGTTTTCCAAGAATTTCCCAACGAAGTTACGTTGGCTATCAATCTTTCTAACTGTCCTTGTAGATGTCCGGGGTGCCATAGCACTTTCCTTTGGACCGATGTGGGCACGCCATTAACACCAGATGCTATAGAGAAAATGCTGAAAGAAGATGGCGAACGCATTACTTGCATTGGCTTTATGGGGGGCGACAGCGAACCAGAGGCTATCAACCAACTGGCTATTTACATAAAAACGCACCACAAAAATATAAAAGTGGGCTGGTACACAGGGCGTACCACACTGGCAACGGATATTCAATTGCCTCATTTCGACTACATTAAGGTGGGACCATACATACGCCATCTGGGCGGATTAGATAGCCGACGCACCAACCAACGTATGTATAAAATTGTGGAAAACAACCAAATGGAAGACATAACAAGCTTGTTTTGGAAAAAATAAAGTTGCCGAAAAATAACGCAGAATAAAGGCTATATGGTTCTATCTTTCCTAAAAACCATAGAAAACCAGATGATTTAAGAAAGATAGAATGCCTTTTAAGCCACATAACGGTAAACAAAAAACTATGTAAAAAGAATACCATTAAAACACAAACAAGTTGTTTACATATATCTTTTTTTATCCAAATATTTTGTGTAAGTTTGCATTTAGGTATCAAAGCAACGCTATTTTGCAAAACTGTTGCCCGTTTAGCGTGCGCTCTTGCCAACCTTTAAACACCTCGTATAAATGCTTGGTTCTGCCTGATACTCACCACTTTCACCACCCCTAACATAGAAAAAGGCGAACCACAACAGGCATTAAATCTTCGTTCGCAGGCTTAAAGAAATAATAATAGTATGGGTTTTAACTACACAATAATAATATATATAATTGTTTTATCGGGATTGATATATGCTATTTTTATAGCCATCTATTTCGAAGCAAAGCTTTCTCATCAATCCAATAAAGCGAAAGCAAACATTTTTACAGGCGTTTTCATCTCCCTTTATACACTAACCGGATTGGCGTCCTTACTATCTTCGTTCTCCAATAGTATGATTATTCGGTATGGATTTCCAACTCTTTTTGCAGCCGAACAGTTAGTTGGAATCATCTTTTTCCTACGATATTTCCGAGAAACAAGGCGTTGGCTGAACAAAAATGCCAATGCAGTAACACTGATTTTTAAGAAAAACAGGTCGGCTATTCAGCCAAAACGAATTGTAGTAGATGCCATAGACGGTGTGCCAAATGGCAAAGGCATAATCCATTGGATATACAAAAAGTGTCTCATATCACCGGGAACACACCAGTTTAAGCTTAGAGTAATAGCAAATAAAAAGGGAAGATCGTATGGCGAAGACGAATTTTTATCGTACGAAACACAAGTCAAACTACTTCCAGGTGGCAAATACTACATAGAAGAAGACTTAGAACAGCAGTGCATTAACATTACTCCGCTGTTCCACATAAAGGTAGAATATAGCGACGTTGAGCCCCAAAACAAAGCAAAATAGACATTTAACCACTCGCAAAGCAATGCCATATTAGCACCGAACAAACAATATAACAATAGAAAAAAGACGATATAAGAGTATGTTCGCAACCCATTTCGTGGGCGAATGTAGATATTCACGGAATGTTCGCAACGTGTTCATTCTGTGTATGTTACATATTCACAAACCAAAAGTATGGTTTTTGCCGTGTAAAAGTATGTTTTTTGGCGTGCAAAAAGGGGGTTTTTGCGTTGCAAAAGTATGGTTTTTGTTTTTTGAATGCTACGTTGTTGTAAATCGGTAGCAACGCATTTCGTAGTTGAATGTGAATATCTCACAGAATATTTGCCATATTATTCCAATTTGTTAGCAGCGTTATGGCAGGGTACAAGCAGCTGTAGGGGCCGATTCATCGTGCCCGCATATCCGTAAATACCCACGTAATGGGGGACAGAAATGCATGTACGATTAAACAAATGCAAGGATTCGATGAAATGATCCCCCCAAAGGAGACAAAAAAGAGCAGTCCAAATGCTACTTTGGAACTGCTCTCTTTGTAAATAAAAAAATATTATTTTATTCTGCTGGAACCTCAAACTTATCGCCAGTTTGCTCTATAATAGCCTTCTTAGCAGCCTCGCTCATACCCGGACGAGCAGGACGTGCACCCCAACCAGTGGCCGGTTTTATAGAGTTCTTGTGCCTTTGTTTCCACTGCATTTTGGTTAGCAGCATAGCCCTTTTCCAACTTTTCGCGAACAGCTTTCAGTGCTGGGAACATCTGAGAGTAGCGTGGATAAACCATATTTGCTACCCAATTGCATACCCAGAAAGCGTTTTTGTCGGAGAAAGTAACAGCATCTGCTCCTGGAGTATTAAAGCATTCGGCACGATCAACGTTACTACAGTATATTGGAACGTATGCTGCCATGTTGCCATCGTCGTTAGCAAACCAGATAATACCGCCTATTTCGCGAGGCAACCAAGAGCGCAATTGGCACACGTATGAGAATGCACTCTGCTGAGTAGATGCAGGACGCTCTGTAAAATACTTCTTTCCGTTGTAGTCGAACGTAAGTGGTGTGGGACGATAAGGCATTTCCCAATCGCCCTGACCGCAGTCGTTGAGTGTGCTTAAGGCAGTTCCTTCGTAGTGGTCGCGCATGCTCATCTCCATATCGGCAAGGCTTAGCTTACGGTCTGGAGCTATCCAAAGAGGCATATCTTTAGCATTTTTATCTTTACCAAGTGCCCAAGGCAAGTATTCAGACATATCTTTAAAGTGGTTAAAGAAGCTCCACACACGTGCATCGCAGTAGCGACGACCACCGAAATCGGGTGCTGCATAAACCATTTTCCAGTTAAAGTCTTTATCTTTTCCATTAAACCAGCCCTTCTCGCGAGCGAATTTAATGCAATTTTTAGATGTTATTACATCGGTATTATAGGTAGAGAACTGTCCGATACGTGCCTGATTAGCGTGTCCAGATATCATTCCATCGGGTATACGAACGGCAACCCATACCACTTTTTGCTTTTTATCGCCACCGCAACCCATCATTTCTAGAATCCAAACTTCGTTCGGATCGGCAATAGTAAAGCTTTCTCCACTTGACTGATAGCCATATTTTTCAACCAAATCGGTCATTACTTTAATGGCTTCGCGAGCAGTTTTAGAGCGTTGTAAACCCAGATACATAAGCGAACCATAGTCTATAATACCCGTATTATCTACCATTTCTTTACGTCCGCCGTAGGTTGTTTCGCCAATACTTACCTGGTATTCGTTGATGTTTCCTATTACATTATAGGTTTCTGGAGCCTCGTCTATGAAGCCATGACGTTCTCCAGAGTCATAATCAACTATTTCTCTCTTTGCTCCTTTTGGGTGTTTTCCTGCAGGATAGTGGCAAAGACTGGCAAACATACCATAGTCGTCGGCACTGTAAGTAACGAAAACAGAGCCATCGGTAGTTGCTCCTCGCGTTGCAATAAAGTTGGTACAAGCCTCTGCAGAAAGGTAAGAGCAGAGCGCAAGTACGCCTAAAATTAGTTTTTTCATAATCATATAGGTTTAAAAAATTAGAGTTTCACATTATATATATTGGAATTTAATAGGTTATTTTTGTGGTATAGGTAGCCACATTTTGGCGTCTATCGGTTGCAACAATGCGCAATGTGTGTTGCGTTTTCGTAGCCGGGATAGGCGTTTTGCGTAGGTCGCAGAAAATGTTAGACCGGTCTTTACCTTGTTCAAACAACACAAATTTGTTGTCGATATAGGCTTCGTAGCTCTTTACGCCAGTACCTGTATCAGACAAATGGAACGTTAATGATGCCGGATTACCCGATGTTTGTCTAATGGTTGGCGGTGTGTTGTCGTGTGCAACATAGTATACCAGTCCCAAATCGCGTATGTTTCCTTGTAGCCAACCATCTTTATAGCTTCCCCCACAGTACATTGGTGGAGCGCCAGCACCACTTCCACGTGCTATAGCAGCCATATATAGTTTAGAAGTATTGCCTATTGGTGCGGTTATTTTTATCTTTAAAGGAGTGTAAGCAAGTAGAGGAAGCGACAAAGGAGCAAAGCGATAGCCTGCCGAAAGGGCATTTGCAAGAGTTGTTTGCTGTGGTTGTAGCAAACAGTTGCGTGCCAATAGCGAACCTTTTACCTGTAACAGAGCTGCTCCGAAAGCCACATTGTTGTTGCGATTTACCAGCAAAGCGTTAGCACCACCAATGGGTTGTGCAGGCGGAATGGCTTGTGGTGTGCCCTGAACATATATGTCTTTCACGGTTTTATTGCCATAATAGTCGCTGAAAACATATTGTAAATGGTACTCGCGAGGCTGATTGAAATTTACAATACCCCCTGTAGCATTAGTCGTTATGAAGGGAAGACGGTTGCCAGGCTCACGAAACGACTTAAGATACCAGATGCGATGACTGGCGAAATGCTCGTAATCGCCCCACACATTAATCATTCTGTTGCATTGTTGTGGTATGTTGTTTACATCGCTTTTGTAGATTAGCTTACCATCGCAATATAGTTCGGTGTGGCGTACACCATAGTTGTTGTACACGCTATCCATGTGGTCGTAAGCCCATGTGCCGAATCCTACTTTGCCCCAAGCACGGTATCGGGTATTACCAAAGGAGTAAATTCTACTTTCTTGTGTATTTTGAAAAACACCCTGACCTGCCTGTGGATAGCTTTTAAACGAGTAGGCGGTGGGTGCTTTGGTATCTGGTACTATATGAGAAAGCCAGTTCAGTGGGTCCATAAGGTTTCCAGTGGCTGTTTGGTGCATCTCTAAATGGAGATGCGGACCTTGCGATGCTCCTGTATTTCCACTAAGAGCAACAAACTGTCCCTTACTTACTGGTATTTCACCAGGCTGAAAATGAATATCGCCATTATAGCTATGGTGTGTGTATTGCCATCGTTCTACAGCAGCTTGTATCTGTGGTGCAAAACGATTAAGGTGTACATAAAAACTGGAATAGCCATTAGGGTGTGCTATTACCAGTGCGCGTCCAAAACCATACTCACCTACTATGGCACGAGAAACGTATCCATTGGCAATGGAATAGACTCCAAAGTTTACTCCACGTTCGGTTTTTATATCTATTCCACCATGAAAATGGTTGGGACGAGGCTCTCCAAAGTTGCCCGCAAGCTGTACATGTATGTGCACAGGAGAGGCAAATGAGAGTGTTGCAAGCAATAAACTAACGAATAATTGCATTTGCTTTATATTGTTTTTAATGTTCTTTTGTTTCGTTTAAAGGCTCTAAGGACACCAGGAGAACCTTTTAGCTTCTATAGAAGATAGTATCTATGGGAACACTATTCTCTCTATAAATATTCTCCTCATAGTGCTGCTCCAAAACCTAAATGCCCTAAAGCGACTGACTTTCGCTAAGCATCTGCCCATCTTTATACGCTCTGAGCTCTCCTCTATGCACTTGTAAAACCACTTCTCCTCCTATCCATTCTGTCATAGAAATTTCTTCTTTGAGTTGGAAGAAGTGCTCTACCCTATCGCCAACCAGTTCTATTACAGCAGGTTCTATACATTTGTTGTTGTAAATTGCTGTATTAACGGCTATTCGTCTCATCGTGTAGCTGGCTTTGGAATGCCTCTTTTGCGCATTGCTTCCTGCACAGCATTATCGTCGGCAACCATCTGTAGGTTGGCATCTGATATTTTTTCGCCTTGTTTTTTCTGCACTGGTTCGCCTCCAACATTACGTATTGGGTAAGTATTATTGGTAGAATCGGCAGGCGCAACAGTAGTTTGCTTCTGCTCGTGCATACGAATTAGCTTGATATTGGTGATGGCTAAGAGACGGAATGTAGTGGAATTGTCGTGTGGTTGTGGCATATAGAAGTAGCCACGCACCCGTTTTATACCAGAATGAGCAGTGTCTTGTATAGGAACAGACTGGTGTCCTTCGCTAAAGAAGCGTGCAGTTTCGGTTGCTATACTATCGTTTCCAAAGGTTACAGTGAACACTGCTACACCCTCTCGCGTACCATCTTGCACTATAAAAAGAGGGTCGAATTCGAGCGTTAGCTGGTCGCCTTTATGGAAAGTAGTATCTGTTTTCACTTCAAAATAATGGTAGTTGTAAGGCGATTGTGGTGTTAGTATCACCGCTTTTGCCCTATTCCACACATTTGTAGTATCGCCTTTGAGCGATTCATCGCCATACTGATTGAAGTCAGATGCCGATACGCCTTGTGCTTGTGCCTCCTTTTTCAGTCGTTCGTCTATGTTTTCGTATATCTTCTTTAGTCGTTCGGTATGTCGCAAATAGTATTTCAACGAATTTTCAAACTCAGTTTCGTCTATTCCATAGCGTTTAAACACAGCCAGTTTGTATGCCTCTTGTTGTTCTGGAGTAGCATTTTTTACTGCTGCCACAGACATTGCTACGTGGTAATCGTACAACAAATCTTCCATTTCTCCAGGCTGAATATAAGTGGAAGGTACGGTAGGTTTACACGAAACCAACACAAACGCAAGCAAAATACATATTTTTGCCCACGCATATAGCAATTTGTTGTGTTTCTGTGTATACATTATTGTTGT
>QWCF01000719.1_pt1 | contig 22974 bp, 19 predicted proteins | sample 1972521 | NCBI WGS metagenome assembly QWCF01 (sample SAMN09866715, study PRJNA288562) | Human oral metagenome isolate term4_saliva, whole genome shotgun sequencing...
TTTCTTTATATATAAATAGGTGAGAAATGAAAAATAAGATATAATTTTATAGCAGAATTCAGAAAAAATAGCTTACTTTGCAGTTAAATTCGCTATGACCTAGCGCAGAACTATTTTTGAAATTCTATTATGAAAAAATATATTCGTTGGGTGTTGGTTGTATTATTAACTCCCATCGCACTATTTCTTATATTATCAATCCTTTTATATTGCCCACCAGTACAGCGTTGGGCAGTAGCTAAAGTGGTGCAGGTTGCATCCGAAAAAACAGGCTTAGACATCTCAGTTGAGAGTGTTAAGCTGGTGTTCCCATTGCATTTAGGCGTAGAAAACCTAAAGGTATTACAGCAAAATGATAGTATTTCTACCAGAAAAGATACCGTTGCCAATGTTAAAAACATGTTGGTTGATGTAGAATTACTGCCATTATTAAAAGAAAACATAGAGGTAGAGCGACTTAAACTCGAAGGAGTAAACTTTAATACCACCACATTTGTAGATGAAGCAAGAGTGAGTGGAGTGGTGAAAAACTTGCTTATTTCAAGTAAGGGAATAGACCTTCGTAATAAACTAGCCTTGATAAACACTGCTGTTTTAGAAGATGCAAACGTTAAAGTGCACATGAACGACAGTGTACCCCCCGACACTTCAACAACCAAAAACGAGTGGAAAATAAAGCTGTTGAACCTCAAGATGAAGCGAACCAATGTGCAATTGCGTATGCCACACGACAGTTTATTTGTGAAAGCTCAAATAACTGATGCTGAAGTAATAGGTGGTTTGTTCGATCTTTTGCGTAAAAGCTATTCAGTAAGACAATTGGATTGGAAAGAAGGTGCAGTGAAATACGATCGTCCTTTTGAAACAGCTAAAAGAGGATTCGACTATAATCATCTTCAATTATCACAAATAGCAATAGGTGTAGATTCTTTTTCTTATAACCCAGAGAAATTGAATCTAAAAATCATTTATTGCACTTTACAAGATAAAAGTGGCCTAAAGATACAGCGTGCTGGTGGTTCTTTTGCTATGGATAGTATGCAAATGCAGCTTCCAAACTTCTTTTTAGAGACGCCATATTCAAAGTTAAAGGCACGAATGACTATGGATTTAAATGCTTTTGATGAGCGTAATCCAGGTAAGTTGAATCTTGCTTTGAATGCAAGTATTGCTAAACCCGACCTCATTGCCTATCTTGGTCCTGCTAACTCGGCAGCAATTCAACGCTTTCCAACCCATCCTTTGGTTATAACAGGTGATGTGCGAGGTAATATGAAGCATGTAACTATTGCTTCATTAAATGCTCAAATGGTGTCAGCTTTCAAGTTGAAAGCAAGTGGTTTCCTTGCAAATGTAAATCAACCCAACAACCTTGTGGGTGATATTGTGTTGAGTGGCAATAGTTATAATCTCGACTTTATTACCTCTTTGTTACCTTCTTCGGTTACAAGCGTTGTGAGAATGCCTCAGAATATGACCTTAGATAGTCATGTTAAGATAAATGGTTTACGCTATAACACCACCTTTTATGTGAAGGAAGGAGTGGGACAAATCAGCGGTAAGGCGTTTGTTGATACCAAAAGTATGACCTATAATGCGCAAGTTAAAGCACATCAATTGCAGTTGCAACGCCTAATGCCAAGCTTAGGGCTTCAACCTTTTAGCGGAAATCTAGCCTTTAAAGGAAGTGGAACCGATGTATTTTCTCCTAAAACACGTTTAGACCTCAGTGCGGCAATAGAACAATTTGCTTATAATCACTATAAACTTAATAACGTAAAAGCCAATGCAACTATCAAAAATGGTAGGGCAAAGGTGTTTGTTGATAGTAAAAACGAATTGCTTTATGGTACAATCGACGCAGATGCGTTGATGAGTAAACGATTGGTTGATGCCACAGCGGTATGCAATCTCTCTAAAGCCGATTTATATAAGCTTCGTATTGTGAACGAACCTCTTACTGTTGGATTTAGAGGTAGAGTGGGATTAACAACCGATTTAAAAGACAATTATAAGGCATTTGGTGATGTAGATAATATTATTGTACGTGATAGTACGAAAGATTATCACCCTCAACACGTTGTTTTTAATGCTGTAACACGTCGTGATTCTACTTATGCAAATGTTTCTTGTGGCGATTTTCAGTTACAATTGAATGCAAAAGGAGGCTATAAATATCTACTGAAACAAGGTAATGCTTTATCATCTATAGTTCAAAAGCAGATCCGTAATAAGCAGTTCGATTATCTTCAGATACAAAATAAGCTGCCTTTAGCACATATCAACCTTACCACAGGACCGAATAACATGTTTATGAAAATCTTAAAACGTTATGGTTATAAGATTGGTTCGGCCAATATTGATATGCAGGCATCGCCTTCTATGGGCTTAAATGGTAGTGCAGAAATATATGATATCTATGCGCAAGCTAACCAAATCGATACGGTTCGATTTAATATGGTGTCGCAAGATAACCAATTGAAGTACACAGCTCAGGTGCGAAATGCTCCTGGAAACCCTCAATATGTATTTAATGCGCTCTTTACCTAAGGGCGTAAAGGCGAGTATAAAAGATAAGAATGTTATTCTTGGTTATAAAGAATTTGCCGTGAATGACAGCAATTATGTTTATATATCTGATATGCAAACCATATATGCAGATGTGGCATTGTTGGCTAAAGACAAAACAGGTATTCACATATATAGCAACAATGAAAGTGAAGATGGAATGCAAGACGTAACCCTTTCGGTTCAAGAATTTGATGTTGCGCAGATGTTAAGCATTATGCCTTTCATGCCAAAGATGCAGGGAATGCTGAATGGTGATTTGCATTTTATGAAAAAGGATAAATCTATTTCAGTATCATCGTCTATGAAAATAGATCGAATGGTATATGAAAATAGTCCTTTGGGCAATCTTTCTACGGAGCTAGTTTATATGCCTTTGTCAGATGGAAGTCATGCTGTTGATGGCCGCTTGATGCGTGATAATCAAGAAATTGCAATTGTAGAGGGTTCTTATAATCCAACCAAGAAAGATGCGTTAGATGTGAACTTGTCTTTGCAACACACACCTTTATCTATCGTAAATGGATTTATTCCAGATCAGATAGTAGGTCTAAAAGGTTATGCAGATGGTACTCTTGCAGTGAAAGGAACGCCTGATAAACCAAATGTAAATGGTGAGGTATATCTTGATTCCGCTTATCTTGTAAGTGTTCCTTATGGTATTGAGCTTAAAATGGACGATGACCCAGTGCGTATTGTGGGAAGTAATTTACTCTTCGAGAATTTCAATTTCTATTCACATAACGAAGAACCGCTCTTAACTTCGGGTTATTTTGATTTCTCAGATCTAGATAATATGAAGCTCAATCTAAAGATGAAAGCCAATAATTATCTATTGATAGATGCTGAAGATAATGGAAAATCACTTGCATTTGGTAAGGCATGGGTGAACTTTGCAGGTTCAGTTGCAGGTCCATTATCGCAATTAAAGATGCGAGGAACATTAGATGTATTAGGTTCAACAAGTATGACTTACATCCTATTAGATTCTCCATTGAATAACGATAACCGCTTTGAAGGACTCGTAACATTCGTTGATTTTAGAGAGAAAAAAGGTCAAGTGGTGAAGAAACCTACTGTAAATGGCTTAGAAATGGATCTTAGAATCAATGTAGATAATGATGCTCATGTGCGTTGTGATCTCAATACTGACCACTCAAACTATGTAGATTTGATTGGAGGTGGAGAGCTTCGAATGAGATATAGTAATGCAAATGAAATTCAATTAAATGGGCGTTATACTATTAGAAGTGGTGAAATGAAATATTCTTTGCCTGTAATTCCTTTGAAAACCTTTATCATTGATGAAGGTAGTTATGTTGAATTTAAAGGAGAAGCAATGAACCCAACAATTCAAATTACAGCGACAGAGCAAAATAAAGCCACTGTAACTACTCAAGAAGGAGCTAAGAGAGCGGTGCTATTTAATTGTGGTGTGAAGGTGACAAACACCCTAAAGAATATGGGATTAGAGTTCATTGTGTCTTGTCAAGAGGATACAGATATCGCTAATCAGCTACAAGCAATGAGTAAAGAAGAGCGTGGAAAGATAGCAGTAACAATGCTAACCACAGGTCAATACTTATATGGTGGTAGCTCAAATAACTTCTCTATGAGTTCATCTTTAAACTCTTTCTTGCAGTCACAGATAAATGCAATCACAGGAAGTGCATTGAAAACGATTGACATGAGCTTCAATATGGATAATAGTAGTGATGCTTCGGGAAGTACACGAACCAACTATTCGGTTAAGTTTGCAAAACGATTCCTTGACAATAGATTAAATGTGATTGTCGGTGGAAGCTTCTCTTCGGGTGGAACAAACGTCGAAGGTACAAAAGATACCTTCTTAGATAACATCACAGTAGAATATCGTTTGAATCCAAACTCAAATAAATACCTTAAAGGTTACTATAAACGTGACTCGTATGATTGGCTTGATGGTTATATTGGAGAATATGAAGTGGGTTTCTTATGGAGACGAAAACTACAGCATTTCCAAGACATCTTCCGTTTTAAAACTAAGGAAAAGAAAAGTAATGTAGTAGAGAATGATAGCATTCCCGCAGTTACTCAACCAACAAAAGAAGTAAAATAATGAGATATAAAGCACTAAAAAAATATTTCAAAACACATCGTTTGGGTTTCTACCTATTATTAATAGGGGGCTTAATCCTTACATCTTGTTCTACAACTAAAAGTATTCCACAGGATGAACAACTTTTTGTTGGAATCTCAAAGATAAACTATGAGAAGAATGAAGATGCCAAACATTTCGTAAAAGTGCAAGAAGAAATAGAAGAAGCATTAGCTACTCAGCCCAATGGAGCTTTGTTTGGAAGTAGTTCTTTGCGCTCTCCTTTCCCCATAGGACTATGGATTTGGAATGAGTTTAGCACAAAGAAGAGTGGATTAAGCAAGTGGATTACAAAGACATTTGGTAAGAAGCCCGTGCTAATAACGAATGTAAACCCAGCCTTGCGTGCTTCTGTTGCACAACAAGTGTTGCGCTCTCATGGCTATCTTCGTGGTGAAGTAGATTATAATATCGAATCAACAGAGAATGTAAAAAAGGCAAAAGTGGCTTATAATGTCACACCTGGACCCTTATTTAGAATAGATTCTGTAGAGTTTGTAGGCTTTCCTGAGAGAGAAATGAATTACTTAAAGAGCCTCAATGGAGCCATTCTTTTGCATAAAGGTGATATATTTGATGTATCAACGCTAGAAGAGCAGCGAGAAAGAATCTATAAAACATTCCGTTATAAAGGCCTTTATTACTATAAACAAGATTACACAACCTTCCTTGCAGACACCGTTTCTGTACCTGGAAAGGTGTTAACAAGAGTGCAATTAGTGGATAGTTTAACCAAAGGAACATTGGATTCGTGGCGCATTGGTAAGGCTTTGTTAGCCATTAAAACCTCTGCAGAGGAACAATTAACCGACTCAATGACTTATGCTCACTACAAAGTGTTTTTCAATGGAAGTCGTCCTAGAGTGCGTCCAAAGGTTATTTTGCGTGAATTACGCCTTTTCCCAGGTCAGAAATACGATGATAGTAATTACACAGAGTCGCTTAATCGCCTTGGTTCCTTAGGTATATTTAATAGTGTCGACATCAGTTTTGCTCCTTTAGATACAGCAAGTAAGACTAAAACAATGGACATGTTAATTCAAGCAGTGTTAGATAAACCCTATGATTTCTTTATTGAAACGAATATAAAAGGAAAGACTACAGGACGTTTGGGCCCTGCTGTTGTACTTGGTTTTGCTAAGCGTAATGCTTTTAGAAGAGGTGAAATAGTGGAGTTTAACTTGCATGGTAACTATGAATGGCAAACAGGTCACTCTTCAGAAGGAAACTCAACGGGTTTCAATTCTTATAGTTATGGAGGTGATCTGTCGTTAAGAGTGCCCAAATTGTTCCTTCCTTTGGTGAAACAACATAAGCTATATCGTCCTCCTACATCAATAATTAAAATGTCTTCGGATATTGTTAATAGAGCAGGATACTTTAAACGCCACATTGTTTCAGGTGAATTGACCTTTAATTGGCAAACTTCTGTAAAGTCATCTTTCGAGTTTAGTCCTTTAATTGTGCAGTTCGACTATATGGCAAAGAGCACTCAGAAGTTTAAAGACATTGTAAGTAAGAGCACATATCTGCAATATACCATGCAAGATAAGTTTATTCCAAAGATGTATTTTGCTTATACTTATAACAGTCCAAGTTTCTTTCAAAATCCTATTCGATGGCAATTGGCTTTTAGTGAGGCTGGAAACCTTATATCTTTAGGCTACCTTGCAGGTGGATACCAGTGGAATAAGAAGAATAAGAAGATGTTTAAAAACCCTTATGCTCAATTTTTTAAGGTAGAAACCGACTTCACAAAGACATGGAAATTCAATGAGAAAAGCTCGCTTGTGGGTCATATCAATGCTGGATGTATATGGAGTTATGGTAATTCATCAATCGCTCCATACAGCGAACAGTTCTATGTTGGAGGTGCAAACAGCGTCAGAGCGTTCAATATTCGTACGATAGGACCAGGTGCTTATCATGTAGATCAGTCGCAAACATCATATCTTGATCAGACAGGCGATATCAAATTCTTAGCCAATTTAGAATATAGAAGACATCTTATAGGTAACTTCTATGGTGCATTATTCTTAGATGCAGGTAACGTTTGGGCTCTAACAGAAGACTATAGAACCAACTCTACATTTAAAATAAAGAATGTATTTAAGCAGATGGCTTTAGGAACTGGACTTGGAATTCGATATGATATGCAATTCCTTGTTATTCGAGTAGACTGGGGAGTGGCGTTACATACACCTTATTCTTCGGGCTTCTACAATATAAAGAGTTTCAAAGAAGGTCAGAATTTGAATTTTGCCATCGGCTATCCATTCTAATAATAGAGGCTTAAAGTAAAACTTTCAACTCGAAATGAGTGATATAATAAAGTAGTATAGATAAAGAAATAAACAATAATAAACTAATTAATAACTCTTTAAATCATATTTTTATGAAACCAACATTAGTTCTTTTGGCTGCAGGTATGGGCAGCCGTTACGGCGGATTGAAGCAACTTGATGGATTAGGTCCTAACGGAGAGACCATCATGGACTATTCTATTTATGATGCAATCAAGGCTGGATTCGGTAAAATTGTATTCGTTATTCGTAAGGATTTTGAACAAGAATTCCGTGAAAAGGTGCTTTCTAAGTACGAAGGACACATTCCTGCAGAGGTATGTTACCAATCATTAGATGCACTTCCTGAAGGTTTTACAGTGCCAGAAGGCCGTGAAAAGCCATGGGGAACAAACCATGCAGTGATGATGGCTAAGGATTTGATTCATGAACCATTCTGTGTTATCAACTGTGATGACTTCTATAATCGTGATTCTTTCATGGTTATCGGTAAGTTCTTAGCAGATCTTCCAGACAATTCAACAAACACTTACGCTATGGTTGGCTTCCGTGTAGGTAACACTCTTAGTGAAAATGGAACCGTTGCACGTGGTGTTTGTTCTAAAGATGAAAATGACTTACTTACAACTGTTGTAGAACGCACAGAGATTATGCGTGTTGATGGAAAAGTATCGTATAAAGATGAGAACGGAGAATGGGTAGCTATTGAAGATAATACTCCTGTTTCTATGAACATGTGGGGCTTTACTCCAGATTATTTTGCACATAGCGATGCTTATTTCAAGCAATTCTTAAGCGATCCAAAGAACCAAGCTAACCCTAAAGCAGAATTCTTTATTCCTTTAATGGTAAACGAATTGGTGAACAATGGCACTTCAACTGTGAAAGTACTAGACACTACAAGTAAGTGGTTTGGAGTGACTTATTCTGCCGACAGACAAGCAACTGTTGATAGAATTCAAGCTCTTGTTAACGAAGGAGTATATCCTAACAAGTTATTTTAAATGATAATAAGATTCTTAGAGGTGAATTATTGATAAACGATTCATCTCTAAGACTTCTTTCGGTACAAAAGAATAAGGTTAAAATATGAATATAAATTTACTAAACGAGATTGAGATTAATACCCTGAGAAACGCCATAGAAAGTGCCGATAATATTGTTATTACCTGCCATAAAAGTCCTGATGGAGATGCTTTAGGATCGTCTTTGGCTTGGTACGACTTTTTAACTACATGTTTAAAGAAGAATGTTTCTGTTGTTGTTCCCGACGCTTTCCCCGATTTTTTGCGTTGGCTTCCTCATGTAGAAAAGGTTGTTCGATACGATAAACACCCCGAAAAAGTAAACGAACTCTTTGATTCTGCCAACTTAGTATTCAGTTTAGACTACAATACAGCAAGTAGAGTAGAGGAGATGAAAGATGTTTTAGAGGCATGCAAAGCTCCTAAAATAATGATAGATCACCATTTAAATCCTTCAATGGAAACTCTATTGTGCATCTCTAATCCAGCAATTAGCAGTACAAGTGAGATCGTTTTCCGCTTAATATGGCAGTTGAATTATTTTGATGCTATTGAAAAGCATTGTGCCGTAGCGATCTATTGTGGAATGATGACAGACACAGGAGGTTTTACTTACAACTCTTCTTATCCCGAAATATTCTTTATTATCAGTCAATTGCTCACAAAAGGCTTCGATAAAGATAAGATATACCGCAACGTCTATAACAATTATAGTGCTTGGGCAATACGTTTTAGAGGTTATATGATGTGTCAAAAACTCAATGTTTTAGATGATTTCCATGCCTCATATTTCGCTATTACTCGAGAAGATATGGATAATTTCCATTTTACAAAGGGTGATGCAGAGGGCTTAGTGAACGAGCCTTTGAAGATAAAAGGAATGAAACTATCTATTGCTTTGCGTGAAGATAGTTTGAAAGAGAATACCATTTTGGTTAGTCTTCGTTCTGTTGATAACTTCCCATGTAATGAAATGGCTGCACAATTTTATAATGGTGGAGGCCATTTAAATGCAAGTGGAGGTCGCTTAAACTGCACTATTGAAGAGGCGGTGGACATTACTCGTCGTGCAATTGAGCATTATGCTCACCTCTTAAAGTAAGCACTTGTAGAGCATAACCGCCCTTCTTTCAGTTGATTAGCTTTATAAATCGAAGCAAGAGAGAAATCTTTCGTGTTGAATGTTGATGCAAAAGAAAAACAATCTTGCAGCTAATAAAAATATAAAATAATAAAAGCAGTACTATGCACATCGTAAGTCAAGTATTAATTGTTTTGGTTTCATTACTCTTTCTTTATATTATGTATCTCGAAACCATTGCAACTTCACCGGCTAAGACATCGAAAGTATTTAATATTCCTCAAGATGTATTGCAAGAAAAGCATTTCACAACACTTATGAAGAACCAAGGAGTCTATAATGGGCTTATTGCTCTTGCCTTACTTTATAGTGCATTTTGCTCTGAAAATGGAAAAGAATTATCTTGCATTCTACTTGTTTATTGTGTTCTTGTTGCAACTTATGGGGCACTAACAAGTAGCTGGAAGATATTAATTAAGCAAGGATTTTTGCCCTTCTTGGCACTTTTCTCTCTTCTAATTCTATAAAAGTTATACTTTTAGAGGGGCATTATTTAATAATTGGCGCATAAAAAACGTAAAAAGAGAAATATTCTTTCTCACTCTCTTTTCTTTTTCTTAACTTTGCAAATAAAGCTGTTGTTGCACTTCTTTCGCAACATAATGGCATTAAAGAACATAAAGAACGCAATTAAATTTATATATTAATGAAAATAAGAAATATCACTTTATTAGCAGTATTGTTGTGTAGCATTGCCACACTTTTTTCGTGTAAAGACTCTGACACTTATGCAGATCAGAAAGAACGTGAGCGTTCTGCCATCTCAAAGTATATAAGAGATAACAATATTAAGGTTATTTCTGAAGAGGAGTTCCTTGCAAATGACACTGTAACAGACGTTTCAAAGAACGAATATGTGTTGTTTAAAAACACAGGAGTATATATGCAAATTGTTAATAGAGGAGTGGGAGAGATTCTTAAACACAACGAAAGTGCAACCGTGTTGTGCCGTTATAAGGAGATTAACCTATTAACAGACTCATTGCAATCGTCAAACTTAGATATGGCTTTTGCTTCATTAGTAGATAAAATGACTGTTCGTCGTTATTATTCTACATACAGCGCATCGTTCGATAGCGGTTCAAGTTTAATGGCACGAATATACAATAGTACATCAGTTCCTAACGGTTGGCTTGTTCCTTTGGCATATATTAAGCTTGGAAGATTGGTAAATGATAGCGATAATTTAGCTAAAGTAAACCTTATTGTACCTCATTCTGAAGGACAATCAAACGCATCTCAGCGTGTTTATCCTTGTTTCTATACCGTTACTTATCAGCGAGGTAAATAAAAACTCATATTGATACTAACACAATTATTATAATTTATGACACTTATTAAATCCATTTCGGGTATAAGAGGAACGATCGGAGGAAAACCAGGCGATACTCTTAATCCCTTAGATATCGTGAAATTTACCTCAGCTTATGCCACTTTCATTCGTAGAAGCGGTAAAAGTAAGAGCAATACCATTGTTGTTGGACGTGATGGACGTATTTCTGGCGACATGGTTCGTAACATTGTGTGTGGAACACTTATGGGTATTGGCTATGATGTTGTAAACATTGGTATGGCAACCACCCCAACTACCGAGCTTGCAGTTGCAATGGAACAAGCTGCTGGAGGTATTATTATTACAGCAAGTCACAACCCTCGTCAGTGGAATGCCTTGAAACTGCTTAATGAAAAGGGTGAATTCTTAACCGCAGCAGATGGAGAAGAGGTTTTAGCTATTGCTGAAAGAGAAGACTTTGAATATGCTTCGGTAGACAACTTGGGTAAATATACAGAAGATAATTCATTCAATCAACGTCATATTGACAGTGTTCTTAATTTGAAACTTGTTGATCGTGAGGCTATAAAAAATGCACACTTTAAAGTACTTGTAGATGCAGTGAACTCTGTTGGAGGTATTATTATGCCTCAATTCTTAGATGCTTTAGGTGTTGAATATAAAATACTTAATGGTGAACCAACAGGCGATTTTGCTCACAATCCAGAGCCATTGGCAAAGAACCTTGGCGAGATTATGGGAGAAATGGCTAAAGGTGGCTATGATCTTGGTATCGTAGTAGACCCAGATGTCGATCGTTTGGTGTTCATTTCAGAGAACGGAGAGATGTTTGGAGAAGAGTATACACTTGTTAGTGTTGCTGATTATGTATTGTCAAAAACACCAGGAAACACTGTGTCTAACCTCAGTTCAACTCGTGCTTTGCGTGATGTTACTGAACGACATGGCGGTAAATACACCGCAGCAGCTGTGGGAGAGGTGAACGTTACCACTCAAATGAAGAATGTGAATGCTGTTATTGGTGGCGAAGGTAATGGTGGAGTTATTTATCCTGAAAGCCATTATGGTCGTGATGCACTTGTTGGTGTTGCCCTTTTCTTGTCACACTTAGCTCATAAAGGCTGTACTGCTAGCGAATTAAAGGCAAGCTATCCTGAGTATTTCATGGCGAAAAACAGAATCGATCTCACCCCAACAGCTGATATAGATGCTATCCTTGCAAAGGTAAAAGAAGTGTATAGCAATTAAAAGAGGCAGAAGAACTTGGCGAAAAGCTTATTGCTGTGGTGCAAAGTATGGCAAAATAAGTACAAAAGTGAATGTAACACGGTTTAAAGGTCGCTTAAAATGAATGTATGAGTAATTTTATGATACACTGAGTTTGGTCTTTGAACACGTCATAATAAAGCGAATCTAAAGCAAGTAAAATCATTTTGTTTTAGGTTCGCTTTTCTTTTATTTCTTATTTTTCCTCTCTTTACAAGTAGATGGATAATGTTATCATAGTATGTTTTGACTCTATTACATACGAATCATTTTTCATTGAGCTTCGTATTCCCAATCTTTTAAGAATCGCTTTAATTGAAGTATAAAAAGAAGAGCGATGCAAAATCATTATTTGCATCACTCTTTTATTTTGTTATACTATCGCCTTTATCCCTCAATAGCATTGTTATTTCCTACTAAAAACAACTCTTTTACCTTCTAAAAGCATTGCTTTTGAGAGGTAATTGCATTGAGATTAGGAAAGAAAATCTATTGTATTGATATAAATATACTAATCTTTATATTAAGTATAAAATTTTCTTCTCAAGAAATAAAACGAATTTTGATAAAGCTATATTAATAATGAAGAATAGCACGATATATGCAAATAAATCTAGATTTATCAAATTTTTCATTATCATAAATGTTATTCCTTGACATAAATACATTTGAAAACTAATACTATTAAAGAAACTAAATACAGGTTCTAGTAGTTTATTTATTGTCATCTTTCTATATGAGATGCCTAAAAAGCATACAACATATGTAGGAACTGCAATTAATGCGTAACCTTTTATTGGTGGGTAACCTTTATAAAAAGAAAAAGATATAATAACAAAGAGGAGAAGCAACATATATTTTATAATGTTTTTGTTGAGTATTTCTATGATTTCTTTTTCGTAGCTTTTTGCTAATACACCAATAGTGAATGATAAGTTACTAGTATAAATATATGAATCATATTTCAGCAATAATAGTATATTGGCAACTACTTGTAGTGATATTACTGATATACAAAATCCTTTTCTACTCTTTTGTATCTTTAGGGCAATATAGAATAAAAAGTATTGGAGTATGAGAATAATGATGAACCATGTAAATGGTAAAAATAAGTTTACATCATTTATAGAGCTATATAATACTTCTTGTAGGTTTATTCCTTCTGTTCTATATTTTAAGACACCATAAATAATAATAGGGATACTAATGGAAGTAGTATTTTCTTTATTCTTTTTAGGAGATCAAGTCTTGTAAAAGCTTTTTCAGTATATTTATATCGTAGTCCGTAACCACTTATAAAAAAGAACATACCAACAGCATAATCTCCATAATATCTGAAATCCGATACTATTGTGTGAGGATGTGAGAAGGATATATGACCAATAATGATGGTAATAGGTAGGACTGCTTTTAGTATTTTTGTCTGCTCAAGTGTAAGCAAACTCGTATAGTCTGTTACTTTTGTATTATAAATAACAAATAGTAAGATTAAAAGAGTTGTAATCATATCCCCTTATCTCCTTTAAATATCCACTTATTGTTAATAAAATCATATTTCCTTTCCCCTATTTTTCTTGCAGGATTGCCTACAGTAGTGCTATTCTCTTCAACATCTTTTGTTACAATACTTCCTGCCCCAATAAGAGCATTTTTTGCTATTACCACTCTTTCTATTAAAGAACATGATGGACCGATATACACATTATCACCGATAATTGCTGCTCCCTTTAAGTTAGAGCCTATAGATGTGAATTGAGAAAGATTCACGTTGTTTCCAATAATAGCAGTATGATTTATAATTATTCCATTAGGGTGCCCCAAAAATAAGCCGTATCCAATTTTTGTAGAGGATGCTATCATTATACCATATTTAAACATATAGCGCCTGTGTAGTAGTTTGCTAATGAACCAAAGTGGATTCTTTCTTTTAAAAGCAGATATTCTATGCCAGAACATAAACTTGAAAGAAGGTTCATAAAAAGTGTATAAAAACATTTTTATGAATGAATCTTTCTTACCAACCATTCTAAAATAATCACTTTTTATCAGTTCAAGAACATCATTATAGTTCTCTGGTTCAGGAATATAACTTCCTGTTTCTTTTATAAAAAGATACTTCATGTATTTTTATTATGATTTTGTATTATTACTTTTCTATACTAATATCTTTAAGATAAAATAGAACTCCTATAGGATAAAATAAAAAGACCCATAGAGGAATCGAATTTTTTCCTATTGTATTAATAGAATATCTCCAGAAGTTAATGGCGCTTTTAATACGAGTAATTTTGTCGAATCTGTTATCTTTTATAATTTCTGAATAGAAAAGTTGCGATGCTTTTGGGGAATTGCGGTGATGCCTACGTATGTTTTTTGTTAAACCATCATCTAAATATTCACAATTATAAATACCTTTACTAAAGTATCTTAGTTTATATTTCTTTGCAATTTCATTCCAAACAATAGCTTCTGTTACAAATTTCTCACCTTTAAACTCTGGAAAAGGAAATTCTTTCAATATGGATGTTTTCCAGACTTCTGCCATATCTCCTTTTATTTTATAATGTATTCTAAATGAAACACTATCGGTGTCTAATACCTCATAAGGAAAAGAACCGCCGATTCTTTCATTATTAGGATAGCATCTAGTTCCACAAACTCCTGCAAAAGTTGTATCATTTTTTATTTCTTCAATATGTTGCTGAACGAGTTCTAAACTTTTTTCTGGTAGAAAATCATCGCTGTCAACAATGAAAAAATAATCTCCTTTGGCAACTTCTACGCCTTTATTGATGGCTCTATGCTTACCACCATTTTCTTGTTTGATATAATTTATAGTGATAACATTGTCATTTAACCATGGTTTTACGATCTCATCTGTATTATCTGTACTGCCATCATTAACGAGAACCCATTCAAAATTGTTATAGGTTTGCTTCTTTAACGATTCGTATAAACGTGGTAAAGAATAAGCTCTATTGTAAGTCGGGGTGAATATTGTAATCATATTATTTAGATTTTATAGTTTGTATTCTTTCTCATATGCATTGCACATTGATATGCAAGAAAAGTTTTTAAGAATATAGTTGTGAAGTTCTTCTTTGTTGATTTCTACCGAATCTGGTATTTTTACAGTTGCAATATCGTCAAAAAAGAGAGCATTAATATTGTCTCCAACATCATGATGTGACGGGATACTTGAAAGGATAGGTATTAAACCGCATGCTATTCCTTCGCAGACCGCCATACTCATACCTTCACTTTTTGAATTACTAATATAGAAATCTGATAGTTGTAAATAATCAACAACATTGCTTATTCTGCCTGTGAATAGGATATTACTCGCATTTTTTGCTAATTCTTTGCATGTAGGTAGTTTACTTCCATCTCCCACAACTATTAAAAATAGATGCTTATTTTTGCTAGAAATATTGTTGAACCATTGTATAAGACTCTCAACTCGTTTTTCTGGTTCTATGCGTCCTGTAGATATTAATACAGTAGCATCTTGTGGAATGTTGTATTCTTCTCTTAATTCTGTTACCTTTTCTGCCTTTACAGGTTGATAAATATTGGTGTTAATACCATTATTGATGTAGGTGACATTCTTAAGATTTTGCTTATAAAGTTCTTCTGCGCTCTTTGAAACAGCAATGTTTAAACTGAATTTATTAAGCGCTTTATAATATTTTTTTAACATATACCTTCCTGCAATATTGCCGAAAACATTGATAAAATCTTCGCTGGCTCTATTGTGTAGAGTTGAAATTACTCTAACATTTTTTAGTTTTGAGCCTACTAATACAGGGTGATAACCATGACAATGCACTAAATCAATATGTTCTTGCTCTACTATTTGTTGTGCTGCTTTACTTATATTTTGATAACAGAACTCACATTTTAAGTAAGACTTATTGAGTGAAATAATTGTAGCCCCAAGTTCTTTAAACCTATGAGCATCACTATTGGGCGTCTCTTTTCGGAGACACACAATAGTGATACTTACTTTTTTTATAATATCGCTACAAATATTGTAGAGAACATCTGTAGGACCTCCCTTGCGAAGGTGGGACACTATGTATAATATTTTCATATTATGGCATTTCTAAAACACTGTGGTAAGGAACCATTCGATTGTATTCATCTTCATGGAATGCGCTATCATAGACAGTGAGGGATCTGAAGAATAAGAATATAAAATATGCTATAAACAATAAACGGGTTATGTTTTGAGCCACTTTTTCTTTAAATAGATAGAATATACCTGGTACAATGAAAGCATAAGCAATTACATAATAGTCTCTTAGTCGCTTGATAATACCAACGTTTCCACCTGCAATTAGGAAGGCACAATAGATAATAAATAGGTATAAAAAGAAGTCGTAATAGGGTACTTTCTTTACTGCCTCTTTTCTCGCAATAAGTGCAAGGAACAAGAATAAGAAGTTCTCAAAATAGTTAAGGACATTCATTGTTTCAGTATTATCAGATGCTGAGAGGTAACCTGCGAGACGTTCGTTGACAAGATCACTAAAATCAGCAGATGAAGCAAAGAATGCCATGGAAGAAAAACTGATTATTAAAGCTACAATAATGATAATAAGTGCAGTGACATAACTAAACTTTCTCTTGTAGAATAGTACAATTGGTAGTATAATTAAAGCACTGGCATGGAGAGAGTAGGCTATAGCAGTCATCGCAATGAACAATAATATCTTTTGCTTCTCTAGCAAAATCTTTATTGTCCACCAACAAATTGCCATAGCAATAAATTGTCTTATTCCCGACATTGCATATAAAGTAAAGATCTTACCCAATATAACAACTAAGCAAAAATTAGGGAAAGTGCTGATCTTAAATGCTTTTTTGTAAGAATAAACTGCTAAAAGAGAGATCAGGAAGACAAAGACTTGGAATGATAAACCGATCTTCTTTCCAAACAATTGTATTTGGTAGTATCCCCAGTCACCACCAACATCGATACCTTCATTATAACCCATTTCATATGTTCCATAGTCTCCGTGCATGTATCTAAGTCCTGATACAAGGAGAATTAGCAACAATCCAATATTGAAAAGTTGATAATCTCGCTTAGAACGATTGCCGTATTCTAGACTAGCATTTAAACCTAAAACAAGAGCAAGGATGGTGTAAACAAGCATATTGTATTTTCTTTATTTTTTTAATTTAAGTATGACATTGTACAATTTAGGACCAATCATTCGTATAAAAGCACGTAGGATTTTATATCTTTTAGGCATCCAAGTACCAGCATAGTGGTGAATGGTACGGGTATTGTCGGTTATCTTAAGTTGGTTGATATGTTCTAAAGGATTAAAATATTCTTTAGGGTAGATGGTTATATCGCCCACTTGTTGAATACCTTGGGCTGGTGTTAAACCATGCTTTATTAAAATTTCAGAAGTATAGGTTACAACTGTTTTATATTCTCCTGTACTTGCACCTGGATTTTCAGCAATGAATGAAAAATTATCGTATATAGAGAATAATTCTTTTATTATTTCATTCTTAGGTTCACAACCAACAATTAGGCCTGGAGCTACATCAGGATAGGTTTGCAAACCATCACCATCTTTTTCACAACCCATAAAAGGTCCTTTAGCAATGATATCATCTAAAGGTTTAATGATTTCGACATCGGTATCAAAATAAAGTCCACCTTCGTTGTAAAGTGCCCAAAAACGTGCATAATCGCTTACATAAGCATACTTCTTTGCTTGGTATGCTTCAGTGGTATATTGGTTGCTGTACACATCGAAATTATTTTCATTCCATTCTTTTATTTCGTAATCAGGAAGATATTTCTTCCAAGATTCAATACATTTAACAGCTAAAGCTGGTAGTGGATTGCCACCAAACCAACAGTAATGGATTATTTTTGGAATCATATTTCTATTTTATTTTTTTTAAAGTACGTTTAATGTGAAATAAAGCGACAAGTATTTTATGAGCAATTCGATAATATCCATTACATGCAAGGAACATAAGTTTCTTTACGATAGGAGGCTCATTGAGTTGAGGTATGATCGCTTTGTAACTACTAAACTCTTGCTTAAATTCCTTAGAAGTAAAGTGTTTTCCTCCTAGCCAAAATGCTCTAGAAAAGATAGCATTGTGTTTGTTGGTATAAGCATCTTGCAAAGCTGGAGAGTCTTTTAACAATGTTGTGAACATTGTAAGAATCTCTTTGTCCATTTCGTAAGTCTTATTATCGTAGTGTCGGCTTAAAGAATTGCCGTTATACATATAATGATAGAATGCAACAGGACAATATGCTATTTTTAAATTGTGCTTAAAGAATTGTGCCATAACATACTGATCTTCGCAACCATAAATGTTATTGGGGTAGCTAATGCCTAATTCTGTATATAAAGAGCGACGAATAAGCTTATTAACTGTAAACCCCCCAATATGGTGGAATAGATCTTTTAGGACCTGTGCAGGCTCTAGAGTAGTTGGCTTTTGTTGTAAATATTTACGTGAATACTCGTCTTCTTGGTATAAATCGCAAATAGTTATGTCTGCATTCTCATTTATAGCTGTGGCATATAATTTGTCTAGTCCCTCTGCATCAACATAATCATCGGAATCGATAAAAATGGTATATTCGCCTTCTGCGATAGCTAATCCTGCATTACGGGCTGAACTTAATCCGCCATTTTCTTTATTTATTAGTTTTATGCGTGGATCTTTTTCCGCATATTCTTCGCATATTGCAGGACAATTGTCGGGCGAACCATCATTAACTAGAATTAATTCGTAGTTTGTGAAGGTTTGTGCTAAGATGCTATCTAGAGCTCTTCTTAGTGTTTTTTCGACCTTATAAATTGGAACTATGATTGATATTGCAACAGACATATTGTAAATTTGAAGTGCTTCTAAATAATTGAGAGTATAAAATATTTCACTTTCTGTGACAAAGATAAGTATTTCCAAGTAAATTGATACATCTCTTTTACAGATTTATTTTTACACCATTTCCTTGGATTCTTATCTCTTTCGTCTCTGCAAATGAGTTTAAAATATCCCAAATAGGAAACAAAACCTTTATTGGTGATAGGGTAAATCGTTTGTAAATAACAATATGCTTGAAATAACTTTCGTAAAGAATCGATGCTATAATCAATAGAAGAAGAATATTTTACATTTGATTCTTGCTCGGAAAGTCGTAGTACATAATGAGCGTTAGAACCTAAATAACTCATTGTTTTGATATTACAAAGATATCTAAAAACAAAGTGCGAGTCTTCACCTATCTTCATATTAGTATCAAAGCGAATATCTTGTATAAGTTCTTTTTTATAGAACTTGGCCCATGGAGCACGAAAAAGAGTATTGTCAATGTTGTTAGAAATGAAATGAGTGATATTGCTTTTTTCGTGTAGTTGCTTGCTCGCTTTACTAAAAAGACTGTCACTAATGTCACCAGTTAGAGAGAGATTTTTACTATTTAAGATGATTAGATCTTCGTTATAAGTATCTAAGCAATTAAAAAATCCATTTTCAATATAGTCGTCTGAATCAACAAATGTAATCCAATCTCCCTTTGCTACGTCTAAACCTGCATTGCGGGCGCTGCTTACTCCTGCATTATTTTGGTTGATAACAGAAATATTATGATGCTTAGAACCATATTCATTACATATATCTAGTGAAGAATCCTTGCTACCATCATTCACTAAAATGATCTCATAGTTATTAAAGTCTTGCTCTAATATACTATCAAGACATTTGCAAAGTGTGCGCTCTGCATTATATACAGGAATAATGATGGATACTAATTGAGACATATTGAATGAATTATAAGAGTGATTTCTCCTTGAAATATAACTTTTAATTTGGAATAAAGTATTTATTAATCAGTATGTTTTAATATTTTCTTTTTTATAACTCCATTGATCATATTCTTTTCAGAGACTGTTGTTCCAAGTAAGTACATCATAATAAGAGATGAGAATACACTAGTTACAGCAACAAACCCTAATCGAACATAAGATGAATCCATTGTATAATAAATTGCAAATGGTGGAATAAAGGCTACTATAGAAACAAAGAAGACCTTTAAAAGCACATTCTTGAAATAAAGTCTGGCTGATAAATGAATATAATTTCTAACCAAGAAAACTTTAGTTATTTGCAAAAAAGAATATACTAAGAAATGAATGATATAGCCAGAAGTGGGAGATAACCCCATTTTAAAGGCGATATAGGTAAGTGGAAAGTCTAAGAATGTGATGCAACTGGTTGCTATAGAGAAGCGTTTAATGTTTCCTGTTGCATTCTGTGCAGTTGTTAATACACTTCCTAAAGCGGTCATCATACTTGTAAGTAGGGCTAAACGAACAAAGGGAACCGAGTATTCTGGAACTTGTTTTAGCCATAATGTAAGTATAATATCAGTTTCTAAGCATATTGGAATTGCAAAGAACAGCATTAAGAAATAAGAGAACTTTGAGCCAGACATAAGAAGTTGATGCATGTATTGCAAGTCTTTTGCTGCATAAGACTTCATAATCTGGGGGTTCATTGCCGTTGTAAAGTTATTTACAAAGCCTTGAATCATTGTGTCAACTTGTGTTGCAATTCCTCTTGCCGCATTGATAGTTACTCCAAAGAAAATATTGATAAGGAGGTTGATACCTTGAGTGTTTATGATATAAGAGGCATTTCCTGCGAAACTCCAGCCTGAGAATGAAGACATTTCTTTGAGGAGTTGTTTGTCAAGTAACCATGAAAAACGACATTCTTGAAACTGTCTTCTGCAATAAATAAATTGTATGAGCTGAATAATTACGCTCACTAAAAGAAGTAAAACTGCATAGGTTTCGAGCTTGTCGAATGGCGAAATATAGAGCAAATACACTACTGAAAGTTTCAATATAGCATCGAGTAGGGTGATATAAGAGAATATTCCCATCTTTTCGTGTGCTATAATACTTGCATTGTAGGGCATCGTATTGAGTGAAATTGCAAATGTTATGATAGAGCAATGCATAACAAAAGCGGCTTCATCAAGTCGACCTGCAGGTATATTTATTTTGTTATAGAGAAACCAAAGACCGACAATCTCAATTAAAATGACAATTATAATTGAGATAATAAGTTGTACTGTGACCGAAGTTGAGAAGATTTTTTTTAAACGTTCAATGTTGTTTGTACCCAATTCTATGGTGATAAACCTACTAATTGAAGACGAAAGGGAAGACGTTATTATTCCAAACATTGCGACAATTCCACCCACAACATTATAAATTCCATAATTCTCAACTCCCAAAGTGTTAAGAATTACTCTACTTGTAAATAGTCCAATGAATATCATTACAATCATTCTGATATACAGAATAATTGTATTCTTGGCTATTCTATGTGTTTTGTCTGATGTTTGCATCCTTATATTTTAAGCTTTTTGCTTCTTAATTGTTTCTAATCCTATTGCGAAATAACTTGTTCTGCTTTTATATTAAATGGACAACTCTTTAGTATGTCGCCATGATTAATGGTTGGTTGAGTCCATTGTTTGCATTCTTCTATAAGTTTATCAATATCTGTATGCATCGTAATAGGACCATTGAAAGTTCTATTTACCGATGAAGCATAGTCGTAAAACTTAAAGTGTCCACCTGTAATTATACCAAATAACTCAACCCAGCAGTTAGGAACTCCATAAGCATCAGATGTTATTAAGCCATGTAAAGAACTAGAAGCAATACATTCGCAACTACAAATTTGATCAATAATATCTGTCCATTTCTCAAATTTAGATAAGTCAATGATCAGAACATCGCTATTATGTTCCTTGCGAATTTGTTGCATTACAGGATGTTCTAAGTCCACAACGTGAGGAATAATACCTAATTTATATTTCTTTTCTTTATTCTTTGGCTGATAAAAAAGAGGAAGAATGAGAGCTGGGTCACCCATAAGAGTTGGGTAAGGTAAATTTCTTTCTTTTAAAAACTCGATAGATTTCTTACCACGTACAGAGCGAATTTCTTTAGGAGTGATAATCGGATGGTCTAAACTAGAGATGCCACTTCCCCATACAATTGTATTTTTTTTAGAATAGTTTCTTATATCTAAGAGTGTTCCAATGCAAAGATAATTCTTAAAATCTAATTTCTTTGCTAGCCAAAAACGATGAAAAAAGACTACAGGACGTTTGGTCAGATGGCTTATAAAATAGTAGTTTAAGTCGTCACCCCAATTACTATGTCTGATACCTGTCCAAGTATCGTCGTCAACATAAGAGTTTATTAGTAATGCATTTCTGCACCAATATAGGTAAGAACAACGTATTTGCTGCCATATTTTCTTTATAATCTTCATATACTTAATATTTTTCTGAGTAATAATTGTCTGTAACCTTTAACTAGTGGTTCTGTTTTATTTCTATCGTTTATGCTAATTGAGGTGTAAAGAAGGAAGAATAGTTCCAGAAATATAATACCAATATATTCTTATTTGTTTGTAAAGACCTTATACCTTTTAATCTTTTGGAGAGAATGTCGTTATATTGTATTCTAAAAAGATAAATCGTTTTATCCACCTTTTCATTCATTAAATTACGTTCTTCAATAGAAGATGAGTTCTTTAAGAATGTATTTTGATATCTTTCAGCTTTGTATTGATAGGGTTTTACAATAGAATAAAGATATGTTTTAATCTGCCGATAGGTGCAAGCTGCATTGTAATACGCCTTTCCAAAGCATGTTGCGAGTATCTTTTTTATCATTGCTTCATTATTTCTTTTAATATTGAAAAATCTAGTTTAATTAGTAATTGTCTGCTTAATATCCCGTAATCACTTACAAGAATATTTCTTTATTTCGCTTATTCTTTTTTATTTACACCCTTGTGTTTTTGAGTTTGCAAAGGTATATTTATTCTTCTTTCTACTTTTGTATTATTCGTTATACTTGAAATGTATAAGAAATAGCTATTTTATGTTTGCAAAGATAGTAAAAACTTATAATATATGCAATTAAAAGCAGTGTAAAAAAGAAATTGAAAGTAGATATATTTGATATTGGTTTCATTCTGTATGTAACTTGTTCATTCCACTTTAGTTTTGTAATGATTTTACTTCTATTGTGCGTTTCTTCTCCCTTCAAGCCACACCGAGCTCATACTCTTACATATAAATAAGGTGAAAACCAATATATTTGTTTAAAAACTCGATGTAATACTTTGTTTTATATTTGCTTTTTCCTAACTTTGCA